>Ga0315279_10008098_pt1 | contig 12792 bp, 9 predicted proteins | sample YL17G06_20_MG_FD_203694 | JGI IMG/M metagenome (GOLD analysis project Ga0315279, IMG submission 203694) | Sediment microbial communities from Yellowstone Lake, YNP, Wyoming, USA - YL17G06_20 | ecosystem: Environmental > Aquatic > Freshwater > Lake > Sediment | place: USA: Wyoming | collected... | reverse complement strand
GAGCTTGCCGCGGCAGAAGACAATGGCTCCGTATGGCTCCGCCGGCCAGCGCTCCAGCGCATAGCGAAAAACGGGGATATTGCACGCATAGGCCGCGCATGCGCTGGCCATGGCAAGAACTGGAGCGAGGGTTTTCGCTAGACGCCACATGAACACTTATCATAACCACCAAGGGGCAGTTAGGCAACAGCGCCATGCGAGCAAATCCGAAACTCGAAACTCGAAATCCGAAGGAAACAGAAAAAAATGAAAAGGCAAAATGCGCGGTCGAAAGCTCAATCCCGATTAGACGGTTTCCCGGAGCATCCTTCTGCATTCTGACTTCTGTATTCTGACTTCTGGACTCTCACTCCTTTGTGCGCACGTCAAATGCGTCCCGCAGGCCGTCGCCCAGCAGGTTGAAGGCCAGGACGGTGAACACAATCGCCAAACCGGGGAAGACGCCCAGCCACCAAGCATAGCGGTAGTTCTCGCGGGCTTCGGCCAGCATCCCGCCCCAACTTGGATACGGCTCCTGCACCCCCAAACCGAGAAATGACAGCCCCGCCTCACCCAGAATGTTCCCGCCAATGGACAGGGTGACCACCACCACTATGGGGCCGAGGCAATTCGGCAATATGTGACGCCACAGGATGCGCGCATCGCTCACCCCCAGCGCGTGGGCCGCGGCAATGTAGTCGAGCGTCTTGATCCCCAACACCTGTGCGCGGACAACCCGCGCCAGGCCCGTCCAGCCCACCGCGCCCAAGGCCAGGAACACGACCCACAAACTCGGCCTGTCGAGGACCGCGGTAATGGCCACGGCCAGCAGCACGCTGGGGAAGGCGAAGACCGTGTCGGTCAAGCGCATCAGCAGGGCATCCAGCCACCCTTGGTAAAAGCCGCTCGCCAAGCCAATCAGAACGCCCACCACCAGCCCGATGAGCGCTGCCAGCACCCCCACGGTTACGCTCACCCGCGCGCCGTAGATCAGCCGCGAAAACGTATCGCGCGCATTCTGGTCCGTGCCCAGCAGAAAGAGCTCTTCCCTGTGCCCAGACACGGCGCCGCCCTGTGCTTCGATACTGACCCGGCTCAGCGGCGGCCGCGTTTCCGCGCCACGGAACTGTTCGTGGTAGCCATGAGGCGCGAGCCACGGCGCAAAGAGCGCCGCGAGGATCAGCGCCGTCAAAAAGACCAGCGCCACGAGCGCCGCGCGATTGGTTCTCAATCGCCGCCACAGAGCGGCGAATGGCGAGTAGCGAGTGTCAGGCAGCGCGATCCCGCCTCGCAGTGCGCCGCTATCGGCTTTAGTCTGCATTGGCGGTTGCCCCCGGCCGAATCCTCGGATCCATCAATCCGTATAGCATGTCCACGGCCAGGTTCGCGCTCACGAACACGACCGCGAAGAACAGGCAGCCGCCGATGATCACGGGATGGTCGCGTTCCATGATGGCCTGAAAAACCAGGCGTCCCAAGCCGGGCAGAGCGCACGCGGTCTCGGTTAGCACCGCGCCAGTAAGCAGGCCGGCGAATTCCGTGCCGATCACAGTCACCACGGGCGCCAGCGCATTGGGGAAAGCGTGGCCCAGCAGCACTTGCGCGCGGTTCAGGCCCTTGGCGCTGGCGGTGCGGATGTAGTCTTGGCTGAGCACTTCGAGCAAACAGCCGCGCGTCAGGCGCGCAATCAACGAGGTGTAGATCAGGCCCAGTGTGATGACGGGAATCACAAAGTACTGCAAGCCCCCGATGCCGGGCCGGGGCAAGGGCAGCCATTGCAGCTTCACCGCAAAGACCAGCACCAGCAGCATCGCCAGCCAGAAGGCGGGTATCGAGACCCCGATGCTCGAAGCCGCGGCGGAGGCGTAATCCACCAGCGAGCGCGGCTTGTTGGCTGACAGCAAGCCCGCGCACAATCCCAGGGCCACGGCCACGGTCATCGCGCCCAGCGCCAGCCTGCCGGTTACGGCCGCTCCTTCCAGGATCATATCGCGCACGGGCCGGTCATGGCGGTAGCTCTTGCCCAAGTCGCCTATGAAATAGCGGGAGAACCGCACGTACCAGGGCTTGTCAAGCCCGAGTTGCGCGCGCTTCTTCTGCCGCTCCATTTCAGAGGCCCGCGGGCTGACCAGCAGGTTCACGGGGTCGCCCGAAAGCTGGAGAAGCGCAAAGCAGATCAGGACGATGCCTGCGAAGACGGGGATGGATTGAAGCAAGCGCCGCGCAATGAAGGACAACATGGTTCAGAGAAAATAAGATGAGTGGGGGAAAACGCAAAACCCAAACCGCAGGTGAACGCAGATAAAGACAGAGGCTTTGAACCCGTAGTTATCTACGTTTATCCGTTGTTATCTGCGTTCATCTGCGGCTAATCTGGGGTTCCATGCGCGAAATCAATCTTCCGGCAGGCTGGCGGATTTTGCAGGACGTACATGACAACGGCGAGATCATCGGCCTGCAGAAGCCGGACTTCAAGCCGACGATCGGCAACGCGGTCTCGGACTGGGAACCCCTCCCGCGCCTGGCGCACCTCCAGACGCTCTTCGCACCTCAGCCGTACTTCGGCCGGGAACTGCGCTATTTCAACGAGCACGCGTGGTGGTATCGTCTCGAATTCGAGTGCCCCCTCACCCCACCCTCTCCCCCCTGGGGAGAGGGAAGGGTGAGGGGCGGCGCGGCCGTGCGCCTTCGCTTTGAGGGCGTGGATTACTTCGCCAAGGCGTGGCTGAACGGCGTGCTTCTCGGCGAGCACGAGGGCTACCGCGAACCGTTCGAGTTTGGGATCGAATCCGTTGTGTGCCTCGGCGGAATGAACGTCCTCATAGTCAAAGTCTCCTCGCCCTGGGACACAAAGGTTGTTCCGGGCGCCGAAGCTGAGCATACCGGCGCGGTGGTCCGCAACCTGATCAAAGGGACATACGAGCACAGCGACACGTTCGTGCAGCGCGATGTCAATCCCGTCGGCATCTGGCAGCCCGTGAAGCTGGTCGTCTCCGACTGCTGTTATCCCGCGGGCCGCGCCTGTGTGACGGCCGGGCTGAGTGCGGACCGTTCGCAGGCAGACCTAACGGTGTCCTGGCCGGTGGGCGCCGCGCAGGAGGTCCAGGGCGCCGAGTTCGCCGTCCGGGTCGAGGACGAGGCCACGTGCCGGATCGTCGCGCAGGCTGCAGAACCAATTTCCCTCGCCAGAGGCGAGAACCGCCTTGAGATGCGCCTGGCACTCAGTTCTCCGCGCCTTTGGAGCACCTGGGACCGCGGCGGCTCGGCGCTGTACCGGGCAAACCTGGAACTCCGGGCCCCTCACCCTACCCTCTCCCCAGGGGGGAGAGGGAAGGGTGAGGGGGCGTTGCTGCTCGCCGGCGCCTGCAACTTCGGCATCCGCACGGTGGCGCTGAAGCGCACGACGGAGGAGACCAGCTTCTGGCTCAACGGCGAAAAGCTCTTCGTCCGCGGCACCACGTACTTCCCCGACCCCTATATTTCGCGGATGGACCGCGCGCGCTACGAGCGCGACGTCCGCTCCATGATCTCCGCGGGCGCCAATGCCGTGCGCATTCATGTGCACGCCGAGAAGCAGGAGTTTTACGAAATCTGCGACCGCCTCGGCATCCTGGTCGTCCAGGACAACGAGTTGAATTGGCATTTCCCGCTGGGCGACGAAAACTTTGCGCGGCGCGCGGAGAAGGTCTTCGCCGGCACGATCGAGGAACTCAGGCCGCATCCGTCGCTCTGTGCCTGGATCTGCATGAACGAAGCGCCCTTGCGGAACCCGGCCGTCGCGCAACTGGGTGAGCGGCTGGAGCAACTGGCCGCGCGCCTCGACCCGGCGCGTCCGACGATCCGCAACACCATGGACGCGGAAGACCTGGCCAGCGGCGACGCTCACGACTACGTAGGGTCGCTCGGCGGCGGCTCATACACGGACATGCGCGGCAGGAAATACAAACTGCTCACCGAATTTGGCGCCGACGCGCCGCCGTGCGAGGCCAGCTTGCGGACCGTGCCTGAACTGTCCGCAAAGCTCGCGGAGGTACTGCCGGAGATTCCGTACCTGCACGACTACCAGTACCGGATGCTGAAATACCAGATCGAGTACGTGCGCATGCAGAAATACGATCCCTGCTCAGGGTACTTCCAGTTCATGTGGATAGACTTGTGCCCGCAGAGCTTCTATGGGGTGTACGACTACTGGGGCCAGCCCAAAATCGCCGGCCAGGGCGGAGGACTGCGCGCCTTTCTGGAGAGCAGCGCGCCGGTCGGCATCTTTATGGAGCACTTCGAGGAGCCGGCCGCGCTCTGGGCCGTGAACGACCTCGTAAAGGAATTCAAGGGCTGCCGCGCCGAGTGGACCGTTACCACGGAGTCCGGCGCGGAGGTCGCGGGCGGAACAAAAGAGCTCGCCTTGCCCGCGGACAGCCGCGTGCGCGTTGCGGACTTGAGCTTTCCGGTCAAGAAGGAAGAGCGTTACCGCGTTTGCCTCGCGCTCCTGGACAGCAATGGCAAGGTCCTGGCGAAGAACCGGTACGACGACCCATTCCACCACCTCTCGCGCCTGCCAGGGCATCCGGAACGGATGGATCACGAAACCGGGATGAGACTCTGGAACGCCTGAAATTTTCGATTTTTGATTTTCGATTTTCGATTTGAACTTCTAGCCCGCCGCAATCGCAAATCGCAATTCTAAAATCTAAAATGTCTTCTCCGGCTCAGCCTTCGGCGTTTCCTTCTTCGTCTCGGTCCCCGGGGCGGCGGCATCGTCCTTGACCCGCCTGAGTTCCATGGGGTTCTTGTCGGAGAAAACGCCTTCGGTCTTCCCGTACTTCTCCAGGAACTTCTTCCATTCTTCCGCCGTGGCGTTCAAGAGGATCCTCCGCGACTTGTCTACGACAGGGAATGTGACTTCCTTTGCTTCTATAGCCTTCTCCATCCATTGACGGTCGAGGAAGCGCAGCCGCAGCAAACCGTCCTTCAGTTCAACTCTGAAGAGGACATGAACGCTGTAGACGTTGTAGTACCAGTATCGGCTGGCTTCCTTCGGGGGCGCCGTCGGCATCACGTCACAGTAGTTCTGGCCATCCACGGTAAAGAACGTGGCGTACAGCTTGCCCTCACGATTGTTCCGATCATACGACGTTACGTCGTAGCCGGTAACGCCGGGCCCCGGAGTTCTGGCCGCAATAGTCCACGGAGTGACGACGGTTATCTTCTCGCCCTTCTCCTCAGCCTTCTTGTTGGCCGCCTCCAGATCGCTGCCCAGCTCCCTCACCAGTTGCCATTTGCCAGCCACTTCGGGCAGGGCAATCCGAGACTCCTGCGTATAGTACGGGTAGAGCGACTGCACGATGCAGCCGCTGCAGAGAAAGACAAGCACTGTCCAGAAGCACGCCGCCCTCAAGTAAATCATGGCGCTTCCCTCCTGCAGATACTCTGGCCCAATAAATGTCTCTTGATGACCTCTGTTGCCGTATACACCGTTCCTGGCTGGGGTCACAATGCTGGTGTCTGATGAATTCCAGTGGAGCCGGCACCTCGGCACTCAGCACTCGTCACTTGCTACAGCGCCCAGCCTCTCCTGTACTCACTCTTCACGTATCTATTGGCTTCGGCGATGCGGCCCACAAGCTCATGTGTCATCAAGCCAGTCCTCTATCCAAACCAGTTCAGGCGCCTTTCGTTCAGGTGGTAGAGGCGCCCCAGAACGTACATCTGCGACATCATCAGGTACAGCCAAAGTGCCTCGCCAATCAGCGGGCCGATCAGGAAAATGGCATTCCCGTACAGGCCGGCGATGAAGCCAACCACATCCGTTATAATAAGGACGAGATAGGCTAACAGATAATCGCGGCGCACTTTCATGATGGAAGAAAGGACGAACGCCGGGTTCAGGACTTCGGTATTGCGATACAACAGCAGCGCCAGCAACGCCATAGGCAGGTAAAAGGAGCCAAGGGCATAGAGGACCCCCGCCACGCCGATGTGGGCGAGCAGCGCCAGAGGGTTAATCCCGCCCACGTGTTTGGGCGGATGACGCGCCTCGACCATCTGTTTGGCGAAATTTCGATCGGCCTCAGACGCATTCTTGTCCTCGGCAAGCTCCTTGTATCGGACCTCCTCTTGATCCTCTGGAACCGCCTCCTCGTCAGCCTGGCCATGAAGTCCGGCAAATGCGCCTATGCCCACCACGAGGATCAGGTAAAGCAGCGCAGGAGCAAGGCTGAGCGCTTTGGCGGCGAGAAAGTACAACGCATTGCCGATGTCGTGCAGGTCAGGCCAATCCGGCGGAGATTCCCGCCCGCTGGCCGAAGCACGGCAGACTTTGGCAAAATATGTGTACATGAACCCCGAGGCGAGAATGACGCCGGGCAGCCACGCGTAGCTCAGAATCCACAAGAAGATCGCCCCCATCAGGAGCATCAGTTTGCCCGCGCCTCTGAAGGGATAGGCGAGGGCCTCAATGACGCGGTCCGCGAACGGCTGTGGCGGCAGGCCCTGTTCTTCACGCGAAAGCATCCTCAACTGGGCCGAGCAATCCGGACAGATGGGATTGTCCGCGGCCATCTTGGCGCAAGCATTGCAGAAGCATTCCTTGCACGGCTGGCAGATCCGCGTGGCTTTAACCATCGGGTGATTCCTGCAGAAATATGGCGGCTTGCGCTCGATGAACGGTATGGGCGGCTTAGGGCTTTCCGGCTGCCCCTCGTCCGCAAGCAACTGGACCTCCGGCAGTGTAGTCACAGGCGCGGGAACGGAGCTTTCCGGGGCAACAGGCCCCTCCGCCACGGCGCTGAGCGGCTGGGAGCCGAATACGGATTGCGGCGCGGACACCGGCTGGTGCGGCGAGGCCGCGTGGTAGATAACTGTTTGCCGCTGCAGCGCGGCCCCCAACTCCTCGGGGCTGGGAACGCGGCAGAGCTTGCCGCACTTCGAGCAGAAGAAGCGGCCGCCGTCCTTCACCACGCACAAACGGCAGAGGAACATGTGGCAGGAATCGCAGCGGAGGGTCGCGGACATGGGCGGATGATTGGGGCACCGCGGGGTGCGTGAGGTTTGCGAGTTTGGGGTGCTCATACGACCGCCTGGTTTCTGGTTTCTAGTTTCTGGTTTCAAGTTTCAGGTCATTCCGCGCACGCGCGCAACTTGAAACCTGAAACCTGAAACGTTACATTAGGTTTGGCAAGCCAAGGCCGCACGCCAAAGAACCCAAGCAGACTCTACGGTGCATGGTTTCTAGTTTCAAGTTTCAAGTTTCAGGTTAACCCGCTTACGCGCGCAACTTGAAACTTGAAACTTGAAACCTGAAACTTGAAACGTTGCGTTGGGTGCGTAGCCGGATTGTAAGCCTCCATATGCGCCCCTTTTCCAGCCCCTCTAAAGCGCCCCACCCGCTAACCCCCGACTTTAGTCGGGGGTGGGGTCTAGCTTCGCGGCCTCTTTACCCCCGTTTACGGGGGTTGCTGCGACGTGGGCTTAAGCCCTTGGCACTCCTGGCAACCGTCGTGAACGACGGTTATGGGGCGCCTATCCCGCTTCTCCCCCCGGCTGAAGCCGGGGGTTAGTGGGACTGCGACTTACTTTTCGGCTACGCACCCCGTTGCGTTTCACGGCACACAACCGACTTGACGGGAAGGAGGCACAACTCTACACTAGAAGAGCCCTTGGTGTGAATGGCGTTCGAGTGTCCCTCGTGGGGCCGAGCCTGCGTGGGTTTTTTTTTAGGGCCTGGGTTGGGAAAGTGCGCTCCCGCAGAGCGGGAGTTGGGTTTAGGAGTTTTTGTCAAATGGCCACAGCATATGCGAACACCTACAACTTGAAGCTCAGCTTCACCAGTTGGGTGTGCCCGGAATGGACCGTGGCTGCGATCGTGGACGGCATGCAGACCTACGGCTACGATGGGGTGGAACTGCGTTGCGGCAAAGGCCACCTGCACGGCGTGGAACTGGACAGCTCCGCGGAGTACCTGGCCGATGTGCGCAAGCAGTTCGATGCGGCCAATCTGGCGGTTTCCTGCCTCGCGACCTCTTTTGTGCTCTCCAATCCCGATGCCACTGAACGCCAGAAGACAGTGAACCAGATCAAGCAATGTCTTCGCACCGCCGATGCCATTGGCGCCCCGTACATCCGGGTTTTCGGAGGCGAAATCCCGCCAGGGCTGGAGCCGGTCGGCGTGATAGACTACGTTGCGGAGGCATTAGGCGAATGCTCTGAATTTGCCGAGAAGGAGCGCATCCGCTCCACGATGCTCCTTGAAACCCACGGCGCCTTCAGCCACTCGAAGTACGTCGGCGAGGTCATGAGCCAGGTCTTCTCTCCTAAACTGGGCGTGCTGTGGGACGTGCTGCATCCCATCCGCGTCCTTGAGTCCGTCGAAGACACTTACGATGCCATCTGCGACTACGTGCGCCACGTGCACGTGCATGACTGCGCTTTCAACGAAGGCCGCACCAAGATCGTCCCGTGCGAGCCCGGCCAAGGGTTCATACCGATGGCCCAGGTGATTGACCTGCTCAAGTCGGGGAACTTCCGCGGCTATCTTTCGCTGGAAGCCCTTCAGGAGAACGCCGACCCGGACGACATACTCCCGAAATATGCGAAATTCCTGCACGGCCTCATCACTCCAGCCCCGCAAAGCTAAACGCGGTGCTCCTGCTTGACTGCCTCGGCTGCAAAGGACATCATCTGCTGTAGGAGGCGTTGAGATATGACACAAGATGAGTTTCTGAAGCTCTTTCGGCGCACACCCTTTGTGCCTCTGCGGGTCCACATGGCTGATGGTTCGACTTATGATATCAAGTATCCAGAATATGCTGCCGTGGGCCGTAACCGCCTCGTGATTTTCCTGGGTGGAGATGAAAAGGTCCTCCCCGAAGACTGGGTGTGGTGTTCCTGGCCGCACATAACCCACGTGGCTGAACTCGCGCAGGCAGGCAGTTCCGCCGCAACGTAGTCCAACGTGCTGTCCTTAATTGTCTGGCGTTCGCTCTCTCCTTTCGCATTTCGAGTTTCGAATTGGGGTTTGGCTGGGGTATTCTATATCCGAGAGGACGCCCTGGAGCGTCTAATCATTGGGGTTTGCAGAGATTCGGGTCAACAGATGTCCGGACAGGACGACTTGTTAATTGACGGAGGCTGGCGTGGCTTGGTCTGACGCGGAACTTGTCCAGAAGACCATGGCCGGCGACCGGGAGGCCTTCGGCAAGCTGGTGGACCGCCACCGGCGCAGCGTCTTCGCCTTGGCCCTGCACCGCGGATTCCAACTGGCCGAAGCGGACGACCTGGCGCAAGAAGTCTTCGTCAAGGCGTTCAAAGGACTGGGGGCGCTGCAAGAGCCTGAACGGTTCGCGCGCTGGCTGTATGGCATAGCAGGCCACGTCTTCGCCGACGCGGCCCGCGCCCGCAGACGGCGCCAGGGCGAGATTGGCTTGGAGAGCGCGCCGGAATTGGAGGCGCAGGCCGAAGAGTTTCCGGCGATGGCCTTGGACTTGGGCCGCCAGAGCGCGGAGGTGCTTCGTGCATTGGGCGAATTGCCGGAGGAACAACGCTTGGTGCTGACGTTGCGCTATCTTGAAAACCTCAGTCCCAAGGAGATCGCGGAGCGGCTGGGCGAGCCGCGGGGAACCATCCGCAGCCGCCTGCACCATGCACTGGCCTATCTGCACGTAGCGTTCGGTTTGAGGGTGGATGCGAGGTAGCACGGGCGTCCCGCCCGTGCGCACGACCGGGACGGTCGTGCTACTCGTGCCTTTGAGGGTTGGTGAGAGGTGAGCACGTCCGAAGACAAGAGCCCGCTTCCCGAGGCCCCTGATAGTGGCGGGATGTCCTGCGCCCAGGCGCGCCGCCAGATCGAGCGCCTCATCGAGGACTGCGATCTCAGGGAGATTGAGCGCGCCTTGCTGATGGCGCATGTGCGCAACTGCCGGCCGTGCAAGGCTGAGTTGGACAGTTACCGGCGCCTTGAGAACCGCTTGAAGGAGGCCCTGGCCCCGCTCGATACGGCGCCGCACTTCAGCGCCCGCGTGCTGGCCGTTCTGCCGGAGGCCGACAGCCGCGACGCTCCTGAATGGGAGAAGAAACGCTCTACACCTCGCGCGCTGGTCCCTTCGGGAGTTTTCTCTTCAAGCCGAGATAGTGTTCGCCGTTCCGGCCCTCCCATATTATTGCACTGCCTGGCGTTGAGCGCCGGATTAGCTGCGTTGGTGATGCTCGCCTACGGCCTTACACAACTCTGGCGGCATGGCAGCCAGTCGCAAGCCGCGCCCAGGATTATGGCAGTGACCGGCCCGGCGGAGTACGTCAAGGGAACTGATACCAACGTCGGCAGGACGCTGTCTGTCGGGGATGCGCTGCTGCCAAGCGACAGCATCCTCGCCATGTCCAAACCCGTAGTGCTGACGCTCCAGTGCGGTCCGCGCCGCACCTCCACAGTGTCGCTCGCCCCCGGCTCAAAACTGCAGGCCCTTAACCGGAACTGTTACATTCTCCTTAGTGGCGCGGGCTATTTCGAGGTGCAAAACGATTCTGCCCAGGCAGTGCCGGCTGAAGCCTTCGACGTAGATGCCGGTGGGATTGCCTTGGTGCGGGTCACAGGCACTACTTTCGGCGTGGATCTTTCATCGGGGGCTCAAGGAGGGGTGATTATCTTCGTGGAACAGGGCGCTGTTCAAGTGCGGCGGCCAGGGCAGCCGGAGCAGGCCACAGTGTCCCTGGTGGCTGGCGAGGAACTGAGCGTGGCTCGCTCGGGAACTCTCTCGACGCCCCAGGCTTTTGACAGAGCACAGCGGTTGGCGTGGCTCCCAGATCCACGCAGGAGTCCTCCTGCCAAACAACTGCCGCCAGGGAAAATGTTCGCCAGCGTGCCGGAGGCGCCCTGGGTGGCAAGCACGCCCGGCCCCGCACAGCAGCAGACGAGCATGAACTGGGACGCGACGGTGAAGGACGTGGCGCTCAAGGACAGGGATCTGGCGGAAGGAATTGATATGTTGGCCGAGGTCCTGGACAGGCCACCGCAGTTGCTTCAACTCCGTTCACAGATCCAAGGGCTCTTCGTGGCCAACACCACTCTCAGCTTTGCGCTGCACAACGAGATGCCGCTTCAAGCGGCGTTGCGCTGGATGGCGCGGGACGTCTCTGTTCGCTTTGGTGCCGGGCCTGAAGGCCAGCCTTGCTTTGTTACCGCGGCGGCCGACGCGCTTCCCGGCCAGCCGGCCTCCGGGGTACCGCCCGAATTCGTCCGCAAAGCCTTGGAGACGCCATCTCCGCGGGGCCTGCGCAGCGCTGCTTCGCCGCTCACCTTGGTCGAGGAATTGAGCAAGAACTGCGGCGTCACCATAGTTCTGGACCGGGCGCTGCTTGCGAAACAATTCGCCGCCCACAACACGGTCCTTGAGCTGCGCGGCCAAACCGTGGGGCAGAAACTGGATTCGTTGCTGGCTGCTTTGCATGCCAGTCTGGCCTGGTACGACTACGTTCTGTATGTGGCCGCGCCCTCGCGCATTGAGGCGCTTACGGTGTCTGATCGCTCGAACGCCCCGGGTCCCGAACTCCTCGGCCGGCCGCTCAGCCCGGCTTGGGCTAAGGAACTCAAAGAGCTTGTGAGTGCGCAAACGTATCCGCCGGAGCAAGGCGCGGTTGCGGCTCCATATTTCCCTGGCGTTCAGTTGCGCGGTGACGTTGAGCTTGCGGGGCGGCCGGCCTTCGTGGCGCCGCCGGTGGTGGATCCAAACCCGGCTGGCGGCCCGGCGTTCCGTTACCGCACGGGCCTCCTGGGCCACGCGCTGATGTCCAACCTATTGGAATCACTGCGGACCGGCAGTCCCGCCGTGCCAGGCATCTCCGGGATGCTCTCGACCCCAGCCACGGCTGGGACGGTGGCGGATATCAAAGGTCTTGTCGAGCAAGTCTCGCCGTTCCTGCGCGTGGAGTTGGCGCCAGGGCTCAAGCCGCCATCGTTCGACAAGCAGGCTTTTGTCAGCAGGAACCTGCGCCTGGGTGAAGCCTTGGAGTGGGCAGCCTGGCTCGCAGGCTGCGGTCTGCGCCAGGATAACGACGTGTGGCTAGTGGACGATGCCGTGGCCTGCTATGGGGCGCCTGCCATGCAGGTGCTCTCCCTGGCGCCGCTGGCCGTCCGCAGCCCAGCGCTGGCGCCGGAATTCCCAGGCTTGTTCACCCGCTTGCTGCCTGAGCTTTACCCGGGGTTCTTCTCCCCAAAATTGCAGTTCCGCTGCATTGGCAACAGGCTGGTCTTCACGGGCGACAAACGCCAGCTTCAACTCGCCCAGCGTCTGCTCACGGCGCTTGAGGCGGCTAACCCGGCCGGTGTGAAGGAAGCGCGGAACTGGAAGCCGGCTTGGCGCCTGGCGCTGGAGAATAACCTGGCGGACCCGTTCAAGAGCGATGCGCCGAAGCTGAGCGGCAGCTTCGCCTGGTTGCTGCGCCAATCCGGATTGGGCACGAAACTGCGCTTTAGCGTGCTGGTGTATCCAGCGGCCATGCGTGAAAAGGCCGGCGTCGAAATCCGCGACCTCGATGTTGCCGGATTGAGTGTGGGCCAGGTCGTTGAGCGCCTCGCGCAAGCCGCGGGCTTGCGGATGGTCCTGGAAGGAGAGATCGTTTGCCTGCGGCCCTAGCCTGGACATTTTAGATTTTGGATTTTGGATTTTCGATTGAACAGCAACGGCGAAACCGCGGATAAATGCAGATGGAAGAGATGCACGCAGATAAAGAAGAAGTCAAAAGTAAAAAGTCAAAAGTTCACCGCGGTCAGTGTGCATGACCGTAACTGCACCTTCTCCCCCGTGGGGAGAAGGCCGACGTGAG
>Ga0315279_10008097_pt1 | contig 12794 bp, 11 predicted proteins | sample YL17G06_20_MG_FD_203694 | JGI IMG/M metagenome (GOLD analysis project Ga0315279, IMG submission 203694) | Sediment microbial communities from Yellowstone Lake, YNP, Wyoming, USA - YL17G06_20 | ecosystem: Environmental > Aquatic > Freshwater > Lake > Sediment | place: USA: Wyoming | collected... | reverse complement strand
AATGATGGGCAGACGTACTCCGTTGACTTCGCCCTCAAGTGAGCTAGTGGCCACCTAGCCGTGATCGCACAGAGGCCCCGGCCGGCTTGACCCGGCCGGGGCCTCCCCTCTCATTGGCAGCCGGCTCGCCCGACCATCCGCACGCGACCGGACAACGTGCCCATGTTAAGTGGGCTTGGGACACCACCGGGGCGGCTCAGGCCGGCTCCGACCCCCATGGGCGGCGGCCCGATCGCTCGTGTGATCGCACGGCAATGGGACATGGTGTGGGTGTTACATTGGCTTGGGACACCGGTTTCCAGGCGGAGGTGGCCCTTCTGACCTGAGAGACGAGGGCAGGGTAGCGACGTGGCGGTAGGATTGCAGCCGGACGGAGAGCCGTTTCGCAACCGCAACTTCCTAGGCAAACGTTCCCAGGATCGAACCCACCATCCTCGTCCACATCTGGAGAGTGTTCGTTCCTGAGTGCAGTTTCCTCCACCATTCTATCGGCCGCGAACTTTCTCTCTCTGTTTGCGGGCGCTCTCAGGGCAGGGCGCTTCTGCGCTTCTCCTGCCGTCTGTGGCGCTCTTCTGGCGATTCGCCACTCCGGCAGACCATCGGACTGATTGGCGGCTTCCACCGCCCTTTCCGCCCCCGAAACCGCCCTTTGGCTTCTCCTTCTCTGTTTTCATCGGACTTCTGCAATCAGTCCGATGAAAGAGAAACCTCCAGGATGCCCCTAGGAGGGTCCAGGTTGAGGTGCCCAAAACCAGGGTTCGATTCCCAAATGGATAGGAATCGCGCGTCGCGAAACGTCGTCCGCTGTCGTGGCCGATGCGAAGAGCCGCACGCCGTCTCCACTCCGGGCGCGACAGAAGTGAGTCGGTTCTGCTCGTGTCTGAGCGATCAGGTGCTAGGCGTGCGCGTGGAGACCGCGTGACCCAGTGAGGCCTACGGCCGCGCAGGGGCCTCCGTTCGCTTCAGCGGCTCCCTGCATGATCACGGGTCACCCCTCCGATCACGGATACCTCACCGGATACCTCGCTACCTCAGCCTCGGCATCCTCGCGCGTGCGGTAGACCTCCGCCCAGAAGAGCAGTTGCAGTTGGTCCGGCTGGGCAAGCATCAAGGAGTCCGTGATTGCCCGGTTTATGATGCGGTACACGCGGACGTGCAAAGGCCATTCCAATACAGGCAGAAGCGTGTCCCCTTTGAACCTTGTGGCGATGACGAGTTCGCCAAGATCCTCGATGTCATGTTCCCGTCCGAGGACGGGAGGACTCACCTCAACCCACGCAAGCTGGTCGCTGAACTTGCCGGTCAATCGGCCCTTGACCCAGCATGCACGAACTCGCGCAATATCCACTCCCTGGCCGCTCTCCGCTACCACTGTCAGGAAGAAGTCAGGAGGCTTCTCCATGTCGCGCGTTGCTCTCCGCGATTCTAGAAGGGCCACAGGCCGCCACAGATCAGAGTGCCGCAGTTACACGCCCCCAAACCGCCATACGCGGTTCCACGGGCTGCTGACCACGGCACGAGGCCTTGCCCGCGACGAGATACTCAGGCCTCACAGCCCACTTGCGGGGATGCCGCCTTCGTGCTCGCCTGTTGCCAAGTCAACGCGGAAGGTGCCAGCTGACTGGGTCGCAACATCCCAGAACTCACCTTCGATGCAATCCTCGGTGACCGCCGTTATCACCAGATCGTCCCATGTCAGGTGCTTGGTTCGCCAGGCGAGACCTGTCCGTCCATAGGCACACAGCCGCGTATGGTCCGCGAATACGAGAATGCCCCGAACGCGCACCGCACGGACATCAATGATGGGATACGCCGCTACGGGCTCCCATGCCGAAGGATCATCCGCTCGGACTAGATAGCCTGCTCCCTTAGCGACGACACAGAGCCGATGAGGATCAGGTGTCGTGAAGACACTGGACACTCCCTTATAAGTGACCTGTGCGAAGGCAAAAACCCCCACCCAAGACTGACCCTGCTCAGGCTTGACTTCGACTATGGTGCCGTCCCGCCCACCCTCTTGCGATCCTCCTGGGTAATAGTAGCGAGGCACTCCGGGGCGTTCGAGCAGCAGACTTAGCTCATGCCATTCGTAGCACGAAGGGAATCCAGCTTCCATTGCACTCCAGCTTCTGTCGAATACGGTACTACCTGAACACTCTGAACCACAGATGGGTGATCACCTCAGTTGTCACGGGCCTACCCCTATCACTGCGCAACTCAAAGGACCTGATCTACGATGCCTTTGGCGATTCTCTTCCTGCCCTCCCACAGCGTGAATGCATCACATACCCTTAGTTGTGGCCTGTCTGTCTTAGGGCAGAGGAACTCGATCGGCACGCCTTCATTCTCTCCGATGCCGAGCGGAGGGAGTTCCTCCAGAATCAGGGCGCACTCAGATCGCTTCCCCTGGAACTCGAGAGCGCAGCGCCATTCATTGCGTGTCCTCGTTCCAGTTGTAGTGACAAAGCCTACCGTGGCGATGATGTGGGGCTTGACACGCCCATACTCGTCTAGCTTATCCTCGGGAACCGCCATGGCGTCATCGTAGGCCGCTCGGATTACGTGCGCGGCCTCGTCGGGTGCTAACTTGTCCATATGCAACCAGTCCCAGTCAAGACTGATCGTCTCTATCACATCCTGACCTTGGGCATTGAATCTCCTTACAGCCGCGATTACTGCCTTGACCAAGCGAGACAGGTATCGCGGATCGGAGGCATCCTCGTCTTGTCTGCTGACGAACCCGCTGATCAGGAGGGGAGGCCAGCCCTTGGTGACATCCCTGACTTCTGTGTAGAACACCTGCCTTGTCCTAAACACATGCGCCTGGTGGATAAGAAGCCGGGCCGGCGGCACCTGCTCGAAAGCATGTATCGGCACGTAGGACGCGTCCACGCCAGGGGAGACGCCTGGCTCCCACCGCTTATGCAGACGTGCCTCCAGGTATGGATGCGACTCGAAGCCGTCCTGCAGTGCTCTAGCCGCCTCTGGATCACGGTGTTCAATGATCAGGTTCATCTTCGTCGCATTGCAGTGGACCCGATGATGCTGACTGCTCCGCTGCCAAGCGCCCTGCCTCGAGTGGAGTGCGCGTATGCTCTATTGGGCATCCCGCTCGCCTGCAGCAGTGGGCCCCAACCAGCGGGCGGCCGCGGAACTCGACAGCAGTCCGCGTAGGCTCACCTCGCCTGCCACCAGTTCCAAATGGCGCGGGCGACCTCGGAGCACTCCTCCGCCGTGAACCCGCCCCCGAGCGAGTTGTCAAAGATGGCCGCCATGCGATCTGCCAACGCCTCGCTTGAGCCGATTTCCCCGCGTGTGAGGGCGCTATATATCTTTGATCGCTCCCCATCCCACTCATCCTCGGGCGCGCCCTGCGCAAGGAGGCCATATGGATCCCATGCATTCAGGAATTCCCTCAGCTTGGCGAGGTGCTCGGCCTCTCTTGCCTCCGCGGGCCTCGCCATCATGTGATCTCCCCCGGGTAGGTGCTCCGTCGGAGCACCGAGGCACTCTGCGTTATCTGCTGATCCTGCTCCATACCGTAACCACCTCACCCATCTCGTTGAGTACTACCACGGCTGTCTTGCCGATGTACTGCGCGGACCAGCGGCCATTTGTGATCACCCAATCCTTAATGACCACCGGGTTGTTGACTGCATCCACAATGTCGGCCAGGGAGACACTCCGCTCTGCCATCCGCGTCAACGCATGATCCTTCAGCGCGGTAGCCACCCCGTCGGTGACCTCTGCGAGCGTGCTGGCTCCTCCCTCTGTGGCCGCCTCTGCGGCCACCTCGACCGCTGCTCTGGCAGCCAGCCTGGCACTGATCACCCTCACGGTGCCAGCTGCACCTGTCGCCGCAATGAGCCCTCTCCCCGTCCACTGTCCTCCTTTGTACCATCCTGAACACGGGTCAATCAGGTAGTCGGTGCCGTCGCTCTGCCGAAGCCGCCGGGTCATCCCCAACGTGACCGTGTCACCAAGGCCAGCCGAGAAGTTATTGGCCTTCTGGAGCGTCCTGACCGCCCCGCTTGGGCGAGCGGGATCCTCCCATGAGAAGAACAACCCCTCCGGATCCACCCAAGTGACCGGGTTGTTCCCCGCGTAGGCATACCAGTTCATCCCTGCCCCGATGGGGTCCTGCTGGATGAACCTCCCGATCTCGGGCCAATAGAACCTCGCGCCCAGTTGTAGCAGCCCCGACCCCGGGGTGTCGGTGATGTAACCCCAGGCAGCTCCGTACCGGTACGGATTGGGGGTGGTGCCCCAGGCGGTCGTTCCCCGCCCGAAGGCGTCCAGCGAATAGGCGTCTGTGGCCGCGCCGTTCTGATCCACCAGACGCCTCGCCGTCCCCACCATGTCCGCCAGCGGATACCGGATGCTCCCGTCATTGCGCTTGAAGTGCAGCAGGGGCTGGTAGTAGCTGCCTCCCACCGTGGTGTAGCGCACCAGGGTGCCGTTGGAATCGTCGGTCTCCTCAAGGACGCGATCTCCGTTGTAGACGTACCGCCAGTACGTCCCGTTCAAGCGGGCGCTGTAGCGAAGACCCTGCCAGGTGTAGTAGTACAGGTCCGTCACCCCGCCGTAGGCAATGGAGGTGAGCCGGTCTTCGTCGTTGTAGACCAGGGGCTTAGACCCATACAGGCTCCCCGCCACGGAAGTCATGTTGCCGTTGCTATCGTAGCCGAAGGTCGCCAGGTTGTTGCCGCCGGAGGTGGTGCCCATCTTGGTCAGCTTGTCGTTGTCATCATACGTGTAGTACCGCGTCCACCCCGCCACCAGCTCCTGCTCGGTAGCCCGGTTGCCCACCGCATCGTAGGTGTAGCGGTAGTCGTAGTCATAGGTGCTGGAGGAGGAGTACTTGCGCGCCTCCCGGGTCAGCCGGTACACCCCGTCCAGCGAATAGTACGTCCAGTAGTACCCGGCCACCCCGTCGAACCACTCCGACTTCTGCGTCACATTCCCCGCCTGATCCCAGGCGGGGTGCACCTTGTACTTGTCGGCACCACTGCTGTCCCTGTTGTACACATAGGTCACCCAGTCCCGGGCGTTGTACGTGTACAGCGTATATCCCCCGGGCCGGTCCACCCGCTTCCGCCGGCCCCCGTTGTCATAGGTGAAGCTGATCGTGACGCTGTTGGGGGCGGTGATCGAAGACACCTGATTGCGGGCATTGTAGGAGTAGCTGAAGTCCAGACTTCCGGGCGTGGTCATGGTGCTCACGTCCCCCACACCGTTGTACTGATAGGTGACGGTCTTGTTTGCCCCATTGGTGACCGTCTTTACCCACGTGGACGGATATGGCACCGCCTGAAGCACTGGGTTGGCCGTCTCTTGAGCGCCGGGGAGCATGGCAGACTGCGAGGACCGCAGCACCAGCCCGGCGATCACCAACACGTCTCCGCACCTGGTACGGGCGGGTAGGGAGGCGGGCCGCTTCCGCTCCGGGCTGGCCGGCCACGCGGGGGCGTGGTAGTTCCGGATGAAGTGGAAGGCGCGGGTGAGTTCCTCGTTCCACTTGGCGTCGCGCACCGTGCGCAGTTCATCCAGCACAGGCCGGAGCGCCTTCACCGCCCCCCGGTATGCGTGCAGGTCGGCGCGTGCCGCTGCATCCAGTGCCCTCAGCAGGCCCTCGCGCACGGCTTCGTCCCCAGGAACGATGCTCAGTGCCTGCACATGATCGGTGAGCGCCGCAACGCCGATGGTGTCGAACGCCATGGCGAGTGGTTCCGCCGCCGCGCGGCTCTCCCCGACCAGCGCCAGGATCAACTCCACCCACTCCTTCACCTCAGGCAGCACGCCGCCCCGCTGGCGCATGAGTTCGCGTACCTCGACCGCCAGCGCGGCGATCTCCTCCTCGATTCCTGGCTGCTTAGGCCCTGGGCGGGCAGGCCTAGCCCTCGTTCGCATCGTCCATCTCCTTCACTGCCTGCAGGTCAGCCCTGATCGCGTCGACCTGTGCCTGCAGCTCAGTCAGCGCGAAGATCTCCAGCAGCTTGGCACAGCCTCTGACGGTGGAGTCGCAGCGAGGCCGGTCCAGCTTGCCGTCGAGCATCAACTGCAGCGCCTGTCGGGTCGTCTCTTTGCACTCCTGGGGCGTGCCCACGCGCACGACCAGGCCCGTGGGCTTGAGTGACGCCAACCGGGCCAATCCGCCGGCCCGTCTGGCATCGGCCATGATCCGTTTTGCCTCTGCCTGCTGGCTGTGGAACAGGCAAAACGGCTGGCCTGGCATCGGCACCGCCCGACACCGCCGGCCGCTAGCTGTCAAGGCGGCGCAGGTCGTGCTGCTGGACGTGCTGGGTGCGTCTGCTTCCTGCGTCTGTTCAGTCATCCGCTCTCACCCCTGACTCCCCTCGACTCGCCCCAGGACGGCCTCTGCGTACAGCAGACACCATCGCCAGTCATGGCCGCCGAACCCCAAGACCGCACACAGTCCGACAGGCCTGCCTGAGTGGCGATGAGAAGCCGCCCTCACAGGCGGAAAACCGCCTCTCTAACCACCATGTCGCGGCTGTGACCATGCTTCCTCTTGCGTGTCCTCTCGGCTGATCCGCTCTCCATCCCGGCCAAAGACAAAGCCGGCCCCTGGGCTCAGGTTCGGGAGGATCAGTCCCTACCTCAGCTCAGACGCCGGCTACGCGTCGCCAGCTCTTCACCCCAAACCCACAGGGCCAGGGGCCTTATTGTCCACCGAAAGTATACCACGGATCGAGATTTCAAACAAGGGTTTGGCCGCACTGGGAAAGGTCCCTGGGGCGCGGTTCCAGCGGGCACATTAGCGGTCGCAACAACCACGCCTCCTGCCCCGCGCCTCACTTCAGCAATCGGCTGATCCTCAGAATCGACAAGTGCCAGAATCCTGCCCGTCCGACCGGCCTGCAACTTCGGCAATCCGACAGCCCTGATCAGGCAGGACGGATTCATGTGGCCCGGCGGGCTAGCAACACGTGCGCAGGTCGAGTATCATGGACCGTATGAGACGAGACCCACGTGTGGTTGAGCGTTACGGTTACCTGATCGCGGCCGTGTCTGTGGCGGCGGCGACAGTGGTCTTCTACCCCGGGCGCGCACACTTCGCAAAGGGGCAGTGGGCGCTGCTGTACCTGCTACTCGTCGTCGTGGTGGCCGGTCTCAGCGGGATGCGTCCTGCGCTGGCGGCCGCCGGGCTATCGTTCTTTGCCTGGAACTACTTCTTCCTGCCGCCGTACGGTACGTTCTGGGTGGCCGACCCGAAGGATTGGCTCGCCCTGGTCGCGTTCCTCATGGTGGGGCTCCTCATGGGCTGGCAGACAGGACGTTTGCGGGAGCGAGAGGCCCAGGCGCTGGCACGGGAACAGGAAACCGCGCTACTGAACCGCTTCAGCGCCCGGCTTGTCTCGGACATTTCGCTCTCCGATGTAGCGGTAATGCTTATCGGCGAGGTGTGCGGGATCACACACGCGGGCTGTGTCGCGGTTCTTCTGCCGGATGAGTCAGGAGAACTGCGCGAGCTCGCGGCTACTCCCGGCGTGGTCTGCCCGCGTTCCCCGCAAGTGGCGCAGCTTGCGGATTGGGTACGCCGGAACGCGAAGGCAGTAGGTCTGCCTCTGCGGCCGGCATCGGGCACCGGTGACTGGCCCATCTCGGTGAGCCACCAGACGGCCGGGATCGCGGAAGATCGCGCCGACATACTCCTTCCCCTGCAGACCTCGACGCGGCAGTCCGGGGTCCTCTACGTCGGGGCGCGGGCGGACGGCAAACCCCACCACTATCCCGACATACGCGCGGCGGTGGCGTTGGCTAACCAGGTCTCGGTGTTTCTGGAGCGGCAACACCTCCAGGCCGTGGCCAGGCAGGCCGACGCGCTTCGCGAGGCCGACCACATTAAGTCCACGCTCGTCTCCGCCGTCTCGCACGAACTGAAGACGCCGCTCGCGTCATTGACTGCGACCATCACGGGTCTGCTCGAGGGAGATCTCCCCTGGGATGAGGCGCGGGCGCGTCAGGAGTTGACGGCCGTCGAGCAGGACCTGGCGCGGCTCGGCGGCAGCATCAACTCTCTCCTCGACCTCTCCCGCCTGGAGTCCTCCGAGTGGCGGCCCCACCTGAAGCTGTATGAGTTCGGCGAGATTCTTGGGACCGCGCTCTCGACATTGCCGCCGGGGCACCGCGCCCGCGTGTCCGCGACACTCCCCGAGGACCTGCCGATGATCCGCGTGGATTTCGACCAGTGGGTGCGCGTATTGGAGCATCTGCTCGGAAACGCACTCGTGTACAGCGGCCCTGATAGCCCGGTGCGTGTGGGCGCCAGCGCCACCGCTAGAGAGGTGAGGATGTGGGTCGAGGACGAAGGACCCGGCATTCCCTCGGAGGAGCGCGGACGGGTATTCGATAAGTTCTACCGCGGCAAGGCGGCGGCGACGGCCTCGGGGACCGGGATCGGTCTTGCTATTACCAGCGAGATCGTACGCTTCCATGGGGGGCGAGTCTGGATCGAGGAGATTACGCCGCATGGGGCGCGATTCGTGATTGCGCTGCCAATATCGGAGCAGAGCGAGGGGTGAGCGATGGGTGCGCCTGAGAAGCCTGCTAGCATTCTGGTTATCGATGATGAGGCGCAGATTCGTCGCGCCTTGAATTCCATCCTCTCCACGCGCGGCTACCGGGTCATCTCCGCCTCGGATGGCGCGGAAGGACTCGACCTGGCCATCGAGCACGCCCCCGACCTGATCGTCCTCGACATGGCGATGCCAGGGATGGGCGGGCTGGAGGTGTGTCGCGAGCTCCGAGCTTGGTGTTCCGCGCCTATCCTGGTCCTGAGTGTGCGCGGCGCCGATGCCGACAAGATCGCCGCCTTGGACGCGGGAGCAGATGACTATGTCACCAAGCCGTTCTCTGCCGGAGAACTTCTCGCGCGGGTGCGGGCCCTGCTGCGGCGCGCCTCCGGCCAAGCCGCCGCAGCCCCGGTCATCACCGTCGGCGACCTGGAAGTCAACATCGCCCAGCGGCGGGTCAGGCGGGGGAATCAGGAGATCGAACTGACCCGCACCGAATTCGACATCCTCGCCTACCTCGCCCAGAATGCCGATTGCGTCGTCACTTCCAAGATGATCCTGGAGAGAGTGTGGGGTGCAGAGTACCGCGATGATACGCAGACCCTTCGCGTGCACGTGAGCCACCTCCGCAAGAAGATCGAGCCCCACCCGTCTGTGCCGCGCTACCTCCTTACCGAGCCGGGAGTCGGCTTTCGCCTCGCCACCTCCTGATCTCCTGACATTCCGGCATCTCTACACGCAGACTTAACGCTCGGCATCCCCGTCTTCACGCTCCTCTCACGCTCCATCGGGCATAGTAGCGGCGGAGGGTCGCGCGATGACCACAGCGATACATCCTTCGACCTCAGGGGTCGTACTGGCGGCCACCTTTACGGCCGCCATTGTCTGGGTGCGGATGTGGTTGTTCCGAGGCCGCCAACCGTCCGCGCCGGTGCCGCAGCGACAGTGTCCAACAGAGGCCACCCGAGTTGTCCTGGTACCTGTGACCGACTCGCCGAATGCCGATCAGGCGGTCAGACTCGCTTGCCTGCTGGCCCAGGAACGGGCCGCTGAGATCCTGCTGGCGCATGTCATCGTGGTACCGCGCAGCCTACCTCTCGATGCCTTCATTGCGGAGACGGCAGCCAGACTGGCTCTGATGAGAGCGCGGGAGATCGTGCTGCCCTATCAGATCCCAGTCCGAACAGTCATCCGCCGCGTGCGGGACGCGACGAGTGGACTCATTGCCGTGGCACAGGAGAGCTGTGCCGATGTGATAGTGGTCGGCGTGGAGCCGTCAGGCGAGGGTGCAGACTGGAGCCGAACGGCAGAGAGACTGGCCCAGCGCACGCCGTGCGAGGTGATCGTCCATAGAACCCCCGCGCTGGTTCAGACGACTCGCCGATGAGAAGGGACGTAGATGGGTGACCTGCTCTGCCTCTCCATAATCCTCCTGTCTGGCGGCATCTGCCTGTGGTACGTGCGTGCCGCGGACAGGCTGTGACGCGAGGAGAGGGCATGACCATTGAGTATGCCGTGAATGGGCTGATCGCGCTGGGCCTGCTGGCGTACCTCGGCTACGTCCTTATCAGGCCGGAGCGGCTGTGACGCCGGTGCGTCACAGGAGAGCAGGGGTATGGCTCTGACGGACCTGGCACAACTCCTCCTTTATGTCGCCCTCCTGCTTCTCATCACGAAGCCGATGGGGGCCTATCTGGCACGCGTTCTCGCGGGTGAGCGCACGCTCCTCGATCCCGTGCTGCGGCCGATTGAGCGCCTGACCTATCGCTTCTGCGGCATAGACCCTCACCAGGAGATGCGCTGGACCACCTATACCGTCACCATGTTGCTGTTCAACTTCGCGGGCCTGCTCCTGCTCTATGCGATCCTCAGGTTCCAGCACCTCCTGCCCTGGGACCCTCAGCACGTCGCCCCGATGCGGCCCGCCCTGGCATTCAACACCGCGGTGAGCTTTGCCACGAACACGAACTGGCAGGCCTATGCTGGCGAGACCGCGGTCACCTACTTCACCCAGATGGTCGGGCTGGCCTGGCACAACTTCGTCTCTGCCGCCACCGGCATCGCTCTCGCCGTCGCGCTGATCCGGGGCCTGACCCGATGCAGCACCCGGGAGATCGGCAACTTCTGGGTCGATCTCGTCCGGTGTTGCCTTTGGGTGCTGCTCCCATTCTCGATCATCGGGGCGCTCGTGCTCGTATCGCAAGGGGTCATCCAGAATCTGTCGCCTTACGCCGCCGCGACCACGCTGGGGGGTTTCCGACAGCTCATCCCCCAGGGGCCGGTCGCCTCCCAGGAGATCATCAAGGAGTTCGGGACCAACGGCGGCGGGTTCTTCAATGCGAACTCTGCCCACCCCTTCGAGAACCCGACGCCGCTCACGAACCTGATCGAGATGCTGGCGATCTTCGCCATCCCCGCGGGCCTGACTTATACGTTTGGCCGTTATGCCCTGGATCAACGACAGGGCTGGGTGCTCTTCGCCGCGATGAGCATTCTGTTCCTGGCCGGCTTCGGCGTCATCTACGTTAGCGAGTCGGCCGGAAACCCCATCCTCTCGCATCTGGGCGTTGACCAGTCCGCGAGCGCTCTCCAGCCGGGCGGCAACATGGAGGGCAAGGAGGTGCGCTTCGGCACCGTCAACTCGGCGCTGTGGGCCACCGTCACCACGGACGCCTCCTGCGGGGCCGTTAGTGCCATGCACGACAGCTTCACTCCGCTGGCCGGGGGCATGGCTATGCTGAACATCGCCCTTGGAGAGCTTGTCTTTGGGGGCGTCGGGGCGGGCCTGCTCGGGATGATGATTCACGTCATCCTGGCAGTCTTCATAGCAGGACTGATGGTCGGGCGCACGCCGGAGTACCTGGGGAAGAAGATCGAATCGAAGGAGATGAAGCTGGCGATGCTGGCGGTGCTGGTGCTGGCGGTGAGCATTCTTGGATTCAGCGCTGTCGCCGCGGTGACTCCGGCCGGCCTTTCCGGGCGCGCCAACCTCGGTCCGCATGGGCTGAGCGAAATCCTCTATGCTTATCACTCTGCCGCCGGCAACAACGGCAGCGCCTTCGCCGGGCTGAATGCGAACACGCCGTTCTACGATCTCACCCTCGGCCTGGCGATGCTGATCGGCCGGTTCCTCTTTATCATCCCGGTGATGGCGATTGCCGGTTCGATGGCGAAGAAGAAGATCACTCCGCCCTCGAGCGGGACATTCCCAACCACGGGTCTCCTCTTCGTCCTGCTCCTGGTCGGAGTAGTCTTGGTCGTCGGCGCGCTCACGTTCTTCCCAGCCTACGCGCTCGCGCCGATCGTAGAGCATTTCCTCATGTACGCCGGGCAGCTGTTCTGAGGGATCCAGGCCATGAATGCTCGACGACGCATAGAGGCAGCCCGCATAGGTGCGGACGAGTCAACGCTGGAGGCAGCGCGGGCACACCGCCGACAACGACAGCAACTCTCCATGAGCGCGCTCGTTCCGGCCGCTGCCGCCAGCGCCGCGCGCAAGCTTGACCCACGCACCATGGTCCACAACCCGGTGATGTTCGTCACCGAGGTGGGCAGCGCCGTCTCTAGCTACTACCTGGTAGCTGCGATCGTTGCCAGGAGCGCGGAGGTAGGCTTCCTCGCCGGGATCGCCGCTTGGCTCTGGTTCACGGTACTCTTTGCCAACTTCGCCGAGGCAATGGCCGAAGGCCGAGGCAAGGCGCAGGCCGATGCGCTGCGCCGCATGAAGACCGAGACTATCGCAAACCGACTCGTAGATAGGCAGGTTCAACAGGTGCCGGCCACCGAACTCCGCAGGGGGGATATTGTGCTGGTCTCGGCCGGCGAGATCATCCCCGGCGATGGGGAGGTGATCGAGGGCATCGCCTCCGTAGACGAATCCGCCATCACCGGCGAGTCCGCCCCGGTGATCCGCGAGAGTGGTGGCGACCGCAGCGCGGTGACCGGCGGCACGAAGGTGCTCTCAGACCAGATTATCGTGCGCATCGCCTCCGAGCCGGGGCAGACTTTCCTGGACCGGATGATCGCGCTGGTGGAGGGCGCCGAGCGCCAGAAGACCCCCAATGAGATCGCCTTGAGCATCCTGCTGGCCGGGCTCACTATCCTCTTCCTGCTGGTGGTAGTGACGCTGCTGCCGTTCGCGCTCTACTCGCACACCGTCGTCCCGGTGACGGTGCTGGTCGCGCTCCTCGTCTGCCTCATCCCGACCACCATCGGCGGGCTGCTCTCCGCCATCGGCATTGCCGGCATGGATCGCCT
>Ga0315279_10008096_pt1 | contig 12794 bp, 10 predicted proteins | sample YL17G06_20_MG_FD_203694 | JGI IMG/M metagenome (GOLD analysis project Ga0315279, IMG submission 203694) | Sediment microbial communities from Yellowstone Lake, YNP, Wyoming, USA - YL17G06_20 | ecosystem: Environmental > Aquatic > Freshwater > Lake > Sediment | place: USA: Wyoming | collected... | reverse complement strand
CAAGGAAACGATCTGGGCCCGCCTCGATGCCGCCGACAAGTTGGTCGCCTGCGACGGCAAGTTCCGGCGGGGCGAAAAAGTCCATCTGGTCCTGCGCTCCGTCGGCCCGTTCAAAGCCGGTCCGGACGGCCGCCACTGGTTCGACCTGGACATGAACGTCGCCGGCCCGGGCGGACAAACCGTCCTGGACCAGAAAAACCTGCTCGGTGAGAAAGGCCATGTCAAGCTGGACGAGGCCACGGCGGAATCCCCCTATGGCATCTTCGAGTCCGCCGTAGGCATGGAGCCCGGCGTCTATAAAATGACCCTGACCATCCACGACCGGATCGGCGGCCTCCAGGCGACGGCCGTCCAATCGTTCACCCTCGCGCCTGGCCTGGCCTACGGGGACGCCGTTTTCGCCCGGATGGATGAGCAAGACAAACTCAACCCGGTCGAAGCGGCCGTCTTCCAACGGGGCGAAGCCGTTCATTTCGTCCTGATCAACGTCGGGCTGTTCAAAAAAGGGCCGGACGGCAAGCATGCCTTCGATATCGACATGGACGTCAAAAACCCCGACGGCCAAGCCGTCCTCACCCAGAAGGACATGCTCGGCGAAAACGGGCATATCCTCCTGGCCGACGATGTCGCCGAATCGCCCTACGTGACCTTCCAGTCCTCCCTGTCCCTGCCGGCCGGCGCCTACACCATGCAGATGACGGTCCGGGACCTGATCGGGAAGACCGACGTCACGGTGAAAAAGTCCTTCGCTTTGAAGTGAGAGGAAACCATGAAGATCACCTGGTTCGGGCATGCGGCCTTCGGCCTGGAAACCGGTTCTCATCGAATCCTGATCGATCCGTTCCTCGGCGGAAATCCGGCGGCCTCGGCCGCGCCGGAGAAAACAGCGGCCGATTTCATCCTCGTCACGCACGGCCACGGCGACCATCTCGGTGATGCGGTAGCCATCGCCAAACGGACGGGGGCCCTGGTCATCGCCAATTTTGAGATCTGCAACTGGCTCCAGGCGCACGGCGTCCAGACGCATGCCCAGCACATCGGCGGCGGGCATCTCCATCCGTTCGGCTATCTCAAATTGACGCTGGCCCTGCATGGATCGGCCCTTCCGGACGGCGCCTGCGGCGGGAATCCGGCCGGTTTCCTGCTCACGGCCGAAGGAAAAAAGTTCTATTTCGCCGGGGACACCGGATTGTTCGGCGACATGACCCTCATCGGCGACGAGGGCCTGGAACTGGCGGCGATTCCCATCGGCGACAACTTCACCATGGGGCCGGACGATGCGCTGCGGGCCGTCCGGCTTCTGCGGCCGCGGCATGTTGTTCCCATCCATTACAACACGTGGGGGCTCATCGCCCAGGACGCCGAGGCCTGGGCCCGCCGGGTCAAGAAAGAGACGGCCGCGGAGCCCCATGTCCTCAAGCCGGGCGAATCCCTGACGCTCTGATCGTCCGGGAATCCGCCCCCTCCGCAGCGGGACGCCAAGAAGGTGAGATGGACCATCGGTCCGCGCAATTCTTGCGGCCGTTCCGCGATTTCCCGGGGCCCGCGCCCGATTGTAAATCCCCCATTGATTGAATAGAATGGGGCGACGATCATGAAAACCACCCGCTTCAAACAATACCTGCTCTCGGGCGTCTCCTATGCCATCCCCTTTGTGGCCTCGGGCGGCATCCTGATCGCCGTGTCCATCGCCTTCGCGCCCATGACGCCGCGAGGGCCCGATTTCACGAACGCCCCGTTCCTCAAGCTGATCAACGACATCGGCTCGGCGGCCTTCGCCTTTCTCATCCCCGTCCTCTCCGGCTATATCGCCTTCGGCATCGCCGACCGGCCGGGACTCGTCCCCGGCTTCGTCGGCGGCTACATCGCCGGGCAGGTCGGGGCGGGCTTTTTGGGCGGGATGGTCTCGGGCCTGCTGGCCGGTTTTCTCGTCTTCTGGATCAAGAAGCTCAAGCCGCCCAAGTATCTCCGCCCGATCATGCCCATCCTGGTCATCCCGGTTCTCTCCTCGCTCGTCGTCGGATTCGTCATGTTCAAGATCATCGGCGCCCCGATCCGGGATATCATGGCCTCCATCCAACAGTGGCTGGAGGCGATGAACTCGGGCAACCAGGTCCTTTTGGGCGTTATCCTGGGCTCGATGATCGCCTTCGACATGGGCGGCCCGGTCAACAAGGTGGCCTTCTTTTTCGGGGCGGCCATGATCCAGCGCGGCAATTTCGCCGTCATGGGCGCTTGCGCCGCGGCCATCTGCGTCCCGCCCCTCGGCCTCGGCCTGGCCACCCAGATCAAGCGCCGCCTATGGACGGAGGAGGAGCGCGAGGCCGGGCTGGCCGCCCTGGCCATGGGGACCATCGGCATCACCGAGGGCGCCATCCCCTTCGCCGCCTCCGACCCCCTGCGCGTCATCCCGGTCATCATGGCCGGATCAAGCGTCGCGGCGGTCATCGCCATGCTGGGCAGAGTCGGCGATCACGCGCCGCACGGCGGCCCCATCGTCCTGCCCGTGGTCGATCACCGTCTCGTCTACGTCCTGGCCATCGTCGCCGGTTCGCTGACGGTCGCCCTGCTCATGAACCTGATCAAGGCCAAGTCCAAAACCGTGGACGCGGCCAAGGAGACCCCATGACTTTCGTCGCCATCACCGCCTGCCCGACCGGCATCGCCCACACCTACATGGCCGCCGAACGGCTGGAAAAAGCCGGAAAAAAACTGGGGCTTCCGACCAAGGTGGAGACCCAGGGGGCCATGGGCATCGAAAACGAACTGACCGTCGACGACATCCGCAAGGCCGACGCCGTGATCTTCGCCGCCGGCATCCCCGTCCAAAAACGGGAGCGGTTCGAGGGCAAGAGGATCTTCGAAGTCCCCGTCCAGGACGCCATTAAAAACGCGGAAGCCATCCTTCAAAAGATCCAGAACGAACTTGGCCGTTGAATTCGACTTTCTCTTCGCCCTGCCCCAAGGCCTGCACGCCCGGCCGGCCGGCCGTTTTCAGGAAACGGCCGAACGCTTCGAGGCCGAGGTCCGCTGGATCAATCTGCGGACGGGAGCGGAAGCGGACGGCAAAAGCTCCCTGGCGCTGATCGGAACGGACACTCAGCCGGGCGATCCCTGCCGCATCCGCATCGACGGCCCGGCCGCGCCGGAAGCCCGGCGGGCTCTGCGCGCGCTGCTCGAGGATCTGCCGCGTTGGGAAGCGGAAGCCGCGGAGGCGCAAGCCGCCCCATCCCCCGACCTGCCCCGCATCTTGGCGCTGGAAAAGGCGCTGGTCTTCCGGGGCCAAGCCGCCGGTCCAGGCATCGTTCGCGGTCCGGCAGCCATCCGTGGCGCCGCCCCGGATCTTATCGAAACGAGCGGACCGGCGAAAACTCCGCAGGAAGAAAAAGACGATTTCCGCCGCGCCGCCGCGGCCCTGGCCGGCGAGATTCAAACCGCTCTGGCCGCGAAAAAAGACCGGACCGAACGCGGCGTCCTGGAAGCTCATCTCTCAATTTTACGGGACCGCGCCTTCGCCGCCAAGGTGGAGGACATCATCGCTGCGGGAAACACGAGCGCCGCCGCGGCCGTGGCCCGCGCCGGACGACTCTTCAGCGCGCCCCTGCAGGCCAGCCGCAGCGCCTACATCCGCGAGCGGATCGCGGACATCCGCGACATCGGCAGCCGGCTCATGGCCCACCTGGGCGGTCCGGCCGAAGCCGAGGACGACGTCGCCCCGACCGAGCCGTCCATTCTGATCGCCGATGATCTGCCGCCGTCGCGCTTTCTGGCCCTGGAACGCAGACTTCTCCTCGGTCTGGTCCTGGAGAACGCCGGGATGACGTCCCACACCCTGATCATGAGCCGGGCCCGCGGGATCCCCGCCGTCGTCGGCTGCCCCGGACTGCGCGGAAAACTTCGCCGCGGAGAAGACATCATCCTGGACGGAGGGCGGGGCCTGGTCATTCCCGCCCCGTCGGAGGCGGTCGGCCGTTATTATGAAAGGGAAGCGGCATGGGATCGGCGCCGGGCCGCCTTGCGCCGCGAAAAAGGCCGTCTTCCCGGCCTGACTGCGGACGGCCGCCGGGTCGAAATCGCCGCCAATATCGGCGATCCCGAAGAGTTGGCCTGGGCTTGGGACAACGGCGCCGAGGGCGTGGGGCTTTTCCGGACGGAATTGATGCTGATGGGCCGGCCGAGCGCCCCCGGCGAAGAGGAACAATTCGGCGCCTACGCCCGCCTGGCCCGGGAAGCGGGCGGCCGCCCGATCATCGTCCGAACCTTCGACATCGGCGGCGACAAGCCCCTTCCTTTTCTCCCTCTGCCGGTCGAAGCGAACCCCTTTCTAGGCTGTCGGGGCGTCCGGATTTATGAACGGCACGGCGATCTCATTCGGACCCAGTTGCGCGCACTCCTCCGGGCGGCGGCCCTGGGCCCATTGAAGATCATGGTTCCCATGATCGCGACGCTGGACGAAATCCTGGGAATAAAGGTCCTGGTCGCCGGCGTCGCCGGGGAATTGGCGGCGGCGGGCCTGCCCCATCGCTCGGACGTTGAATTGGGCATGATGGTCGAGGTTCCCTCGGCCGCCCTGCTCGTCGACCGCTTCGCCGAGCACGTCGATTTCTTCAGCGTCGGAAGCAACGATCTTTTGCAGTACTTTTTCGCCGCCGATCGGGGAAATCCCGACGTCCGGTCGATCGGCCGCCCCGAGCACCCGGCCTTTCTCAGGCTGCTGCGGACGATCGTCGACGCCGCCCACGAGAAGGGCCGCTGGGTGGGCCTGTGCGGGGAGATGGCCGCCTCCGTGCGGCTTCTGCCGCTCCTCGTCGGACTGGGTTTCGACGAGCTGAGCATGAACGCGGCCGCCATCCCCGGCATCAAGGCCCGCCTCGGCGCCTTGGACGCGGCCGCCTGCCGGGTTCTGACCCTGGAGGCGGCCGGCCTGGACCGGGCCGCCGCGGTCGGAGGATCGCTCGACGCCTTTGGCCGTCCGGGCGCGGGCGCCCCCCTCATCGTCCCCGAGCTCGTCCGCCTGCGGTCGGACAGCCGCTCCAAGGCCGAGGCTCTTCAGGAGCTGGCGGCCCTGCTGGAAGAAGCGGGCCGGACGGAAGACCGCCGCGAGGTCGAGAAGGCGTTTTGGCAGCGGGAATCGACCGGATCGACGGGGCTCGGATTCGGCGTGTCCATTCCCCACGGCAAGACCGCGGCCGTCGGCGCGGTCTGTGTCGGGATGATGCGATTCGCCGCTCCCTTCCTATGGGATACGAACGACGAGGAACCCGTCGACTTGGCCTTCATGTTGGTCATCCCCGACGGGGAACGGTCACAGGAGCCCCTCAGGCTCCTGGCCCGTCTTTCCCGCCGCATCGTCCATGACGACTTCCGCGCCGCTTTGCGCGCAGCCACCGACGAAGAGATGGTCGTCCGCTTAGTCGAGGACGCCTTAGCCGGTTGATCAGCCGTTCACTTCTCGGCTTTCAGGTTGCTCTCGACCGAAAACACCCCGGACAATCCGCGCACGGCCATCAGGGCCTTGGACCGGAGCCGCCCGGGCCGGAATTTCGGCCCAGTCGATTAAGAGAGGATGGCGCTCTGCAGGCCCGCGGAGAGCGAGCCGAGCTCCTTGCCCATCTGGGACATCCCCAGCAATCCGCCGCTCATGCCCGTTATGCCTTTGGAGACGACGACGGCAACGTTGGCGTCATCATGGCCCACCGTTACATTGAACTTGGCCCGTTTAGCCAGAGCGCCCACCAAGGCCCGCGCCGCGGCGCTCCCTTTCACGTACACGCCCTGCGTCTTGGTCCCGCTCTCCAGGTGGTAACCCCGCGCGGCCATAAAGAGAGCGGTTTTGTCGGCGATGTCGTCGACGGTCCCGCCTGAAAACACCAGAGTGATGGATTCCTTCGTTTCCGCTGACTTGACGACGGCGTATTTGCCCATGCGTCCACTCTCCTCCTCGGATTCGAGGCGGATCAAGCCGCCCCACGCTTTCCATTATCCACTGCCGGCTTCCCCTGTCAAGACCGATCGGCACGCGCCCTATGATATGATGACTCCAGGCCCGATCGAACCGGAGGAAGGATATGGCCGGACGCGGAGTCGGACGGATCCTGGGGGCCGGATTCGGATTGTGGCTGGCGGTCGTTCCCGCAGCCCGGTCCCAGGAAGCGGCGGATGCCGCCGCCGACGAGGCGTATTTCCGCGCTCTGCCCGTATATAAAATCTTGGTCGACCGCAGCGGGCCGCGGGACGGATTCGAAATGGCCTTTCGAGTCGCAGGGCGGGAAGGCCGGCCGGTCATGGTCCTTCTCCACGGCATCAGCGATACGGGCTTCTCCTACGCCGGGTTGGCCCGCAGGCTGGACAACGATTTCCGGATGATTATCGTCGACCCGCCCGCTTACGGAGATACGTTCACCGCGAAACCGCTGGATTTTTCCTATGGTTCGCAGACGTCCCGCCTGCGCGCCCTGCTCGAAGCGGTCGGCGCCCTGAACGGCGCCGTCTTCGTCGGCCATTCCACGGGCGGAGGGCTGGCCTGGCATCTGTCCCTGGAACCCGGGGTCCATCGGGCCGGCCTGGTCCTGATCGACGCCATCACCGTCGAATACGACCTGCCCGCGAGAACCCGCTTAGCTTATATCTTGGCCAAACACCATTCTTTCTCGGGGCCGCTCTTCAATCTGATCGGACCCGGAACGATCGCCGGCATCATCGCCCGGGAATCGGCCGCGCCCGGTTTCCGTCTTTCCGAGACATCCAGACTCATCCAATCGGCTTTGTTCACGACGCCGGCCCGCCTGCGGGTCAATGCCCTCTGGGCCTCCCAGCTTCTTGATTTTAAAACCGTTAAAGCCTGGGCGCCGCGCCTCCGGGAGATTTCCGTCCCGACGCTCCTTCTCTGGGGCGAGGACGACGCGGTTCTGAAGCTTCGCTTCATGGAGAAGGCCCAAAAGCAGATTCCCGGAGCCCAAAGCGCCGTCATCCGGCGGGCCGGCCATTCCCCGCACGTCGAGAAGCCCGCCGATGCTGCGGATCGCATCCGGACCTTCGCGGCAGGACTCGCGGCGCCGGCCGGGGCCCTGACGCCGGGTTCACAAGTCCGGGTCGCGGCCCCCGGGGAAATCGCGAAACGGCCGCAAGAATTGCGCGGATCGATGGTCCATCTCACGTTCTCAATGTCCCGCTACGGAGAGAGCGGAATCGCGGACGCGGCGGGTATTCACCTGAAACGAGGCTATTATTCGACCGATTATCCCAGCCAGTCGGGAAGCGCGGGACTCTTCCTGGAAGGCCTGCACTGGGACGGCGGACAACCTTTATTCGCCGGTTACCAGGTCGAACTCGTTTGGTACAAAGCCGGCGGCTTTCGTTTCGCTCAAGGCTGGAGCGTCGCCGGCGCCCGGAAGACGGCCTCGCTGATCACGCTCGGCTACGTCCCGTCCTATGTCCCTTGGGTCTGCTTAGGCGTCCGCTGGATCGGCCCGCGGGCCAAGGCCGGATTTTTCGTGACGCTCGAATTGGCCCCCCTCTTGGACAAAGCGTTTTTATTTTGGTGAACCGGCGGCCGGACGCGCGTCCTTGGAGACCGCCGCCCGCGCTTTCCAAAGAGCCAAGCATCCGGTCAGCAAAGCGGTTCCGACCGCGGTGTAGATGACTCCCAGGACCGGGCGCGGCAGGGAGCTCCGGCGGAGAACCATTCCCGATCCCATCATGGCGGCAACGAGCAGCCACGTCTTGACCGAAAGGAAGCCGCCCAGGCATTTGCCGTCGCCGCGGGAAATGATCCTCCGAGCGTTGCGGGCGGCCACCTTGGCGATGATGAAATATCCCTTCAGGGCTCCGGCGCAAACGCCGAGGGCGAGGGGAACCCAAGGAGAGACGGCGCGGAAACACCAGACAACGCCGGCGGCGGTCAATCCGGCCCCCACGGCCGTCCAGAGCAGGGCGGCGGCGAGGAGATGGGCCCGCAATCCGGCGGCCGGTTTCCAGCGCTCGGCCCAGTTTCGGTTTTCAGACATGTCGGCGACTTCGTCCAGGCTTCCTTTAGCCAAAAGTCGGACGCTGTCAACGGCCGGCCCCGGCTTTACGTCTACCTCACCAGTTGTTTCTCGATTTCCTCGAGGGTCCGGCCTTTTGTTTCGGGCAGGCGGGCCTTGATGAAGAGGAATCCGGCGACACAGATGGCGGCATACAGCCAAAACGTGCCGGCCGAGCCGAGGCCTTTGTTGAGGATGGGGAACGTATACGTCAAAAGGAAGCAGGCCGCCCAGAGCGAGGTGGTGGCCACGGCCACGGCTGCGCCGCGGATGCGGTTGGGAAAAATCTCGGAGATGATCACCCAGGTGACGGGGGCCAGGGACATCCCATAGCATCCGATCGCCGCCAGGACGAGGAGAAGCATGGGCAGGCCTTTGAGGCCGGAGGCGTAGCCGATCCCCATCAGCGTGTAAATCCCGGCCAGCCCGGCCGCGCCCAAGAGCATCAACGGCCGGCGGCCGCGCCGGTCGACCGCGCCGAGAGCGACGAGCGTGAAAACAAGGTTGACCGAGCCCGTCCAGGCGATGTTGCCCAGGACGCTGGAGACGTCATATCCCGCGGCGCGGAAGATCTCTTCGGCGTAATTGAAGATGACGTTGATGCCGCACCATTGCTGAAAAACGGCCAGGACGACTCCCAAGACCAGGACCCGCCTCAGGCGGCGGTCGAGCAGGGCCCGGAAATCAACGCGTTCGGTCTCATCGACGAGTGTGGTCTCGATGTCCGCCAGGCCGGCTTCGGCATAGACATCTCCCCCGATACGAGCCAGGACGCGCCGGGCGCGCTCCCTTTTTCCGTTCTTGGCCAGCCAGCGGGGGCTCTCGGGCACGAACAGCGTTCCCAGAAAAAACAGGAGTGCGGGAATCGCGGTCAGGGCGAACATCCAGCGCCAGGCGGACCGGCCATACCAAGAGGTCCGGATGAAGGCATCGCCGGAGCCGGCGGGCAGGCCGCGGACGAGCCACCAATTGAGGAACTGGGCCAGGAGGATGCCGATGACGATGGTGAGCTGGTTCAGGGACACCAGCCGGCCGCGCATCCGGGCCGGCGCCACTTCGGCGATATACATCGGCGAAAGGTTCGAGGCCAGGCCGATGGCCGTCCCTCCCAGCATCCGCCAGAGGACGAAGATCGTGAAATTGGGGGCCAGGCCGTTGCCGATGGAGGTCACGATGAACACCGAGGCGGCCGCGGTCAACAGGCGTTTGCGCCCGAAGCGGTCGCTCAGGACGCCGGCGGCCACGGCCCCGACGAGGCAGCCGATCAGGGCGCAGCTGTTGGCCCAGCCCCTGGCCGAGGCGCTGGTCAGGGCGAAGAACCGCTCGAAGAAGGGCTTGGCCCCGCCGATCACGACCCAGTCGTAGCCGAACAGCAGGCCGCCCAGGGCGGCGACCAGCGAGATGGTCCAGACGTAGCGGAGGTCGAGCCGCGGCCCGGCCGGGGCGGAGAGGGGTGCGGAGCGGGTGTCCATGAGACCATCAGATTATGGACTTCCTCCCGGCCTGTCAATCGCCCTGTGGATCCGTAGGGGTCCACAGGACGGCCGGAAAACGGGGGGGACTTGAAATATTCTCATAAATGAGTATGATTGCGGCATTTGACAGCAATGTCTACTTTCTCACCATCGAAGGAGGTCTCATGAAGAAAGCCATCGTCCTCGCCCTCGCGGTCCTGGTGTCCGTGCCGCTGGCCTTTTCAGCCATCATCACGAACACGAACCAGAGCGTCGGCTATTTCCGGCTGCTCGCCCGCAACGCGTCGCTCGACATCGACGCGGTCTATTACAATCCGGCCGGCCTGGTCAAGCTCCAGGATGGATTCCACCTGGCTTACCACAACCAGAGCATCTGGCAGGAAAAGACCATCACCAACGATTTTCCCTTCTTGAACTCCGGCCAGTACGTCGGCAAGATTAGCGTGCCGTTCTACCCGGACTTCTACGCCGTCTACAAGAGCGGCCCGCTGGCCCTCTCCTTCGGCTTCGGCCCCAACGGCGGCGGCGGCACGGCGGACTATGCGACGGGCCTGCCCTCCTTTGAGCAGGGGTTCTCCACGCTCCCCCTTTTGCTCTCCTCGTTCGGACTGCCGACGACCAAGTACAGCGCGGACATCAGTTTCAAGGGCAGCTCCATGTACCTGGGCTTCCAAGTCAATGCGTCCTACGCCGTAAACGACATGTTCTCGGCGGCCGTCGGACTGCGCTATATCTCGGCCAAAAATACCTACAAGGGCGGGATGTCTAACGTCATGGTCAACCCGGTGTTCGCGCCTTTTGGCTTGACCGGTCAGATGATCTCCGCGGCCCAGCTCTTCTCCATGATCGGCCAGCCGGCTTACGCCGCTCTCGTGGGCAATAAAGCCGTCGATGTCGAACAAACCGGATCGGGCTTCACGCCCATCCTGGGGCTGATGGTCACGCCGGTCGAGGGCCTCAACCTGACCCTCCGCTACGAATTCAACACCAAGCTTGAGCTGACCAACAAGACCACCCAGGACGATACGGCGGCGCTTTATCCGCCCGACGGGCTTTTCCCCAATGGAGCGAAAACACGCGCCGACATTCCTGCGATTCTCGCCCTAGGCGCATCCTACGCCATCATGCCCGACTTGCGCGCCCACCTGTCCTACACTCTGACCTTCGACAAGAACGCCGATTGGGACGGCCGGCAGAATCTGGTCGATTCCAACGCCTATGACCTGGCCTTTGGCTTGGAATTCGACCTGACCAAGTCCCTGACGCTCAGCGCCGGTTATATGACGACCAGTTACCACTTCCTGACCGGCTACCAAACCGACATGAGCTTTGCGCTCCCCGCCGACACCATCGGCGCGGGCGTCCTGTGGAAGCTGACCGACCAGCTTTCGCTGGATCTGGGCATTCTGAGCGTCAATTATAAGAACGACCAGAAGTCGATTTCCTATCCTCCCCTCGGCGTTTACCTGGAGCACTACAAGGAAACGACGTTCGGATTTGGCGTCGGCATCAACTACCACATCAAGTAACCGCGCCGTCTCGTCACAGATTGTCCGCCGGCCGGGCCTCGGAGGTCCGGCCGGCTTATCCTTTCCGTTTAGATTAAATGCCCCTTTCTTATCCTTATCGAATCCGCTTCGATGGAAGCGGAAGGACTCCGGCGTCCGTACGCTAGGCAGCCTCTTATTTTGATCGGCTTGGGCCGGCCGGAGAGGGAAAGAAAAGGAAGAGATGCTGGCTGTTTCAGGGAATTAAGCTAAAGGGGGTAGCAAGGAGGGTAGGTCCTGCCCAGCCAGCGCAGCAGGCATTTGATAATACTATAAACGATATAATACGTAAAGTCAATATGAATTATAGAGTTTGATTCGGCGGCCGCTGGGATCCGACAGTACCTCCGAATTCCTCGGCCAAAGGAGCCAAGAGCGCGACGTGAGCGCGCGGGGTGCCCGGCGCGATCGAACACGCCGTGCTGAGGATGTACCCGCCATGTCCGGCCCCGGCCGACAGTCGCCGCAGGGCGTCCGCCCGGATGATCTCCGGAGTCCCGAAGAGGAGGGTGTTCACCGGATCGATGTTACCCTTGATGAAGAGCGTGTCCCCCACGCGGGACAGGGCATCCTCCAATTCAACGTTGCCCAGCGGCGGAGGGTCGAGACATTCGATCCCGGAAACGCCCGTTTCGGCGATCATCTCCAAGCGGTCTCCCACCGCCCCGCAGATGTGGGTATAGGCGAAAATCCCCTTCTCTCGAATCGCCGCGGCTACCCGGCGCTCGAAGGGCAGGACGAATTCCCGATAAAAGCCGGGCGAAATGAATCCGGCGCCGGCGAAGGGAGAGGAGATCTTGATGGCGTCCACGCCCCGCTCCGCTTGCTCCCGGGCAATCCTGGCCACGCCGTCCGCAAAACGCGCCAGGATCTCCTTGGACCGGTCCGGCTCTTCAACCAGGGCCAAGAACCCGCCGCTGAAGCCGAACAGGTCCAGGAAATAATCGAACGGCGACGTGACTTCGCCGTGGACGGAATAGCGGCCGCCCGATTTCTCGATCACCAGATCCAGGATGTCGTAGGGATGATCCGGATCGATGGCATAATGCAGGCCCTGGGAAACCGGAATGAAATCGAGCCTCTCGGGCACGCTCCCGGGATCGAAGCCGGCGATGGCGGGAACGAACGGCCTTTCCGCGGGGACGGGCCGGGGCAGATCATCATGGGGAAAAATCGTCCGGGTGCCGTCCGCCCAGGAAACGACATCCTCCTCCGCGCCGCGGCGCCGCTCACGGACCCGACGTTCCCAATCCTCGGCCTGGCCGTGCAGGCTGATCAGGATTCCGTCGAAACCGTATAGGGCGCGCAGCCGGAGGAGGGCTTCGGCGAAGGCGAACTTGTCGTGCCACAACTCGGGCGGCGGAGTTTTCGTCTGGAGCAGCATGTGTCCGATGCTCATCTGGCACATGACGGGTATGCGGTCGGGCCGATCCCGCCGCATGGCCGCGCGCGTTCTTTCTTTCGGAGTCATGGTCCGTATTGTGCCTTTCCCGCCCCCCCCCGTCAACGGAATCGCCCGAAACAGAATCGAAAAACCCGGGAGGGGGGACCGGCGGATGTGCTTTATTCGGACCGGGGCCGTTTCTGGCAATTTTCCGTCGGCTGCGGACGGGGCGACCCGAGCGTTATTTTCACGGCCGGGGAGGCCTTTTGATCCCGCGCCGGACCGTTGACACTCGCAAGAGGATTCTGATATTGTTTCTGACCTGACCGATGAAGTGTCAAGCCCAATTCCCAAACGAGGGGAT
>Ga0315279_10008095_pt1 | contig 12795 bp, 12 predicted proteins | sample YL17G06_20_MG_FD_203694 | JGI IMG/M metagenome (GOLD analysis project Ga0315279, IMG submission 203694) | Sediment microbial communities from Yellowstone Lake, YNP, Wyoming, USA - YL17G06_20 | ecosystem: Environmental > Aquatic > Freshwater > Lake > Sediment | place: USA: Wyoming | collected... | reverse complement strand
GACTTTAGCTCTTCCTTGGTTATCTTGAGCAGCTGGTTCAGCCTGCCGAAGCCAGCGGATATGCCCAGCATATCGGTAAGCACGGCGTTCAGCTCGTCCTTGGTCGGCCGTATGAGCTCCGATTTCCTGGCCATTTCTTCCATGCGTCCAAGGCAGCGCGCGGCGTCGTACAGCATCCGTCCGTTGGCAAGCGCCTGCTGGCCGGCCTGGTTCGGTTGTACAGGCGCTGTCGGGTAAGGCTTGGGCTCTGTGACCGAGGGCTTTGGCAAGATAGGCGAAGTAGGCTTCAGCAACGGCACGAACGTCGCCACGGAGCGCTTTATGATGTTCGTGACAGTGGAGGCGTCGCGCTCGTCCAGCCTGTACTTGGCTATGATGAGGTTGCGCAGCATGTCGTCCCTTGGCAGGCTGCCTTCCCGGCTGGACATCTCGTAAAGCTCGCGGAACATCGGCACGCCAAGGAAAGCGCGGATCTTGGCAGCCGCAGGCTGTTCGTCGTTCACGTAAAAGAATATCTCCTTGGCCAGGTTCGTCAGCCGAAGCTGGCCCTTGCCTTCGATCAGTCCCCAGCGCCGCGCGGACGCCAGCTTTCTCGCGAGCGCGCCGCCGCGTATGCCCAGCACGCGCTCCATCGCGGGCATGTCGGCCGAGTTGCCAAGGTCCTTGACCCTTCGCGCGATCTCGATCGCGTCGTCCAGCTGTATCACAGGGAAATCTTTGGATTCCCCGCGGCCCCAGTCCATTCTTTCCGCTTCGGCAGTGACAGACACGGCGGGAGAATTGTTCATACTGATAATATTCGCGCAGCTTGCTTATTTTGTTTGTGGTATTTCGGGAATAATGACACTGGAAAGCATCGGAATGTGGCATAACGCCTCATGTTTTCCAAGAATCGGCCTAGGGAATGCGGTGTGGCATCCGGGAAAGCGAGGAAAACGGCCGTGACGCCGCCGGCTGTCCGGACTTGGCCGAAAGCGGCGCTTGCCGACTTTGGCATGTTTCTTCCATGCGCGACGCCCGCGCGGAATCCTTACACCATATAGTACACTATATATTGTACAGTATTGTAGACAATATGGAGTACTGTATGGATTGCAATAGAGAGAAATATAGTAAGCACAATACAAAACGATTTATAAGCCGCTTGCGAAAGATGAATTAACTCTTTTGCTTTCGTGAGGTTCTGTTCTCGGTACGGTTATTACGGTTAATTCTCTCTTGCGCTTTCTCGGTAAGATAACATGGTCGAAGACTATATAAGCGGTTTTCGATTGTGCAAAATATATTTTGCATGAAGACAAACGGAGGGAACAAGCAAAAAAGGTTCGTTCGGAGGAGAAAAACATGGACTCGATAATAAAGAGCGCTCTTGGCAAAGACCTTGGCGGCGACGAGTCGCCGAGGAGAAGATTGGAAAGCACCTCTGGTGCTACTTATGCCAACGTGGACTACTACAAGCTCGCCGAACAGGAGTTCGGCTTCGCTGTGAAGAAGGCTAAAATCGTGGTCGTGGGCTGCGGAGGCGCCGGTCAGAACGCCGTCACACGCTTGACGGAGATGGGCGTCGAAGGGGCAAGCACGGTCTCGATGAACGCTGACGCGAAGCACCTGGCCGTCGGAAAGGCGGACAAGAAGATCCTGATCGGAAAGGAGCTGACGCGCGGCCTGGGCTGCGGAGGGTATCCTGAGATTGGCAAGAAGTGCGCTGAGGAAAGCAGGAACGAGATAAAGGACGCTATAGCTGGAGCGGACCTGGTGTTCGCCATCGCCGGCCTTGGCAAAGGCACAGGGACCGGAGCCATACCAGTGGTATGCGAGATGTCGAAGCAGCAGGGCGCGATAGTCATAGCCGTAGTGACGATGCCATTCAAGCTGGAAGGCTCGCGCATTTCGAAGGCGGAGGACGGGCTGGCTGCGCTGAGGCAGGTCTGCGACACGGCGATCGTGATCGAGAACGACAAGCTGCTGAAGTACGCTGGCAACATGGCCATACAGAACGCCTTCGCAGTGGCGGACGAGCTGATAGCGGCGATGGTCAAAGGCATAACGGAAACAATCACACTGCCGAGCCTCGTCAACCTGGACTACGCGGACGTGCGCGCAGTGATGCACGCCGGAGGCGTAGCAGCCATAGGCGTTGGCGAGAGCAACAGCAGCGACCGCGCCAAGGATGCCATAACCAAGGCGTTGCTGAACCCGCTACTGGAAGTGGACTATACAGGCGCAGCGGGCGCTTTGATCCACATCACAGGCGGCCCTGACATGAGACTGGACGAGGTGAACATGATAGGCGAGACTGTCTCCCAGAACCTCGACCCGTCGGCACAGGTCTTCTGGGGAGCGAGGATACTGCCCGAGTTCGAGGGCAAGATCCAGGTCATCAGCATAATCACAGGCGTGAAATCGCCGTACATACTGGGACCAGTAAGCTTCGAGAGGCCGGTGGTCAAGGAAATCAGCCAGACCCTGGGCATAGACGTCATACGCTAGGCGCATGCACGGCTAGCCTTTGGTCGACGCCAAACAGCACACTTTGGTCTCCCGGATTGGTTCTTTGCGGGAGATGGGTTCACACCCACGGGAAAGGCAAACAGACAAAACAAAAACTGCAAACGAGGCGATAAAGCATGGACGAAGACGTCTGGGACCCGCTGCTGGATGAGGAAGAGGAAGAGACTGAATATTGGTAGAATTTGGTTCGGTTAGGCCGTAACGAATGACTGTTGTTTGAACACGATCGGAGTTTTCTGCGTACGGCTACCGACAGCCTTCCTCTTTCCCCCCTTTTCTTTCTTCCCGGGAATAGAATCTAGAAAATAGGATTAGGATCTAGAATCAGGAAAAGCTGGGAAAAACAAAGAAACCGGCGAATAAACTGTCCGCTTAGGACGGCCGTTCAGACTTCTCAAGGGCTGCGGTTCAAGCTGGCATCTCGGCCGCCGCTTCGGCCTCGGGCACGCTCGTGATGTGCTTGATCAGCACAACGTCGCCTATGGCCTGTATCATCGGATACGGCACTATCACTCCCTTCCGCCCGCCGACCATCTGTCCGAGCACCCCGCCCTTGGCGGCTTCGATCACGACGCTGCGAATCTTGAAGCGCGAGAGGTCGAACTCCAGGTCCGAGACCTTCCCGGCGTAGAAGCCCTTGTTGGTGAACACGTCCTTGCCGAACATGTCGCCGATGTCCTTCACTGTTATTGGCATATCAAATCCCACCTGTTTTGCAACTGTTTTTCGTTCGAAAACAACTTTCGATATGTTATTATTGGCTTCCAGACATTAATATTTGTTATCGGCGGCGCGCGGAGATTTCCGCGATGCGTTTTCTGTTTTGCGCTTAGGTCTTTCTCTCGAATTATATCCTTGGAAAGATTTTTCAGGAAACATATTTTATACAACATGCTTTTGGAGAGGTGCCGCTAGGCAAAGTCACCGGAACTGTGGGTGGCAAACTTAGATATCACGGTCTGAGCTAGTTCATTTCGATGATAGACGAACGTATGGCGGAAGTTGCTGGTGTGTTCGCCGGAGACGGTACTTTATACAAGACCAATTGGGGTCACGTAATGGAGGTCAGAGGTGAACCTGTGGAGAGAAACTATTATCAAAATTATATTGCGCCCCTTTTCGGTAGCGTCTTAGGCTGCGAGCTGAAAGTGATAGAGAGAAAATCTAAAGGAGGGTTTTTGATAGGCATAAGGAAGTGTGGAAAAATAGTTTACAAGCTATTCCATGAAGAACTCGGATTCCATGTAGGAAAGAAATCGCATATTGTACAAATACCATCCAGTGTTCTGGAATCGGGAGATGAAATATCGATAGCATATCTTCGCGGAATGTTCGATACCGACGGAAGCGTTAACACACGAATCATACGCGGCAAATACTTGCAGCCTTTCGTCGTTTTCACAACGGTTTCCGAAATCCACAAAAACCAGATACACACGTTGCTGAAGAAACTCGGCTTCAATGCATGGAAAGAGCGGTACAACATCCGCATGGGCGGCTGGTCTACTGTGAGAAGATTCTTCGAAGTTGTGCGGCCACACAATGATTTAAAAACAGACAAATGGAATAAGATAGTAAGGCAAGCCCGGATCGCCTAACCCGGTATGGCAACATGGCCCGTGAGTGTTGGTAAAACGCTCCGGACCTTGCAGGCCCGCTAAGCTGTCGGACGAAAGTCCTTGCGAGTTCAAATCTCGCTCCGGGCGCTCAATGTCAAAGGCGAGAATAGTCGTCGAAGGCGCAGTATGGGCAGGCACAGGCTACCGGGTCTTCGCAGCGGCCTACGCCAGGCATGAAGGCGCGAACGGGCTCGTGAGGAACCTGCCTGACGGACGGATCGAGATTTTCTACGACGGGTCTGAGGCGAGCATGCGATCGCTAGTAAAGGACCTGCGCGGCTGGAACACGGGCGTCAACGGAAATGGCATCAGGAGAATCGATGTCTGTGCCGAAGGACGCCGCGGATACGAACCGGCGTGGAAAGAATACAAGGGTTTCGAGATAGATTACGGTGCCATGACCCCATACGAACAGGAGATAATCAATGCTCGAGAGTGGTTCGTAATCAACCTCATGGAACTTAGGGAAACCTTTGCAGGGATGCGCCAAGACCTCAGAAAAATCCGCTGGCCTGCGGACTAGTCACTCCGTGGTCTTCCCGTCGAACTCCTCGGGCTTCGCCAGCGCCTCGGCCTTCGTGTGGCGCACGGTGCCGTCGATGTGCTCGGGCGGAGAGTAGATGGTGTAGAGCTTCAGCTCGTCCGTCTTCGAAGTGTTGACCACGTTGTGCATGGCGCCCGCTGGCACTATGACCGCGTCGCCGTCCTCCACCGCGTGACGCGCGCCGTCTATTATCACCGCGCCCTCGCCCCTCTCAAAGCGGAAGAACTGGTCCACCGCGGCGTGCACTTCCATGCCTATCTCCTCGCCCGGCTTCAGCGCCATGAGCACGAGCTGGCTGTGCCTTCCCGTGTACAGCACGCGCCGGAAGTCCTTGTTCATCACAGTGTCCTTCTCGATGCCGGTTTTGAATCCTTTCATGCGTAAGACCTTACTCATTATTTTGCAGCTTCCTATTTAATATGCTCGCTCCGGGCGCCTCGTTTTTTATTTATCCCAACAATCTGCCGAATTCCTTCCTTGCCCCTGAGATGTCCTCGTTCCTGAGGTTTTTAATCATAAGCTTCAGCTTCACAAGGAAGTCTTCCGCTTTCCCGAACAGGTCCTCCGCGGATTCCTCTGTTAGCGTGCAAAATTAGCAAACTACTGGTCTCAACATAGTACCATTACAAAAATTAAAAAATGAAAGATTTAAATAGATTGTAATGGTAAAATAACTTATGAGAATATTTAAAAGAAGGAAAGGTAAAACAGAGTATTTTTATTTGCAACATTCGTTTAGAAAGAACGGCAAAGTCGTAACCAAAGAATTGTATCTAGGAAAAGACATCCCAAAGAATATCGAGGAAATTAAAGAAAAGATTATGTTGGAAACAAAGAAGGCGCTGCTTAATAAATTAGAGAAAATAAAAAGCAGCTTTCAGAAAGAATGGAAGAGATATCCCGAATCTGCAAAAGAAAAAGAGTTGCATGAAATAGCTATAGCCTTTACATATAACACAAATGCGATAGAAGGATCTACAATAACGCTTGAAGAAGCAAGGCAAATATTAGAAGACAAAATAGCCCCGAACAAACCTTTGAGAGATATCAGAGAGACGGAATCCCATGCAAAAGTATTTTTAGAGATGTTAAAAACTACAGAAAAAATATCGAAAAAGCTTCTATTGAAATGGCATAAAGATATTTTTGGAGAAACAAAACCAGACATTGCTGGGCGATTTCGAAATTACCTAGTAAGAGTGGGTATTTACATAGCACCGGATTGGCAAGATTTAGAAAAACTTATGGAACAACTTATAAAGTTTGTAAATGAATCTAAACTAAATGGCTCTAAACTTAATCCTGTTGAATTGACAGCAAGGGCTCACTACCGATTTGAAAAAATACATCCTTTTGGCGACGGAAACGGTAGAATCGGCAGACTTGTAATGAATTATATTTTATGGAACAGTGACTATCCTATGCTGATAACAGAATACAAAAACAGAAAGTCTTACTATAAAGCTTTACAGAGGAATGAAGAAGGTTTTGTGAGTTATTTCATCAGAAGATACATAACAGTGCACAAAAAACGGTTATGACAATTACCTAAATCAATCCCTTATCGATATCTCACAGATACCTCATCAACCCCTCATCGATCAACATCCTTATTGGCGTGCAAAATAAAAAATTACAAACAGAAGCAGTTCACGACCAACTCAACATGGCCTAGTATTTGCCTTAATACGACATCGGGATGGAGTTCTCATACAGGTTGTTCTGCAGCAAAACCTTTGCGGATTTCAAAGAGTTTTCGGCCTTTTCCAAATACGAGTCGCAGATGTCTGCGGAAGGCTCCACAAGAGCCAACTTCCCTTCGTCCTTCAGCTTACCCAAAAGTTCCGATTTTCTCATAGAATTCCTCGACGCCTCTCAGTATCACATGGCCATTGATTATCTCCTTCGCCAGCGGAGAGTTCAGGTTGAACTTCCCCATCTTCGCATTGATTTTCGAATGGACCGACTCTATGTTCTCTTTTATTTTTTTGTCAAGGGTTTCGACGAAAACATCTATGTCGCTGCCTTTTTTCGCCGAGAATTTCGCATAGCTCCCGAAAATCACCACCAGCTTCCCGTCGGATTTTTTCAGTATGTCCTCCACGATCACGCTCATTTCCGGGTACTTCTTCAGCAGCTTCATCTGCTTGTAGCGCTCCGCATTGAAAACGTAGTTCCTCGCCTGCACGCTGTTCCTGATGAAGAACACCCTGTTTCTCCCTTCCGTTCTGGAGTCCAGGACGTTTTCCCCGGCAAGCCCGTCCAACCTCCTCAGAACCGTGGAATGAGGTTCCCCCAGGCTCTTCGCGATTCCCCTCACATGCGACTCTCCCTTGAGGAGGACGAGCAGTATCTCCGAGTCCAAACTGTCCCTATTTTGAACCATATGTATCATATTTGAACCAGTGATATTTAAGCCTTTCGCCCGCCGTCCTTGCGAGTTCAAATCTCGCTCCGGGCGCCTCGTTTTTTTCCAGGATTCCGGGCGATTCATTTATATGCCGCGGAGGACATAGTCTCTTTTCTATGTTCGAAGAAACATTGCAGGTCATGCAAGGCATCGTGTCGTATCCGGAAACGCTCACCATAGCGAAGCTTATGCTGGCCGCGGCGATGATGTTCGTGCTCGGCATGGAGAGGCAGAAGAAGCTCAGGTTCATCGGCCCGCGCACGCTCATGTTCGTCGGGTGCGCGTCCGCGCTGTTCGCCGTGATGGCTCTGCAGCTGCAGAACTTTTTCATAATAGGCGGTGTGATGACCGGCGTGGGCTTCCTCGGCGGCGGAGTCATCACGAAGGAAAGCGGCCGCGTGCTCGGCCTGACGACCGCTTCGCTTGTGTGGATGGCCGCGACCATAGGCATATGCGTAGGCTTGGAGATGTTCGCGACAGCCGTGTTCGCGACTGTGTTCTCGTTCGTCGTGCTGCGCAGCAAGGACATGCTGAAGATGGATTGAACCGCCGATTTCGGAATGCAAGGACGCTCAGCGCTTTGCGGAATTTAAATCGTAGGAAAACATAATCTATCTTTAGGTCTGGCATGTCTACGACGCAGGACAAGTTTAACCTAAAGCAGGACGTGAGCCTCGTAGCACAGAAGCTGATACAAGGCTATAAGTATCTTCTCGGGTCGATCGGACAATATGATCCCAAGGAAGTATCGCTGGAGCAGCTGGAGCAATACGCTTCCAAAAATATACCATACGTGGGCCAGCTAGTCGAAGATATCAAAGAAATCGTGGAAGAAATTAAAAGCCTCGACATCGCACAGCCGGGTTCGTTCTATATGAAAGAAGAGGCAGGGAGGATTTACGACACACTTGTTAAAGTTGACAAGCTGGTTTCTGGCTCGAAGGACAAAAAATATTTCAGGGAGCACAACTGGAAGGACGGATTGGACAACCTGTACAACGCGCTCGAGACCTGGAGAAAGGAGACGAAACCGTACATAACCCGGGCCAAAGAAAATTTTGGCGCCGAAATGGAAAACCTCAAGAAACTCGCGTACGAAGGAAAACTTACCGGCCCGAAGGCGTCGCAGCGCAAGGGGAAGCCGAAGAAGGGAAGCGAGGACGAGGCCGAAACGGTTGACATGACGCCCGTCGAGAAGACACTTGCCATGATTATTATTCTGGCGCTCGGCTTCACGATGCTCAGCGGGCTGAACAACCTCAGCAGAGCAGCAGCAGGCGGCGGGCTGCAAAGCTTGGACACGGGCTTCTACCTGCTGCCCGGCGGGCCGTTCATAACCAGCCTGCAGATGGTCCTGTTCATGCTGTCGTCCGTGGTCGTGATCGTGTACCTCTTCGGCAAGTCGTTCGGTGAATGGTAGCTGAAGCAGGCGCAACTTTTAAGCGTTTACCGCGATAGAATTAGATAGAACTCGGAAAGCGCACGGGCCCGTGGTCTAGTTGGTTATGACGCTGCGTTGACATCGCAGAGGTCAGGAGTTCGAATCTCCTCGGGCCCACCACTTTTCTCACGCCCGCGCCGTTTTGTTTCTGTTTCTGCTTATGGAACTGTTCTTACTGCCCGGGAGTTAAAAAAGTCGCATTTAAATCCTTTAAAATTTTTAATCAGATTCGATGAAAGCTTCCAGAAGCGCGTACAGGACGACGGAGTTCGAGGAAAATTCTGCCGGCATGCAAGACCAGAGCGCGGAGGACATGCTCATAGCCTCGCTGAGGCCGGAGCTGAACTACATCTGTTCCAACGCGACGCGCGCCTGCATACTGCACATGATGGTAAAGAACAAGGAGCTCAACCACACGATCCGCGTCGAGGAGCTGTCGCGAAGGCTCGGCAAGCGCCACTCTGTCATCATCTACCACCTCGAGCGGCTGCATGGCTGGAAGATAGTGCGCGTCGTCAAGTCGGTGAAGTACGGCGAGGACGGAGCCAAGCGCTCCATCTGGGGCCTGAACCTCGACTGTCCGAACCTGGTGAAGGAAGTGTACGCGTACATGTCGAAGGTCTTCTACACGCAGAAGGACTTGGAGCGCATGTGCGGCGTCAACAAGAACGTAAGAACGTCGAAGTAAGCGCATGCGCGGCGGCCGCGTTTGCCCGGGTCGGTTCCGGCCGGCCAATGTCTGTCCAAGTTCTGGCACAGTTGCGGCCGCATCCTGGCGCAATCGTGGCTCAATGTCGGAAGAGTTGTGGCCGGCGGGAAAAATAATTTTGGATCGGGGCTGGTGCTGCTTGGCATAAGCTTGGCGCAGTCATGTTACTTAAATTTAGAAACCATTTTTAGATAAGTGATGCGCATCAAACATTGCATTCCTGTTAGTAGTTCGAATCCAGCTTCTGCGAACCTGAGGAAGGTTTTGATACCATCGTTAGCCTTTGTCATGTTGTCTATCGCTCTCTACAGCACAAGGGCCGCTGCCGTTACGCTCGAATGCGTCCCAAGTTGCACCACATTTTCCTTCTATCCGAGCAGCGGCGTAGACCAAAGCGGCGACACGACCTACGGCCTCACAGGAACGGACTTGAGCAAGCTTTCCGCCAGCGATAACGTCAGGTACGCGAACCAGGGGTCGTGGTTGAACCCGGAGTACGAGGACGAGAAATACATCGAGTTCCTGTTCTCTCCGGCACTGCCTTCGGACGCGACCATAAGCAGCGCAACAGTGACATTCGAATGGGCCAGGGACTCGATCTGGATACAGGGCACGAGGATTCTGGTATGGGACGAGAGCTCCGGCAATTGGATGACGCACGATCTGACTTTGGCGTCTCCCAACAACGACATAACCGCTCACATAGACGTTTCCGCTTATATCGGCACAGCGTCCGACGCCAACAACATCAAGATCAGGTTCCAGGGGAAGGACAGCACTTGCAGCAACGGCGGCCATACGCTGCACGACCTTGTGAAAATCGAAGTGTGCTACACCACTCCGCCGACTACAACCACTACAACAACCATTCCAACGACGACCACTACCACGACAACTATCCCCACAACGACAACTACCACTACGATTCCAACAACGACCACGACAACAACCATACCGACAACGACTACCACAACAATCCCAACAACGACCACAACGACAACTATCCCCACAACCACTACGACAACAACCGTACCGACAACGACTACTACTACGACAACCGTTCCCACAACGACTACGACAACGACAATTCCAACAACCACGACGACAACGCTGCCTGTCCAGTTCTGCGGGGACGGTATCATAAACGGCCAAGAGCAGTGCGAACCGCCTAGCACTTATAGCAACTCATACTGCCCGCAGACGACGAGCGAATGCTCCGGCCACAGGTACGGCACGCGCGACTCTTATGGGAACTGCAACGGCGTGTGCAGCTGCGTACCTGATGAGTTCACGTACTCGTGCGTGATCGGCCAGTGCGGCGCGCAGTGCAGCGTGGACAGCGACTGCGGAACCAGCGGATGGTACAACACGACCGAGTGGCTGCCACAGGAGCACGGATGCAAGCTTTGCATACAGGAAGAGTACAGGCAGTACAGTTGCGGCCAGGATTGCGATTGCGGTTATTCGGTGACGGACACGCGTGAGCGCTGCGAGAACGCGAACGAGGGGATGGTATGCGGGTTCGGGCTGAGCTACGAATGCCTGGACAGTTGCGACCGCGGAAGGCAGGAGTTCGTCTGCCATACCGGACAGTGCACGTTCGCGCAGTTCGTCAACATCTCGTCGTGCGGTCCGTTCGCCTGCGACCCTGATGCCGGCAACGCCTTCTGCGGCAGCGAGTGCTCGATGCTTTGCGGCGCGGAGTGCGACAGCGACGACCATTGCCAGAGCTACTGCGAAGGCGATGTCAGGCACTACGCCGGCGAATGCGGGCAGCAGGACTGCAGCTGCGGATACCAGACGCAGAACTGCACCGCGCTGAGCGAGTGGGTGAACACGACCGAGTTCAGATGGGCGGACTTGGACGAGTGCAACGACAAGGAACAGGTGCAGCAGGCGTATGTTGATTATTCTTGCAGCGATGCCGGGCAGGTCGAATGCGTCGGGACGAACACGGATTCCAGATGGATAGACACGGGCGCAACGCGCGAGAAAGATGACACGACCGGACCGGTGATGAGCGGGATGATCGTTGTTCCGAACCCACCGACAAACTGCGGAGCGATCAGGGGCAACGCGACAGCGAAGAACTGCCACAGCATAGCGCAGGCCGAGTACTTCGTGAACCAGGAAGGCGAGTGCGGCGCGCCTGGCACAGGCACTGCGATGTCGGCGGTCGATGGAAGTTTTGACGAGAGCATCGAGAACGTGACAGCCACATTCCAGCTCTGCCCGACGAGCGCGTATAACTTCTGGGTGCGCGCGCGCGACAGTCTGGGCAACTGGGGCGAGTGCGTGCCGTACACGATACTCGCTAACATAGCGCCGGCCGTGTCCAACGTCCACGTGGACGGCAACGGGCTCGTCACGGCAACGATAGACAGCAGCGCGGTGTCGAGCAACGTGGCCGAGGCAGAGTTCTTCGTGGACACGAACACTCCGGTCGGCGGCGGGCAGGCGATGCAGGCGTCCGACGGAGCGTACGACGAGTACGTGGAGGACGTCAGCGGCACTCTCAACATGTCGGCGCTCGCACCGGGCCAGCACACAGTGTTCGTGCACGGCAGGAACGCCGCAGGCAACTGGGGCAACTTCGGCACTTATACTTTCACAGTCGAACCGCCAGCCACGACCACGACAACGACCACCATACCTGCAAGCAACGGTGGCGGAGGAGGCGGAGGCGGCGGTGGGGGCGGTGGCGGTGGAGGCGGCGGTGGCGGAGCTACGATAGTCACGTGCACGCTCAACGGCATCTGCGATTCTTGGGAGACGCATGATGCGTGCCCGAGCGACTGTCCGGGAACGACTACGACCACTACGACCATAGCTGAAGGCGTTGGCGGCGCTGCAGCCGTGTGCGGCAACGGAAACTGCGAAGCAGGCGAGGACTATCTGAACTGCGCGGCCGATTGCACATCAATAACACCGTTGTTCGGGAATGAGACGAACGCAACCGCTCCGACGACCACTACGACCGTGCCAGGATTTTTCGGAGCCATCACCGGCATGCTCAGCTCAGCGTTCCAGCAATCTAACATGTACAACGTTGTGGTTTTGCTGCTGCTCGCAGCAATCGTGCTTGGAATAATAAGGTTCAAGGTGCTGGTATAGGATGCAGACCCGAAAAGGCTGGCTGAAGTCTGGCGCAGTATTGATTTATTAATCTTTATTCCATAATCAAGATATCTAAAAGAGCTTTAGAAAGAATTTCCAGAGTGTCTCGATGAACAACAAAGCGTTGGCGAAGGGGCTGGCGAAGGTATCCGTAGCTGTGTTAGTTCTGTCGCTGGTCGCGTTCTCGGCGGTCAACATAGTCCTGCCGGTGCTTGGCGTGGCTGCCGTTCCTACATTACAAACAACTGATATAGACGGTAATCCAAAAACTGATTTTGATCCTGCAGATTTAGTATATATCCATGGGACAGGTTTTAATTCTTCTTCTCCAATTTTCATCACTATAACAAGACCAGATGGCATGCCTGAAACCTGTGACGCAACATCATGCGATACCAGATTCAATGGTTTGCAAACTTCTAGTGAACAAGGAGATTTCGTTTA
>Ga0315279_10008093_pt1 | contig 12801 bp, 9 predicted proteins | sample YL17G06_20_MG_FD_203694 | JGI IMG/M metagenome (GOLD analysis project Ga0315279, IMG submission 203694) | Sediment microbial communities from Yellowstone Lake, YNP, Wyoming, USA - YL17G06_20 | ecosystem: Environmental > Aquatic > Freshwater > Lake > Sediment | place: USA: Wyoming | collected... | reverse complement strand
AAGTTTTCGTCTCCTATTTACCTTCGAGGAACACATACCTCTTTACAACCAACCCGGCACCTCCTTTCTGAGGGCTGAATTTGTTCCTCTTCTAATAATAGTTTCCTAAATTGAGCGATTTTTTATCACTCTAAAAAATTTTAGTACTTTTTGAAAAAAATTGCAAAGGTTCTACTAGCGTCAAAGATTATCCCTTCCAAATACCCTCAGATTTCAACGAAAATGATCCTGAAGGTATTATAAAAACTACCACCTGCCCCTAAAATTTGCAACCTAGGGACATTTGCATTGATGAGAAAGAAGAGATATATTCAGGAATTATACAAAAATTTCACGGAATGGAAAACTTGTACAGAAATGCCTCAAATAGCGAAAACGAAATTTGTCAAGCAGAATTGACACTGTTTCAAAGGCAAAGAAGCAAGGTTTGATGGAAAAGAGAGGGCAAAAATATAAGCAATATAAAGATTGCATAGAAGAGAAGGAGAGAAAAACAAAAAGAAGCGCTTCTTTTTAGATGAAGCGCTTCCGCAAAACAGAACTACAAATTATAATAATTTTTTCGAAAAATCAAAAACAGGCGATCCTTTCGGACCGCCTCGCTCAATTTAGGTGAAAAAACAAGGAAGAAAAGTTTCTGCAACCAAAATATGGAAAGCAGGATATAATATATAGAGGTGATAAATATGAAGAAATTTACATGGTTGTTAGTTGTATTGCTTGTTGCAGGTATTGTTCTTGGTAGTGTAAGCATTGTTAATGCAGGAACTGGAAATCAAGCAAAAGCTAACGGTAAAGACAAGTATGTTGAGCAGGTTTACAAGAATCTTCACGCAAGAGTTGAAGTAGGTATGAAACTCGGAATTCTCAGCAAAAAGATTGCTAATTTTCTTAGAGTAAAAGTTTCTGATCTTATAAAGGAAAGAAAAAGTGGAAAAAGTTTAGCAATAATTGCAACTGAGAAAGGAAAGACGGAGCAAGATCTTGTGAATTTCGTGTATAGTTTATACAAACCAAGACTTGATGATCTTCTTTCTAAGGGAAAAATTACTCAAGATCAATATAACACTATAACTGCTAAACTTCAGGATGCTATTACAAAAATAGTAGAGTATGTTCCTGCAAGCAAAAAGCCATAAATTAGAATAAAATCTGTATCTACATCAATAAGGAGGTAAAATACCTCCTTATTTTGTTTATTGAACCAGTTTGGGTAAGAATCATCCAACTCATACTGACTTTTGCATTCTAGGGACATCTGCGTTGATGAGAAAGAAGAAATCTGTGCGGGAATTATACAAAAATTTACAGAATGAAATTGGATGAAACAAACAATTTATACCTAAGGTTTCGTATTTGTTATATCGTATGAAGTAGGTGGAAAATAAATGAAACCCTTAGAAGCTTTAGATTGGAGAGCTTTAAAATAGAGACCTTTAAGCAAGGAACCAAGTATAATGCCACTCAACATACCCAACGAGAGCCAGAAAAGTATACGTCCCAATGTATCGAGATTCTTAGAAATTCTTTCATCGCTCTCTTTTCCTGCAACTTTTCCTGCAATTATTAATGAAATAACAGATCCCATAAACCCCAGCGAGGAAGAGACACCTATTGCAGAAACAGAGGTTACGCTATTTCCAATAATGTATCCCACGACAAGTCCAAGTAAAAGAAATCCCCAATTTTTCATATTTAAGCCTCCCAATGATATTTTAGCAAGAAATCTATCGGTGCCAAATATTGTATATTTCTTCACCAAAAACATATACTAAACAGTATCGTTGCCTCGTCGACCAATCTATATGAAAAATCGTGAGTTTTTATTGCAAAACATTGTAAAATTATTGTATAGTCTAAAATGTATTGCAGCTTATGTAAACCAAAAAGACCTGCTGTCAATTACAAGGGCACTATTAAAACCGAGGATAAGCTTATCCCGTCTATTTTAGGGAATTTCCAATAAGTTATAGGTTCTTTATTTATTTTGCGCTTGTTCTTTCTACTCCTTTGTCAGTATGACTGGTATGCCAATCTTAGCCCCTGTAAATTCAGCCATATTTCCCATGTTTATGGAAATTTCCAAAAAGTCCGTGGAGGCCTGGAAAATCAAGGGCTTGCCTTCCGGGACATCTCCATAAGTGTGCACGAAAGGCGCTACAAAGGGAGTGGCGGTTCCCACTTTAATGTGAATTCTGTCGTTGATTACCCAGCCCGCATCCTCAGCTTGCTTGCCCGTGATGTTTACCTGTACGTTTCCGTACTGGTCAATCCAGAGGACCTGCCCGATTAGATTTCCATCCTCCACTTTAGAGGGGCTGATGGGCAGAGTGGCGTAGTCCGTGATCACTGGCCCCACTTCAGAGAAGCTCTCTCCCAAAGAGAGGTGCGCTGCCACCGGACCAAAGATATCGCGGCCGTGGAAGGAGTACGAGCGCTCCCCGGGCCTCATCCAGGACTCGTTTGTGATCTGCCTGACTTCCTTCACCCCGAATTCCTGGAATACAAAGGTTAAGAGTCCGTTGTCTGGAGCTACAAAAATCTTGTTGTCGTTGGTCTGCGCTGCAATGGGCCTTCTTTCCGTGCCCACCCCCGGATCTACAATGGCCAGAAAAATTGTATCGTTCGAGAACTCCCTTGCTGCCAGAAGCAGGGTTACCGCTCCTTCATGAATGTCGTATGGCGTTACTTCGTGGGTAATGTCGATGATTTTAGCCTCAGGATTAATCTGGAGAATTCTACCTTTGACGGCTCCCACATAAAAGTCCTTTGTGCCGTAATCCGTAAGAAAGGCAATTGTTTTAATGGGCACAGGCGGTAAGGCTGAGGTTGGTTGCCTAGTGCAGCCTGACAAAGGAGCAACAAGGAGAATTGCGGCCAAGGTAAGAAAGAGAAATTTTTCGGCCCTTTTTAAAAGTTGGCCATGACCTGGCATTCTAAGTTTAACCATTTTATTCCTCCTTTAATTCAAAAAATAAGCAGTATACTGAAAATTTGACCTAACCCAGTAGGTTAAATCATTTTTACTCACTTTCTGATAAAAGTATAACAACCTAAATTGAGCGATTTTTTACCACTCAAGAATATTTTATGCAATTTGAAAAAAATGCAAATTTTTTTAAGAATATTCTCTTGCTATGCATCCACTATACAACCTAATTCCCTGAATTTGCAAAAGTCAGTCCGGGGGTTGGTACTTTTATACCATAGCAAGGTAGTGGTCTCAAATGTATCGTAACTTATTCAACCCGTTGCGAAAGTGTCCCAGCTTGAAAACTATTGCCTATTATGGTATTTTTTGTAAATTTTTAAATTATTCATAAACCCGCCAAGCCCGTAGCGTATATGCTGTGTTATTGGAAGCAAAAACATTATATTTCATCATCTTGTTTATCCTTTCTCGTTAAGTAAGAGCTCTTATTCTCTTCCAATTTATTAATAAATTGTGATTTTTTAGCCTTATCTATTTGTTTTAATTTCACTTTAACATCTGCAAGAATATCCAAATAGAATTTATCAGTTTCTTTATCTTTTGACCTTAAAAAATAATATGACAATAACTTAAAGAAAATAGAATCCAGAATATATTTCGATTTAGAGTTTTTATAAAAATTTTTAACTATCTTCTGATAATTTGGGGCTTTTATGTCAGAATATATGAAAACAGATAAAAACTTTTCAAATTCAGATATATCATTGTTCTCATTGTCTTTTTTAATCTTATCTTCTATAATCTCTTTTAATTTTATTGTTCCTATCCAATCATATAATACAACTTGATGCAAGATAGGTAATAAACTGATAAAAATATAAAAATCTATTCCTTTAGGCAAAAAAGAAGAATCTTTTAACTTTTTATAATTTTCCAACAAATATTGTTTATAAAGAAGTAAAAATGAAATTGAAGATTTTAGAATTTTTCTATACGCATCAACTTTTGTATCAAAGCCTATCTCTTCTAAATTTTTTAATAAATGAGCAGATAATTCTAAAATTTCACCTAATCGATATCTATTTTCTTTACTCAGCAATTGTTTAGGCCTAACATCCCTTTTAACAGGAAGTTGCTGTAACTTATTGTCATATGTTTCTTCTAAATCTTTATCCGTGGGTTTTTCTTTGATTTTTTCTAAGTCGATATAATTGCTTAAAGGTTCCTTAGTTTCTAAAATTTTATCTACTATATTTTCTACTGATTTTTCAAAAATAAAGTTATTCAATTCTCGATAAGTAAATTTCAGTTTTTCTAAAACTATGTCCAAAATCTCCTTTTTATCTCTATTTAATCCGGTATAATATTCCAATTCATCCTTATACTCAACCACATTTTCAAGAACTTCTTCTCTAAATTTTTCTTCAAACTCCATATAAACAGCAAGAAAAAAGTGAAAATAAAATGCAAATTTAAATCTAATTGTCCCATCAACCAAAACGAAAATGCCTCGATCAATCAAGTTGTCCAGAATTATCTTAGGATCACCGGTTTTCCCTTTTAAATATCCTCTCATATAGTCTAAGGCTTGCGAATATTGAATAGCATAACTCTCTTGTGCGTCACCATTTCTAAGCATATAATACGATAAAAAAGCTAATAATCTCTTTTTATTGTAAAAATCAAATGTTTCTGAATAAACATTCTCAAAATTAGCTTTTTCCAGAAGATTTTCTATAAAAATCTCCACTAATACTGCACTATTTATAGGCCTTTTTTCTTGTTTTTGAATTATCCATAAAAGCATAGTTAAAGACAAAGGGGTTCTTGGTAATCCCAACTCTTGAAAGCTTTTTATTAATCTTTCAATATTTGATTGAAAATCAAGATCTTTATTTTTAAACCACCTTTTTATTAAACTTTTTATTTGTGAAGTTTTTAAACCATGAATGTAAACTACATTAAAATTAAAATATTGATTGTATTCTAAATGATCTTCTGGTATCATACTTTCTACTTTATGCAAACTTGTAGCTATTATTTGCATATTAGGATACATTTTTTTAAACTCAATAAGTTTATTCAATTTATACTTTTGAAGATCTGAGAAAGATAAGTCGTCTATTAATAAAATAAACTTAATTCCGCTATCATATAAATCTTTTAATTTCATTCGTGTACTAAGCGAGAGGAACTGTTTCATGCATGTTTCAATATCTCTATTTTTTATGTCCTGAAACTTTATTAATACAGGTACCTTTTTATATTTTTTATAATTTTTGGTTAGCTCTATTAAAAAATCATCTAAAAGAATTGTTTTACCTGTTTCTTTTTTACCGTATATAAGGAAGTTTTCATGGGACAAAATAATTTCCTCTAATGAATAATATTTTATTTCCTTTTCTATTTTTTCATTCTGTGCTTGCGATTCTGTTACATTACCAATAGTAGGGTTAACGAATACCTCTTCAATACTATTCGGAAGTCCTTCTTCAGCATTGTAAATTATCAAATCATTATTTGCCTTATCAATATGAGTATTTTTTATATAGGTAAGAGCTTTATTGATTTCATCATCTATTTGCTGTTGTTCTTCTGAGATAATAAAAGTTTTTTCACCTTTATCATTTCCAATATCTGTATTGAGAACAAATTTATTATGATCCCAAAGATATTTTCTATAGTACACAACATATCTATTTGTATCAAATTTTATAATTGTGTATCCTGTAGAAAATCTGGTATCAGTTTCCTTGTTTCCTAAAATTGCTGGCGAAACAGAAATGAAGGTATTACCTTTTAAGGTTTGGTAGTATCCACTTTCTATTTTATGAGAATGTCCATTTAAAATTACATTAAAGTTTTTAAATAATAGTGGTTCAATATTTTCCCGGTCTTCTTTCATAAAAAACTCTATAGGATGATGAAATAAAGCTATTTTGAAACCTGTATCTTTTATATCTTTTAAAGCTTGTTCTATTTGACTTTTGCCTAAAATTAAGTTGCCATAGTCATCTTCACCATTTTTTGAACAAAGCCAAACACTATTAAAGCATGCAATACCTAAAGTAGGATTATTCATTGTCACTATTGCAGTAGTTTGGAAATTGTTGATTTTTACATCATTATAATCTTTATAAAAATCCTTTTCAAAATTTTTATAAGATTCAAGATACTTTAACTTTTCGTAATTATTTTTGTTCTTTTTAATAAAATCATCACCCTTGTTATAATTTTCCTTATAAGTTTGAATTATGCCTTTATAAATTATGTCGTCTATTTTATCTCTGACAATATCATGGTTTCCAGGAATAATAAAAATTCTTTTTTGCAACAAAGGGAAAGTTTCTTTAATCTTATCTATAAACAATTCTTTAAATTTTTCAAAAGGATTTTGATCATTAAAATCCATGCCCCCTTTATCAACTAAATCTCCAGTTATAACCATAATACTATCAGGATCTACATATTGATTATCTTTTAAATCATTGACTAATGCATCATAAAGTTGTTCTTTTTCATAACTTAGTTGCCCATTTTTATCTAGTTCAAAATGAGTATCTGAAAAATGAATAATATTCATATCAATACTTCCAATCTTTTGTTTCCGATAACTTATTCATATACGACAATTTTGTCATATATCTCCACAAACTGTCTTTATATATAACATAGAGGTCGGATATACTTACACTTGGCAAACTTTTATTTCTTACCATCTTTCACCTTCTCTAATATTATAGAATCTAATGGATTTTTTATTTTGCTTAAATCCTTCGTAAATTGAGCGATTTTTTAATCTTCTGTAATCCACGATCCTTTTCAGTGGATTTATCACTCTAAGAGATTTTAGTACTTTTTTGAAAAAAATAACAAATTTTAGAATTGCCTCACATAAAAAATTATACCTTTCAAAACCCCCTCAAATTTCAACGAAAACTTCGAGTAGGTTCATAAATAGACAACGAGAACAGTTACAAAAGATAATTCGTAGGAAAAGATTAACGAATACAAAAGAATAAGAGGAGAGTTTGGAGAATCGCTCAGGTTAGATTTAAATAAAGCTTTCACCATTTAAGGTTGCCAACTCCGTCTTTTGCATTTCCAAGCAATGTTCAATCAAATAAAATAGCCGGCACCAGTCTTCAGAAATCCAGATAGAGAAAATAAAAAATCTTTGAGAATCCCTTGAATCATCCAGCTAAATTGTTGGTTTCTCCCAGCATATTGTTTATGAGCTTGTAAATAGTTATAAGCATCATTGCCCCAATAAAGTACTCAAAGCTTATAAGTATAACGGTTAATATTTGTGAAATAACCTGGTTCCGAAGAGTAGGGATATGATAAATGATAAGAGAAAATGAAATGCTAATCCCAGAAAGTACAGCGAAAAAGACTAGGAAAATCCATATAAGTTCCGGATACCTCCTGATCGATTCAAAGCCTTTCTTTATTGCATTTTTAAAGTTATCTTCTCTTGCTATCGGGATGTAAAAGTAATAGGATAGCGTTATCAAAATAAAACCTGCAATAAAGGTAAGAAAAGTAAGAGTGCCACTAATAAATGGCTGAAACTCGGGACTTCTCACAATGGTTGAGGGAATTGAAAATATGAAAATTAAAAGTGAAATAATGTACAAAAAAGCTACAATTTTCGCTGCAGACTTTCCTGTAAATTCTCTACCTAAAAGAAGCGAGATAATGCCCACTGATATAAAGGCAACAGTAGAAACTGGACTGAACAAATTATGGAAAAAATCTGTAGTTAATTCAAATGCTTTCAAATTGTTGAGTAAAGTTTGAGGATCGAATCGTTTCATTATCATCATGTAAACAACATCGAGGAAAATGTTGGCTACAAAAAACGCTATACCTGTTTTTAGCAAGAGCTTTCTGTGGCGAGTATCAGGCTTTTTAAGTGTTGGGATTATTCCCAAAAGAAAGTATAGGACTAAAAATATTAGAAAAAGTGCAATTGATTTTTGAAGGAGCCACAGGATAATTTGACGAAGAGTGAATTGAGTTGTTGAAGGATATGGAAAGTGTGCATTATAAATATTCGTAAACCATCCATAGTTTATTGCCTCCTTTAGCCTCTCATTATCTTCAAGGCGTGCAAGGGTGAAACCTACAAAACTTATAAAAAGCCCAAGAATAGGCACTGTGAATAAGGATAAAATGAACCACCACTTCTTTACCCACTCACTCACCGATTCCTTAAAAACCGTCCATACGTCTTTCATTTTCAACCTTCCTTCTAAAATTTTATCTTTATTCTAAATTGAGCGATTTTTTTATCACTCTAAGAAATTTTAGCACTTTTGAAGAAAAATTGAATTGCCTCACGTAAAAACCTATTCCAAAAATTCAAATCATTTAACAAAAATCTTTGGACTTATTTCCTCATATGTATCGTAACTTACTCATTGTATTTTTTATCTAAGAAAAATACGCGAAAAGTTTGAAGAATCGCTCAGGTTAGGTTAGAGATAAAAAATTTATCCCCTTATTGTACAAATTTAAATGTTTTAACGTATTCGTTAGGAATTTGGTCTTTTCTCTCTTCATCTTGGGTACATTTATCTATTTGTTCTTTAATACCAAACATCTTACAGTTTGCCTTATGAACCACAAAGTGCATAGCAAAACACCTGTTATCTTTTGTAGTAGTAATATAATAATAACTCTCATATATTGAACCTGCACCGTATTCAGGAATCCCTTTGACAAAACAAAAAGGTACTGGATTACCCGGAAAAGTTATTTTTTTTAACCTTAGCGGGGGCCGCTTCCCTTCATCTTCTCTAAAACCCGGAATAATCGATGCTGGAGGACAAGTTGAAGTAATATCTCCACAGTTTTTAGTTATTGGAATCACTTGAAAAGAATATAGATCAGGATAGTCTGTATAAGGATTTGATTGATTAGGATCAGACATTAATGTAAACCCATAATCTGCATTAAAATAGGGATGAGGACCTTGACTAGTTTTCTTTACAAAAGTGAACGATTCTGAAATTACTTTCATTGTTTCCCCGCCTAAATCTCGACTCGTATGTATTACAAGAAAAGTCCAATAGCTATTCCCAACTAAAACAGGATTTTTTAACCTCACAATTAATTCTCTTTCATTATTGCTGGGATCGGATGGAATTATAAGCCTTGCTTCTTGCCCCTCAATTTCCGATTTGTTTATAATTGGATTTTCTCCAAAGGGTCGCAATTTATGATAAGCAGAATTTTCGGCAACTTGATCTATGGTTTGATTGCCTTCTTTTATCCCAGCAAGTCCTATAACAAAGGTAGAATTTTCATCTAAGGGAGCATATGAATCTTTACCGCTTGTAAAACGCGCTGGTTGGTCACATATGTATTCATTATCTCGCAGGTAGGGGATGAAATTTTTCGGGTAATAAAATTCAATACCCAACAGTGAGTTTGAATATTTTTTAAAGTTATCAGTAGTTTGAGAAGTTGTCGGCGTAAATGTATTAGTATATTCGCCTCGTTCAACTGAATCTATTAGATATCTATCTTCCTTTTTAATCACAGTTAAGGTTTCATCAAAATATCCTACTTTGCCCTGACCGGTATATTCTTCATCAATTCTAACTTTAAATCTGAATTGAGTAGCGTTTAATTTTTTTGTTTCCAAAATTTTGAAATCAGCAAAATGAGGATTAGATACTCCGACCAAAGTTAGCTTTCCTGAGGAATACTGCGTTTTCGCATTGTCAGTAAGAAAAGACGAAGCTTTTTCCATATTTTTTTCTATCCGGGCTTTCATAAATTCTTCTACTGTTACTATGCTAGAAGTGGTAGCAATATGATTTTTAAATATTCCATAACCAACTATGGCTATAAGAGAGATTATAATCCCTATTAATAATGGAGTTTGAATAAAGCCTTTTGCTTTTTTAATTTTATCTTTCATATTTTATTATTTTATTAAAGCCTAGAGTAAGGACTCTGAGCTTGTTGAAATGCTCTGCCTAATAAATGACATTAGAACTACCTTTTTATTAAGAAAATTACCTTATCACTTGCCCAAAAAGTAAGAAAAGGAACAAAACATGCCGAGATAATTTTCAAAATAAGCCTTTTTTTATTCTCTTTAATAGTAGAAAAAACAAAGAAAACTAAAGAAGTTATTGCAAAAATACCCTTTAAACCGTCGTATAACAGAATATCTGATTTCGGCGGTAAGCCACTACTCACTCTCCCATAAGGTGAAAAAGCAAGATCTATTATGACAAATACCACAAAACAAATCAAACCTTTAACAAAATAGTTAGTTTTTAAGAAGTTAATGATTTTTTTCATTTTTAAACACCTTCATAATTGAGCGATTTTTCATCGCCCTATGAAATTTTATTACTTTTTGAAAAAAGTGAAAGTTTTTAATGGAGTTAATAAATACAAAAGTGACGCTATAAACAACGTGGTTCTCTCTGGAATTATTTATGATAAAAATATAGAAAAATTTATTTTCAGGAAAAGCCATAAAGAATACTATATAAAATCCGTTGCTACGATAATTTTTAGGCAAGAAGACATCAACAAGAGAGACATATATTATAAAGGGAGAGTAAATTTTTTTATTGTAAAAGCAATTGGGTATACATGTTCTCTTATTGAAAAATTGCCCATAGGAAAGAGTGTTCTTATAAGAGGAATGATCCAGACTAAGATAAGTAGGATGGATTCAGAAGGTGCATTGTCATTTCAACAGGGTATTTTTATTCGTGAAGATGATAAAAATAGTATAGAAATACCGAGTACCGATCATCCGTTTTTGAACGGCCAGATTTTATATAAAAATATAGTAGAACTTTCAGGTCGTATATATCAGTCCCCTGGAGAAAGGTACATTATTTTAAAGAGTCCTGAAGAGAAATTTGACGATGATCCGCATAAAATAAGAACAGTTATAAAGTTTTGGGAACTCCCTAAATCAAAAGGGAAAAGTGAAAAATATTATGCCCAAGTTTCATTTGCGATACAGGTAGGAAAAACTCCCAAAAGCCTCGATAACAATGCCTCAGTGGGACTATTTAATATAATTCTTTGTGAGTGGAAGCCAAACAGCCGTGAGGAATTTAATGAAAACAAAAAGCTGTTTTTGCAAACCAACAGAAGTATTTTTGTAGAAGGTATTTTACTCTCCAAGAAAGCCGATGGATACAATCCTAGAGTTATTGTAAGTAAAATTAAACTACCCAGTGAATATTAACTATTCTAACGTCAGTTAGATGAGGCATTTCAAATAATTGATTTTATTTTTTATGGTATAATAAAATATATAGGGATTGTAAATAAAAGGAAGAATGGTTGAGCAGAAAGCTAAACATGCGAAATGTTTATTTTTGGAAAACCGCAACAGGAGATTTTTATAACAAATGAAAGCTGCGATCTATATAAGAGTCTCAACCCCCGGTCAGGCAGAGGAAGGCGAAAGCCTTGATTTGCAGAAGGAAAGACTTTCTTCCTATGCTCAATCTCAAGGCTGGGAAATAACAGAAGTTTATGAAGATGCAGGGCTTTCTGGTGGGTCATCTAATCGTCCTGCATTTCAGAAACTCGTCAAAGATTCTAAACAGAAGAAGTTTGATGTTGTTTTAGTTTATAAGATAGACAGGCTCTCAAGGAGCATCCTTGACTTCCACGAGACGATGAAAATTTTCCAGGAAAATAATATCTCTTTCGTTTCATTAACACAGCAGTTTGATACTTCAACAAGTACGGGTCGTCTAATGCTGAATATCCTGGTTGACTTTGCTAACTTTGAAAGAGAAATTAATGTAGATAGAGCAAAGGATAGCTATTTAAGCAGGCTTTATAAAGGCTTCCACTCAGGAAGAACTCCTTACGGATATAAAAGAGTCAATGGAAATAATCTTGCAATTATTCCTGATGAGGCAGAAAAAGTTAAAAAGATTTTCAGGCTTGCTTTTGAAAGAGTTTCAACTGCTAAAATCGGAAAAGAATTAAGCTTACCGAAAGAAAAGGTTAAATCTATTCTAGATAATCCTGTTTATACAGGATATGTAGCTCCAAGAAGAGATAAATATGGCCATAGAATTCAGGATATAAGTAAATGGATAAAAGGAAACCAGGAGTCTATTATCCCTATTGATTTTTATCTTGAAGTTCAGAAAGTTTGGAGAAAGGGATCAAAGACCACTAAGTATATTGGGCTTTTTCAGAAAATTGTTTACTGCCCTTACTGCGAGCACAATCTAACATTTGCAGTTAAAAATAGAAATGATAAAAAAAATTTTTCTTATAACTGCATCGAAACAAATCCTGGGAGTAAACATTGCGGTAGATACATAAGAGAGGAAATACTTGAAAGCATTGCCTTAAATTCTGTTGAAAAACTTTTTACTATAAGCATTCCTAAACCTGAAACTAAAAATATCGCTTCAGAAATTGTGAAAATAGATAAGAAAATCGAAAGAGTTCTTTTAATGCTCGACGATGAAAATATTCCCGTAAGTCAAATAAAGGCTAAACTTGCAGAACTTCAAGAAACAAAAAAGAGGCTTTTAAAAAGCCAAAAGCCTCGAGAAAACATAGATAAATACTTTAAAAATTTAAAAGAATTATATCCATATATGACGAGAGAGGAAAAGAAAAGACTCTGGAGCATAACAATCGATAAGATAAGATTATATAAGACTATGGCGGTAGTGGAGTGGAAAGATGGCAGGAAAACTAAGCATTTCTTGGTAAATGTTCCTAGGTATGGTGGAGATGAGGGGATTTGAACCCCTGGCCTCATGGATGCAAACCACGCGCTCTCCCGCTGAGCTACATCCCCACCTATGGTGGGCCTCTCTGGACTCGAACCAGAGACCTCGTCCTTA
>Ga0315279_10008092_pt1 | contig 12802 bp, 12 predicted proteins | sample YL17G06_20_MG_FD_203694 | JGI IMG/M metagenome (GOLD analysis project Ga0315279, IMG submission 203694) | Sediment microbial communities from Yellowstone Lake, YNP, Wyoming, USA - YL17G06_20 | ecosystem: Environmental > Aquatic > Freshwater > Lake > Sediment | place: USA: Wyoming | collected... | reverse complement strand
ACAAAGTAGTCCTGACCAAAGCTACTGAAGCTGATATTGGGCAACTGAGGTATAATAAGCCGCTCACCGTAAGGGTAGCTACTACCCTTCATGAAGAAAATAATATGGACGCGGAGGTTATGCCCTGAGGCTCGCAATGCTATGCCGAGTGCCGCTGAGGTTTTACCCTTACCATTGCCGGTAAAGATTTCTATCAGTCCCCGGTCAAACGGTTGGGACGAGGCCATTGGCGAGGTCTGACTATCCATCATGGGCGGTAAGTTGCTTAATTGTCCGGTTGATAATCTCCAGGGCAGCGGAATTAGGACTGGTCTTTCTCTGCACCAGATTCTCTACCAGCTTCTCGACATAATCCTTGTCCATCTCATTAGCCACGCAGTTAGTGATTGTGGTTTCGATAGCCTCAATCAACTCCAGCCTAGCTCTTTCCCTTCGGCGCTTTTCCAGCCCACCGCTGGAAATGAGGAATTGCCTGTGCCTAAGGATTTCCTCCACCAATTCTTCAGCGCCTTGGTTATTAATCGCCTCAGTCAAGACAATGGCCGGCTTCCAGTCGCCAGACAGGTAGTTTTTCATATCGAGCATAGCTTGTAGCTCCCCCTTTACCCCCTGGGCACCGTCCTGGTCAGCCTTGTTGATGACAAAAATGTCAGCCGCCTCTAGGATGCCAGCCTTCATCACCTGAATGGCGTCTCCCATTCCCGGCGTCAGGACAAGAACCGATGTATCGGCGACCTTGGTAATATCTATTTCCGCCTGCCCTACGCCTACCGTCTCCACCAGAACAATATCCTTGCTCATGGCATCCATCACATGCACCGTGCTTATGGTCGCCTTTGACAGCCCCCCACTGCATCCCCTTGTTGCCAGGCTTCTAATAAAGACGCCCTGGTCAGTACCGTGCTTTTGCATTCTTACCCTATCGCCGAGTATTGCCCCTCCAGTGAAGGGGCTGCTCGGGTCAATGGCAACAACACCTACAGTCATATTCCTTTGTCTCAGGACGCTTATTACAGTATCAACCAGCGTGCTCTTGCCCACACCAGGGGCACCGGTTATGCCAACGACGTGGGCTCTCCCAGTGTGGGGATAAAGGTTGCTTAAGGCTTCAACCGCAACTGGCGTTCCATCCTCTATGTCTCTCATGAGTCTGGCCGCCGCTCGAACATCACCCTGTAATACTTTATCAGCTAGCCCCATGTTCACCTTCACAATGTACTTAACCTATTTCGTTTCGGTATTAATCCTACCGTCCGGCTGCGAACTATTTATATCTCAGCCATCGGTGCCAATTAACGGCTAAGCCTTTCCCTTACTCGCTCTACTATCATCGGCATTACCTCTCCAGCCTTAGCGTGGATAAGGACATGGGCCTGGTCATCCATAGGCGTTGAGCTGAGGTTGATAATAACCAGTTTTGCTCCAGAGCTAACCGCATATATCGGCATGTAGGCAGCCGGGTAGACAACCAGGCTTGAGCCGATGACAATAAACAGGTCACAGCGACGTGAGCGCGTTGTCGCCTCATCCAGCGCCTCCATCGGCAACGACTCGCCAAAGAAAACAACCTCCGGTTTGAGGAGACCATGACATATCTCGCAATCTGGAACCTCTTCGCTAGCATCCAGCCTGACCTTAATCTGCTCAAATGGGTAGCGCCGACCACAACTCAAGCATCTTATCCACTTATTGTTGCCGTGGAGTTCAAATACCTGGTCTTCAGGTACCCCCGCCCTCTGGTGGAGGTAATCAATATTCTGGGTAATGACACAATCCAATTTACCCAATTGGTATAGGTCGGCAATGGCATAGTGTGCCGGATTGGGCTGAGCACCCATCATTAACCCTTCCCGATGCATTTGCCACATCTTCTTCCTGCCCTCAGGGTCGGTCAGGAACTTCTGGTAGGTGAAGTCACGTGGGTCGAAACGGTCCCATATGCCACCAGGACTGCGAAAATCGGGAATCCCTGATTCGGTGCTATGACCGGCACCGGTGAAGACCACTACTTTTTTAGCATTGACAATTAAGTCAGCCACTTGGCTAGCCAGCATCTCCAGATTTTGCGCCACCATATTCCACCTCCATCCAGTATGAAGTGGCCAAGCCCATGTTAGCTCACTTTGCTACTAGCGTCAAGCCAAAATAGAGGTATTGCCTATTAACCTCACCTCCTTTAAGCACCCCGAAAAACCTTTGATTTTTCGGGGAACCTCTTAATATTTATGGTGACCCACCCCCTTTATCCCCCCTAATTAGGGAGGGGGGAATAGTGTTAAAGAGAGGCAAAGCCTCTCTTTAACTCTCCTTACCCCAAGGTCTAGGGGATAGGTTGCTAAACAATCTACCTAGATGTGGACTATTGCCGGGGAAGACTCAGCGGGCCGAGGCTGTTGGTAATCTGGCGCAGAACTGGCAAAGGCCATTGAGACAGCACTCCTGGCATGCGGGGCGGCGGCGACAGACATCCTTGGCCAGGCACACCAGCAGAGCATGGTATTCATTAAATAGACGAACGTCGCTCGGCAGGTGCTCCACAAAAAGGGCCTGATAAGCAGCATAGCTATTAGCCGCTGGTGCCAGACCAATACGGTTGATGATGCGCCGAGTGTAAGCATCGATAACAAAAATGGGCTTGTTGGCAGCATACAAGATTATGGAATCAGCCGTCTCCTGCCCGATGCCGTGGACGGAAAGGAGCTGCTGGCGGAGGTGCTCAACTTTATGGGCAAAGAGCTTGTCAAGGTTGTCATCATAGCCCTCTCCGAGCCAGTGGGCGAAGGACTTAAGCTTCAGGGCTTTGGCATTATAGTAGCCACAGGGATAAACAAGGCGAGCCAGCTCAGGGAGAGGTAGCTGACGTAACGCCAGCGGTGATAGCGCCCCGGCTGCTTTGAGATTGGCTATAGCCTTTTCTACATTGTTCCAGGCGGCTGATTGGGTTAGGATGGCGCCCACGATTACCTCAAACGGCTCCTGCGCTGGCCACCAGTGTTGGGGTCCGTAGCGGGCCATAAGCTTGTCATAAATACGCAGTAGTGCTTGCCCTAGTGTTTGGTCACCCATGGGGGTACTCTGGCGTCGGCTGCCGAATCATATCCTGGGATGTACGGTTTTATATCAATTACCGGCGTACCATCAATGGCATCAAGCCCTTCGACTCTCAGTATGTTGCCCTGACGCTGGAGCAATTTAACCGTAGCTATACCTACTGGATTCGGTCGGTGAGGCGCCCGACTGGCAAACAGACCTACCAACGGCGCGTCCTGCTTGCCTCTGGGACGAACTTTAGTCGGCGGTTGACCGGCATCCGCGATACGGTGCATCCAATAGATAACTATAATGTGGGAGAAAGCCTCCAGTCCGTCCAGAGCTTCGCTCAGGCGGCTGTCCACCACAATCTCAGAGACAATCCCCTTCCACTCCTGGCGTACCGGTTGCTTAAATTCGTTCTTGACCACACCTATGGCTTTTAGGCTCATGTTGGGCAGTTCATTGCTCATTTCTTTACTTCCTGCGACTATTATAGCCCGATTTGTCTAGGTTAGGTAAGCCGAGGCTGGGGAAAGGCAGCCCGCAGGCATAACCTATCTCTTCTCGGAAGGTAGATGGGAAAACCAATATAACATATCCTGGCCATTTTCTACAAAGAACTACGCTAGTAACCTGAGACCACTGCGCCCAGCCTAACTTCTGTGCTAGAATAGTATACTGGACTCGTCTGCTATGGGATAATTCGTGGAACAACTAGGCGTAGGACGCGACCTCATCATCGTCCTGGCTACTGCCTTAGCTGGAGGCATGCTAGCCCGCTGGGCCAGAGTGCCTGTCATGTTGGGTTACCTGGTCGGGGGCATTGTCGTCGGTCCCTTCGGGTTTAGCTTTGTTCACGACCCCAAGACAATAGATTCTCTCGCCACCATCGGCGTCATTCTCCTCCTGTTCACCCTGGGTCTTGAGCTTTCTTTCAGAGAAGTAGCGCGGGTGGGAAAGATTGCCGTATTAGGCGGTATAGCCCAGATACTGCTGACGACGGCAGCGGGCTTGGTTTTGGGCCGGTGGCTGGGCTTTACCCTGCTTGAGGCCGCCTTTTTTGGCTTTCTCATCGCCCTCAGCAGCACCATGATTGTGCTTAAAACTCTCATGGAGCGGGGAGAGCTCGATTCGGGGTATGGGCGCATAATGATAGGCATCCTTCTGGTGCAAGACCTTTCTGTGGTGCCCATGATGGCGGTGATGCCGGCCATAGGCGGGGGTAGCGGGGAAGGGCTGTGGCTACCCTTGGGAATAGCGGCGGTTAAGGCCATAGTTTTCATCGGTCTAATGCTGGGGCTGGGCATGTGGGGACTGCCCTGGCTACTTAAGCGGGTGGCGGGACAGCGCTCGAGGGAGCTATTCCTGCTCGCGGTGGTCACTCTGTGCCTGGCAGCCGCCTTTGGCACTTACTTCTTTGGGCTCTCGGCTGCTTTCGGTGCTTTTGCAGCTGGTCTTCTGATTAGCCAGTCTGCCTTCGCCCGTCAGGCGCTGGCTGATATTGCCTCCTTCCGTGATACCTTCGTCGCCCTCTTTTTTGTTTCCCTGGGCATGCTTGCCGACCTGCATTTCGTAGTTGGGAATGCCGCCATCATTGCCATAGTCTTGGTAGTCGTAATTGCGGCCAAACTTATCATCGGCACCCTCATCCCCTGGGTTTTTGGTTATGACCCCAAGACGGTGCTATTTGTCGGTATGGGGCTAACGCAGATTAGTGAGTTCAGTTTTGTTCTGGCTGGGATGGGCCTGGAAGCCGGAATCTTGTCACAATATCACTATTCACTGACTTTGACCATTGCCGTAGTGACTATGCTGCTTACCCCCTTCGCTTTTAGTCTGGCTTCGCTGCTTTACCGGCGGCTTAGCCAGGGGCAGAGATTCAGCCAGTTACTGGCCAAACGCCCGGAATTAAATTGGCAGGACGAGAAGTGGCAGCTATCAGGCCATGCTGTGATTTGCGGGCATGGCCGCATCGGAAGCATTCTGACCCAGGTTCTGGACCGGCGAAAACTTTCCTACCTGGTTATTGACCTTAACCCCCAGGTCATCTCGCAACTGCATGCTCGTGGTGTTCCCTGCATCTATGGAGACGCCAGTAATCCTGAGATACTCGCCCATGCCCATTTGGACAGGGCGCGTGTGCTGGTCTGCACCTTTGACGACTTTATTGCTGCCGAGTTAACCATCAGAAATGCCCGGAGAATCAATCCCAGGCTGGATATAGTATCCCGTGTCCACCGTGACGAAGATGCCAAGCTGCTAAAGGGCATTGGTGCTTCGGAGTTAGTCCGCCCCGAGTTTGAAGCCAGTCTGGAGATAACCCGCCACACACTCTACACCGGTTTGGCTTAACCAGCGTTGAGATTCAACATATTCTTAGCGGTCTCAGGGAAGGGAGCTAGCTTGACAGCCGATAATCCTGATGTGAATTGTGGCTGCGCTTGTGATATACTAAACCGAAAATGCGTCTAGGGGAGTGAACGTAAAGGTGAGTCGAACCAGAGTGGGCATTATCAATGTTACCGGGTATGCTGGTATCGAGCTGGCACGACTGCTATACCAGCACCCGGAGGTGGAGCTTGTCTCGGTTACCGGGCGGAGTGCCGCCGGCAAAAAGCTAGGGCAGGTTTTTCCTCACCTGTCGGCGATAGACCTGACTATCGAAGCTGAGCCAGGGGCGGTTGACCTGGTCTTTTCCGCTATGCCACATGCGGAGAGCGCCAAAGAAATCATCCCGTTACTTGACCGTGGCGTTAAGGTGGTAGATATTAGCGCCGATTTCAGGCTGAAGGAAGTTGAGCAGTACCCGACCTGGTACGAGTTTACTCATCCGGCTCCGGAGCTGCTCAAACAAGCGGTGTACGGTCTACCCGAGCTACATCGTGCTGAGATTAGCTCGGCCCAACTGGTGGCTAACCCCGGTTGCTACCCCACTGGGGCTATTCTGGCGTTAGCCCCAGTGGTTAAGGAAGGCCTGATTGAGCCTGACATTATTATTGACAGCAAGTCTGGAGTATCGGGAGCGGGCAGAGCCTTGAGTCTGGGGACTCACTACTCAGAGGTCAACGAGGACGTCTCGGCCTATGCCCTGAAAGGTCACAGGCATCTGCCTGAGATTATTCAGGAGTTAACGCTACTTCGTCCCGCACCCCCACCATCGGTGACCTTTGTTCCTCATCTGATACCGATGACCCGGGGGATACTAAGCACCGGCTATGCCCGTCTAGTCTCAGGCAAGCTGGCGTCTGGTAAAAAGGGCGAGGCAGAACTGAGGCAGCTTTATTTGGACTTCTATAAGGATGAGCCGTTTGTCAGAATAGTAGAACAGCCGCCTCACACCAAGCACACTTCAGGAAACAACCTTTGCCTGCTGTACCCTGCTATCGACTCAAGAACAGGCCGGTTCATTGTTATTAGTTGCATCGACAATTTGATTAAAGGGGCGGCCGGGCAGGCCGTCCAGAACATGAACCTGATGCTGGGCATACCTGAGACTACAGGACTTGAGGCGCTGTCCCTCTATCCCTGACACCTGGCGTCTCTAGTGGCTTGGCACTCATGATACATCCTTTACCACAGGGGGGTGAGGCTGATGACTACGATAAAATACACTCATCTGGAATTAGATAAAAATGTAACCTGTGTGGCTGGCTATTACACGCCGCAGAAAGAAGTGCGACTGAAGTATGATGACAGGGAGGTCTTATACGTCATCGGCCGGGCGGTGATAGAGTCTTCTTGCTGCGGACTGGGTAACTGGGGGTATGCCTTAGTGCCCGGCTACATTGTTAGCTGGCAGACCAGGAAGAATGATGCTGGTTTGCCCGTATCGGAAGTGGAACCGATTTCAGATGAGGCAACAAAGAATAATATCCGAAAGATTATCAAGGAAACAGAGAATATCACACAGATTGAGCTCTGGTAAACTACCCACGGGTACAGGATGGGAAAAGCAGTCGCCGCTACTGGCTTGGATGTTAACCCTAAGAAGTTTCGCCCTCTTGACTACATCAAGATTACCATCTTCGGCTTGGCTCTGAGCGCCCTTTGGGGCAGCTTGCACAGCGTTATTATGCCGGTACGCCTGCTGGACTTTGTTGCTGAATCGCAGAAGAACACCTACCTCGGACTGCTCACTTTTACCGGCCTAATTCTGGCCATGGTTATCCAACCAGTCGCCGGAGCTATCAGCGACCGTTCTAGCTTTAGCTGGGGACGCCGGCGGCCCTACATCCTGCTTGGCGGAGTATTGACCCTCTTTTTCCTGTTCGGTATAGGCTATGCCCAGAGTTACGCTGCCCTATTTGCCATTTATTGCTTGCTGCAGATTGCCAGTAACACCGCCCAGGGTCCCTATCAGGCCTTCATTCCTGACCTGGTAGCCGAAGAGAAACGGGGACTGGCATCAGGCGTTAAAAACTTGGTTGAGGTGGTGGGTGGGGTTGCTGTGCTGTACTTCATGGGTCGGTTCATGAGTCGCTATCTTACCGATGGCGGAAGTTTCTGGCTCTGGCTAGCTTTGGGGGCTTTAGCTATTATCTGGCTCGGCACTATGCTGGCCACTGTCCTGATGGTTAGGGAGCGACCCGGAGGTGGCGACTCCAGATTTTCCCTTCGGCCAGCCTTGTCTCAGAGCTTCAAAATTGAAGCCCGGACAAGTCGCAATTTTGCACTGTTCTTGGTATCTCGCTTCCTTATCCTCATCGCTTTCATTATCCTCCAGAGATACGCCTTATATTTCCTGATGGATGTGGTCGGCGTTACCGACCCAGCCGCCGTGACCGCTGACCTGCTCATAGTCGTGGGCGTTTGTTCGCTGGCTGCGGCCTATCCTGCCGGGCGCCTGTCAGATAGAGTGGGGCGACGGCTAGTTATCATGGCCTCGGGGCTTCTTGGTGCTTTAGGGATTGTGGTACTGTTCTTCTCCAGTAGCTATATCCAGGTAATGTTCTGTGGCGCTCTTCTGGGAATCGCCTTCGGTGCCTTTATGAGTGCCAACTGGGCTCTGGCTACGGAATTGGTGACTAAAGGTGGAGAAGCAAGATACCTCGGTCTGACTAACCTGGCCACTGCCGGTGCTGGTGCGCTGGTCGGACTTATGGGGCTGGTGATTGACTTATCTAATGCCGACATCCCCGGGTTAGGCTATAAAATTATGCTCCTGGCTTGCTTCGTCTCTTTTCTTGTTGGCTCAGGGGTGGTGATGAAAATTAAGGAGCGGGTTAACCAAGGTACTGTATGACGAATTGCCATCCCCAGGCACCAGCAAACGCCGCACCTATGTACAGCAGGCTTCGGCCCAACCAGCAAAGAAGGAGGAACTTCCAGAAAGGATAGCGAAGGACACCAGCCGCTATTCCGGCCAGGTCAAAGACGAAAGGCACTACGGAAAAGACAAAGATAGTAACAGTCCCCCATCTCCTCATCCAGCCCTCAATCCGGCGATATAGCTGCCTGTTTTGTACGATACCGCGTCCACTATAGCCAGCCATATAGCCGGTGATTTCCCCAATGGCAGCCCCAGCTCCACCGACCAGCCCGACCACAACCGGCGAGGGCAAGAGTGCCCCCAGAGCCGATAGTACCAGTATATTGCCCACCGGTACAATCACGCTGGCGTTGAATATCAGGCTAATAAGAAAGGCGCCCAAATAGCCATAGGATTTCAGTTCGTCTATCCTACCCGGGTAGTGGCGGTAAAAGTAGAAGATACCGGCGGTGATGGCTATCACCAGGAGCAGCATCAATATGGGAATGAGTCTCTTCTTCAGGCGTTCCTTCTTCTCTGCACCGCCCTGCTTGTCGTTATCAATCATCTTGCCCATCTGCATCGGCTCTCATTGTAGCATATCGTGGGGCGGATAGTGATATAGAGGTGTATCCAACAAGCCAGCGAATCAGAGTCCTTTGTGGCGATATTGACAACCTGCCGATGTAGAACTTATGATTACCCCACAGGCAAAAGATATGACAATCTAGATTAGGGCGGCGGGGGTTGGAGCCCCTGGAAAAGCCGTTACCGGTTGGCCCATAAGAGAGGTGTGAAAAAAGTAAGAGGCGCGAAAATGCCGCTAAAAATTAAGAGGAGGCAGAGCCATGGCTATCTATCTTATGCTGACCACTCTCACTGACGAGGGCAGGAAGACCATTTACGAAAATCCGGACCGGATTCTGGAGGTCAATAAAGAGGTAGAGTATATGGGAGTCAAGATACTGGCTCAGTATGCCCTGCTGGGCCCGTATGACTTCGTCAATATTCTCGAAGCTCCCAGCGATGAAGTCGTAGCTAAACTGGCAATACGGTTGAGTGCCAGAGGCACCCTTCAGCCTACAAGCTTTGCCGCCATCCCCATCGACAGCCTTATCGCGGCCCTGAAAAAGGAGCCTCGCACTCCGTGGTAGGTCATTGGCGTCCCGTGTTCTACGGCACAACGTTACTACCAAGACAGGCTAAACGTAGGGCAAAGGCAGGCGCAGCCTGGACAGAGCTTGTTGCCTGTCGCTGAGCTACTAGGTACAGGAAAGCTTCGATTTTTCTGGAAACCGTTCTTACTACTTATGTAGTGACCTACCCCCTTTGTCCCCATCCCTTATGAAGGGAGGGGGAAGTAATTAGAAGAGAGGCATAACTTATCTTAAACTTATCTTACCCCAGTGTCTGGGGATGGGTTGCCAGATAATAAGTAAACGCCAAATTGACTCGATATACCGTTCGTGTTATCATAAGCAAAAAGCAGATGTTATGTCAGCATTCAGCGACCTCTATACAGAAATCGCACGCTGTCAGCAGTGTGAAATAGCTAAATACCGAACCAAGGTGGTGCCCGGTGAGGGGGCGGAGGCTGCCGAGATAATGTTCATTGGCGAGGCACCGGGTTGGCACGAAGACCAATTGGGCCGCCCTTTTGTCGGCCCGGCAGGGTTGTTTTTGGATGAGCTTTTGGCTTCTATCAAGTTGAAGCGCAGCCAGGTTTATATTGCCAATGTGATTAAGTGCCGACCGCCGGAAAACCGTGAGCCCCTGCCTTCCGAAATTAGCAACTGCCGTAAGTGGCTGGAACGTCAGATTGAGCTAATTCACCCCAAAATGATTGTGACTCTGGGGCGCTATTCGATGGCGATGTTCTTTCCCGGTAAGAGCATAAGCAAAATTCACGGCACGGCTCAAAAGCACGGTAACGCCATCTACTATGCGATGTACCATCCAGCGGCGGCTCTACATCAGCAAAGCCTGCGCCAGACAATACAGGAAGACATGCTCAAGATTCCGTCGCTCCTAGCTCAGGTGGAAAGCAAAGCCGAGGAAAAGCCGCAACCACAGCAATTAACTATGTTCTAGGTGTAAAATCATGCCTACGCCCAAAATCAAGATAATACCCCTCGGTGGTCTAGGTGAAATCGGCAAGAATATGATGGTGATGGAATATGAGGATGACATCATTGTCATTGATGCCGGACTTATGTTCCCCGAGGAGGAAATGCTGGGTATTGACCTGGTAATTCCTGATATAAGCTATCTGCTCGACAAGCGAGAGAAGATAAGAGGTATGATTATCACTCACGGTCACGAAGACCATATTGGCGCTTTGCCCTATTTGCTACCTCAACTTGATGTCCCCATATATGCCACAAGGCTTACCCAGGGTCTTATCTCGGTCAAGCTAAAGCAGCGCCGGGCACACACCGGGGCTAAGCTTAAGGTGATACCGCCGGGCGGCCAGGTCACACTGGGAAAATTCAGAGTTGAGTTCTTCCCTGTGTGCCATAGCATACCTGATTCGGTGGGTTTAATCATCTACACACCGGTTGGCACCATAGTTCACAGCGGAGACTTTAAGCTTGATTATACGCCGGTCGATGGTAAGCCGACCAACCTATCCCGACTGGCCCAAATAGGCGCCCAAGGAGTCCTGCTTCTGCTATCGGACTCTACCTATGCCGAGCTACCAGGTTATACCCCTTCTGAAAAGGTGGTCGGTGACACTCTAGACCGGGTGATGGCTGAGGCACCGGGCAGGGTGATTGTAGCTACCTTTTCCTCACTGGTATCTCGCATTCAGCAGGTTATCGACGCTGCGGCTAAGTACCAGCGTCGTGTCTTTGTGGTTGGGCGTAGTATGAGCGATACGGTGCATATGGCACTGGAGCTGGGCTATCTCAAAGCCCCGGAAGGGATGCTGGGTCGGATTGAGGAACTCCGCGGTCTGCCTCACAACAAAATTGTCTTTGTCACTACGGGGAGTCAAGGAGAGCCAACTTCAGCACTGGTCCGCATGGCTAACCGTGATCACCATCAGGTCCACATCATTGCGGGCGACACCGTAGTTCTTTCCGCGACGCCTATTCCGGGGAATGAAGCCGTGGTCAACCGGACCGTGGACAGCCTTTTTAAACAGGGGGCTCAAGTGTTCTATGGCAGGTTGGCACAGGTTCATGTCCACGGGCACGGCAGCCAGGAAGAGTTAAAGCTGTTACTGAACCTGGTCAAACCAAAGTTCTTTATGCCCATCCACGGCGAATATCGTCACCTCACTCTCCATGCCAGGTTAGCTGAGTCGGTAGGCATCCCTAAGGAAAACATCTTTGTGCCGGAAGACGGTGACGTTCTTGAGCTTGGCCCACTGGGAGGCAAGATAGTGGGTAAGGTTACTTCAGGTAACGTGTATGTGGATGGTCTGAGCGTGGGTGATGTCGGCAGCGTTGTGCTCCGTGACCGAAGGATGCTGTCACGAGATGGAATAGTAATGGTCATTATCGCGGTTAACCGGCAAACGGGCAAGCTGGTCGGTCGCCCTGACATTGTTTCGCGAGGTTTCGTCGATAACAGCGAATCCAAAGACATGATAGAAGAGAGCCGCGACGTAGTGGCCCGGGTTCTAGACCGCGGTCGTGACCAACCGGTAGATTGGGGCTTCATCAACACTAAGGTGAGAGACGTGCTGAACAAGTTCTATTATGACCACACTAAACGCCACCCTATGGTTCTTCCTTTTTTGGTACAGGTGTAGCTCAAAGCATTCCGGCTCATGAGGGGGGTTATGCGGCTGTGAAGGAAGCCAAGACCGGGGGTAAACCCAGGGGTAAGACCAGAAAATCATGGCGGAGCCGATTACTGCGCTTTATTGTGCTGCCACTGGTCGTGCTAGCCAGCATCGCCGCGCTGCTAGCCTGGTACTGGTCAACACTAACCGCTTGGGCTGGTAATGTTGCCGATACGACTGGGAAGCTATTTGGCTGGGGGCTTATTCTATTAGTCATAGCCATAGGCTTCATAGTCGGAGTGCTACTTAGTGGGAAGCTGCGCTGGCTTGTCTCTCGGTGGAATAAGTTACTGGGTGCTGTTGTCTTCGGCCTAGCGGCCTGGGGAGCGTTAGGCTTCCTTGGTCTGGGCGGGCGTATTGGCCTCGGTATTATTGGTTATCGCAATTTTATCGGTATCCTTATAATAATTGGGTTATTCATCCTCGGGTTCATCCTGATTGCCCCTCGGCTTAGCTTTCGTCTGGCGCGTGGTTTCGTAGCCTGGGGCACCAGGCAGTTGAAAGCACACCGTCGTGCTGAGCCAGTCCCTCAGCCAGAGTCAACCCCGCCCTCGGTCGTAGAAACACCTGAGTCTCCGGGAGTAGAACCAGAGCCAAAAGAGAAGCCTATCCCGGCACTTACCCGGGTTCAGCAGGAACTTAAGCAGGTAGCTCAGGAAGTATGGAAGAAGTACGGCGAATCACCGAACCTGGTTACTGTTGATGGCTGGCGGCTACCACCGATTGAC
>Ga0315279_10008091_pt1 | contig 12802 bp, 12 predicted proteins | sample YL17G06_20_MG_FD_203694 | JGI IMG/M metagenome (GOLD analysis project Ga0315279, IMG submission 203694) | Sediment microbial communities from Yellowstone Lake, YNP, Wyoming, USA - YL17G06_20 | ecosystem: Environmental > Aquatic > Freshwater > Lake > Sediment | place: USA: Wyoming | collected... | reverse complement strand
CCAGCTCTTGCTGAAGCTATTGCCACTACTGGAGAATCGCCGCTCGATCCAAAAAATGAGCTTCGGTACGCTGCAACTACTAGCTCAGCGCATGCTTTGCTCGAACTGTAGGGATCTCGCCCACCCAACTGGTCCGTCTCCTTATATCCTAAATTCCGCTCTCTGTTTTCATAGCATTTGTCACTTGTAACCACGATAACTATCTTGGCGCATTCGGTTTTTCTTACTGCCTCGAGGAGGTTTACTGTTCCCATCACGTTAGTCTCGAAAGTTGTTTGTGGTTCGCGGTACGAGCGTCTGACGATGGGTTGAGCAGCCATGTGAAAGACTATCTGTGGTCTGTATTGGTCGAAGGCGGATTCAAGGCGCTTCACATCTCTCACATCACTAAGGAGGTGAACAAGCTTCTTTTCTAAGCCTAGTGCCTCAAACATATTCGGGTCTGTTGGAGGCGCGAGAGCGTATCCGATCACTTTCGCACCAAGTTCATGGAGCCAAGTGCAAAGCCAGCTTCCTTTGAAGCCTGTGTGGCCCGTAATGAGAACAGGCTTGCCTGCGTAGAAGCTGAGGTTCTTTTCTATGATTTTGCTCACGTTAGGTTCAGCCCCAAATTCGCCAACATTCTCTCCTCATGTGATTTAAGCTTTGGATTAGGCTTGTCTATTGATTTATCGAATTCCAATTTCGGATAGACATAGGTCGGATAGTCCATTTCAACTTGGACAAGCAATGGGAGTTTCGCGTTCTTGGAAAAGATGTTGCGTAGTTTCTGTCTCCAATGAACCATGCTCTTGTTGATTTTTAAAGCCTCGATTCCGTAGGCTTTCGCTATGGCCACGAAATCAGAAGAGTGATAACCACTATGTTCATCAGTGTCGCAGTAGTGAGAATCAAAGTAAAGGTCTTGGAATTGTTTTATCATTCCGAGGCTTTTGTTGTCTAGTACGAACATGAGTATGGGTAGACACAGTTTTCCAACCGTGTTGAGCTCGTGTATGTTTAGTTGCATTCCACCGTCACCTGCTATCAGAATGACTCGTTTGTTGCTAGCAATTGCTATCGAGATACTTGCTGGCAACCCGTAACCCATGGGGGCCATCCCGCCACTTGTTATAAAACGCTGTCGATCTCTGATCTCCAAAACTTGGGCGGCTAACATTTGATTCTGTCCTATGTCGACGGAGACCACGTCGTCTGGGCTCAGGTTCCTCGAGATTTCCTCCATGATGTTATAGTGAAAACTCTCAACCTTGGCCCTCTTGGGTTCGTCTAACGCAGGAAACATTCTTTTCAGGTCACTTAGGAGTCTTATCCAATCATCATAGCGCCTGGGCTGTGGTTTTTTCCCTTCAGCAAAACAAAGGAATTGCGTTATGAAATTCTTAACGTCTGAGGTTATAACTTTTTTTTGGGGGAACCTTCGATCTGTAGGATCCGGTTCAAGATCAACTTGAATGATTTCTTTTTCAAGGAAGGGCGTGAGGATGTTTCCGACCTGCCTGCTATCCAGACGAGACCCCAAGGCGATCAGCAGGTCGCTCTCCGCAAGAGCCAGATTGGCATAGCGATTACCATAGGCACCTAGAAAACCAGCGAATAGCCTATGATCGTTCGGGAAACAATCTTTGCCAAGTAACGAAACAACGACGGGAATGGCAAACCTTTCAGCAAGAGACAGCAGCTCTTTCCTCGCATTGGAGACTCGGCACCCTCCACCTGCCAATATAAGTGGCCTTTCCGAGTGAACCATCGCATTGAGAGTAAGTTCCAAATCGTCCTTGGAAATCCTCGTATGATCTTCGGCACAAATATCTTTTGAGAGCAGAGCTTTGGGCGAGATTTCACTTCTCTGGATATCCATAGGAATGTCAAGCAGAACAGGTCCTGGCCTTTCAGACAAGGCGATTTTAACAGCTTTCTTCAGTTCATCTTGCACGATATCCGCTCTGTCCAGGAGAAGACTGTATTTTGTGATGGGTTTGACCATGTTTACTATGTCTGTTTCTTGAAAACCGCACTGCCGTACGGGCCGCTGGTACTTGAAATCGTAAGTGTTTACTTGACCGGTGATCAGGAGCACAGGTGCCGAGTCAAAATATGCGTCTGCTATGCCGGTTATCAGATTGGTAGCACCGGGGCCGCTCGTGGCAACGGCTACACCGAGGACACCACTGTACTTCGCGAAAGCGGATGCGCTAAATGCCGCAGCCTGCTCGTGGTAACTGTGGATGTATTTGATTCCCTTTTGTCTGAAAATGGAGTCAACAATGTGAGTGACGGCTCCGCCGATGCAACCATAAACGTATTGAACCCCTGCTTCATGCAGAAAACTCGCTATATAATCGGAAACCTTCACGTTCATGTCCTCTGTCTTGATAATTGCTCGTTTGCGTGGTTTTTGAACCACGTTATTGTTTTCGCTATTCCGTCTGGCAACGAGGTTTTGGGAACCCACGCCGTATTCCTTCTGATCTTTTCTGTGTCCGCCTCCCAAACATTTGCCGTGTCACGGTGTCTTCCGGCTCTCTCTCCCCATTTTGATTCTTTTCTGTAGTTGGTCAAGGTTTTTATGATGTCAACAACTTCTTGCAGATTATGCTGCTTGCCACTTCCGACGTTAAAAATCTCACCTGTTGTAAGACGATTTGTCGTCTCAGCAACCTTAAGGTAGGCATCGATGACATCTTCTATGAAGATGAAGTCTCTGACGAAGTTTGGATTTGACAGTCGAAGCTCTTTGTTGTCCAGACAATTCTTGATAACGTATGGAATCAGTCTGTTCGAATCCTCAAAATAACCGTATGGAGAGAAAAGTCTCAGAGTGAAAATTCTCAAATTGTGTCTTTTGGCGACTGATTGACAATATAAAGTAGCTGCAGTTTTCGTAACCCCGTAGGGATCGATTGGTTCAGGAACATCATTTTCAGCAATGCGACTTTTTTTCACGCCGTATTCAGACGAGGTTCCTGTGTTGATGAAATATTCAAAACCTTCACTAACACAGGCATCCAGCAAGTTAACAGTGCCTAGAAAATTTGTAGCAACGATCTTGGAAAAATCGTCTTGATGCGAATGGCCGCCATACATGGCCAGATGAAAAACTTTTTTTGGGCTAACTTCAGAAACGAGGGTTCTTACTTTATTTTTGTCGGTCAAGTCGCAGTAATGGGCACTCACCTCATCAACAATGTCTTTGATTCGCCAAACGTCAGAAGTCTTTCTCAGAAGGACGTGAAGATTTTTCTCCCTTTTTGCAAGTGCGCGTAGCAAGTTTGCTCCAACAAATCCAGTTGCCCCTGTGACGAGAACACTCATTCCCAAACCTTCCACGGGGCGTTGCCCGCATCCCAAGCAGCAGTCAGTTCTTCCTTGTCCCTAAGAGTGTCCATGCACCTCCAAAATCCGCGGTGTTTATACGCCACGAGTTGTCTGTCCATCGCCAGTTTCTCTAGAGGATCCCGTTCCCAAGCTACCGAATCACCCTCAACGTAATTGAAAATCTCTGGCTCCAACACAAAGAAGCCCGCGTTTATCCAAGCTTCGCCCTCTTGGAGCTTTTCTGAGAACCGTTCAACGACCCCTTCCGACTCTTTCAATGACAAGGAGCCAAACTTGCTAGGTGGCTTCACCGCGGTTACCGTGGCATATTTCCCACAATCGCGATGAAACTTCACAAGATCCTTTATGTTGATGTCGGCTACGCCGTCTCCGTAGGTTAACAGAAACGTTTTGTCGTCGATGAACTCTTTTACTCTCTTAATTCTGCCACCTGTCATCGTATTCAGACCGGTGTCAACAAGTGTGACGCGCCAAGGCTCGCATGTGTTCTTATGGAACGTGGTTTTTTTGCTTCTCAGATCTATGGTTAAATCCGATCGATGTAGGAAATAGTTGGCAAAGTATTCTTTAATCATGTAACCTTTGCATCCGAGACAAATTAGGAAGTCATTGAAACCGAAGTGTGAGTAGATTTTCATGATGTGCCAAAGAATGGGGTGTGGCCCTATTTCGACCATTGGTTTTGGTCTAAGGTAAGTCTCTTCGCTTAGTCTGGTGCCAAAACCACCCGCGAGGATGACCACCTGCATCTGCGATTTTGGCGTTCGAGTTTCCTCCGTCTGCTTCTCATATAGGCAGACATCCTCCTATTAAATGCCTCGCCATATGCGTTTCCTTTGTCAGCTCTTTATTGTGTGCAATCGGAGCGGTCAAAGCAGTTTAGCAATAGAGTTTGGGGTTGACCCGTGCGGTGAAAATGGAGAGTTCTATTCAGCGCACGTGCTAAGCCACTTCAGAACGGTCTAGCTTCTGGTCTTGCTCCTATAAAAATCCGCTAATCACTTTCTACCTCAAATAGATGAGGAGAGTTCCAAGAATAGTGCTTATAGTTAGAATACTCTGTTGAATAGCTTTTTAGAAAAAGTCAGATACAGTTCACGACTGGGTTCACGATTTAATGAAAGGGTATGAAATTGACGGAAACTAAAATTGCGGTTCTAGGTTCAGGATTAATGGGTCATGGAATAACACAAGTAGCTGCGCAATTCGGCAAATACGAGGTCAGCACGCACCTAGCTGTGGAGTTGAAGAGATTTCAAAACACGATAATTGAATATTGTTGGTTGCATACGGATATTTATAGGGCGCACGCGCAAAAAAGGATAGTGATCACGGTTGAAAACGATTATGGATCATAATCCACTCATTTCAATTTGCATTCCAACATACAACCAGCGCGCGCTAATATGATCCAGGGTCGTCTGCACAAATCTATCACTATCAATGCATGCCTAGCAGATGTGCATATATTACAGAAGGTACCAGAAATGTAGAAATCAGGTTTTCATTGCAAGCGCGCGCCTCTTAGCTTATACTCAGTATATGATATTTTAATGCACGAGAAACGTAGAGAATGTTAATAAACATGGTCGCTAAAAAATGATAAGAAATTTGCTGAAGTCGCTAATACAATAATTTAGCAGTCTTCCGCTATTGCCCCCTCTTTACAACAATTACCAAAGCACAAATAGACTATGTGGTGGAAGAAATAAGTAAAATCATAGACTGCAAAGCTACCGGCATCAACACTTTTTGTCATTTATACTTGTCAAGTGCTCGAATAAACTAACACTCAATGTTTAGGAACGCATATCTGCTCTTGTTTTGGATACGCCCACATATCCCCCTTTTACAAGGGTTTCAAGTTTTTCCTCCAAATCTTTACGCTTTTTCCTTCGTCCTCGCTAAGCATTTCCTCTTTCTCAAGAATCTTTTTCAGCCCCTTCAAAAGCTCAAGATAAAGCGGCGTAAAAGCTTCCTGCCAATAATCCTGGATACATCTTGTAAAGGTAAGGATTCGCTTCCACTGTTATATCCACTTCAGACTTCCAAAGGGAACTACCTTTCATATGAAACCACCCAATAAGACAAGCAGTTGGAACGCCCACAATCAGTGCAATTACCGCAAATAACCCAAAATGCGGAAACACAGCTTGCAGCATAGGCATATTGGTTATTGCCAAATAATACACAGTAACAAGCGTCGTTGCAAAACCCAAAAGAAAACTCAAGTAAGTACTGTAACCAACTCTAAAATAATACCACACGCTAAAAATAAACCTTGAACCCCTCATTTCAATTCCTCACACGACTCCTACTTAAACAACCAAATATAAAAACCACATCCTGTTCAATCGATTTTTCGTAACCTATCCCTTTTCATGAAAACTTGATCATATTTGTTCAATCAAAGTCTTCCTAAGAGGAATGAAACACACGCATAAAGTTTCTTTCATCGGCATGGGCTACGTTGGCCTTCGCACCGCTGTATGCTTCGCAAACAAAGGATTCAAAACCATAATTTCGACAAACGACTTAATATTGGAATAGGCGAAGTTGTGTTATGAAATTCAACGTAGCCAGAGGAAGGATAATAAAGAAATGTCCTCCTTTATATAAAGCGTCAGTCAAAATTTATGGGTCCATACATAAAAGAATAGAAGTAATACTGTGGAAAATGCAAGGAAAACCTGTACCACCACCTCATTTTGTAAAGCAACCCGTAGTGCGAAAATATGCTAAAAAGTTCAGAATAGAAGTCCTTGTGGAAACTGGAACTTATCATGGAGCTATGGTTGAAGCCATGAAAAATCAATTTAGAGGTATACATTCCATCGAGATTTACAAGCCGTTGTACGAAGAAAATGTGAAGAAATTCTCTAAGTGTAAACATATTTTCTTACATCTTGGTGACAGTGCATATGTTCTTCCAAGGATAATGAACTATATCAGAGAACCCATCATTTTTTGGTTTGGTGAGCATTTCTCTGGAACGGGAACAGGGAAAGGAAGTACAAGCACGCCCATAATGAAAGAGCTTGAGTGTGTTTTTAATCATGGAATCAAAAATCATGTTATTCTTATAGATGATGCAAGATTTTTTATTGGAAAAGATGATTATCCAACTCTGCAAGAGCTGAAGGAATTCGTATTAAAGAATTATCCTAAGTCAACTTTTAATGTTGAAGATGACATAATACGGATTTGTCCATAAACTGTAGATCAATTGGAGTTTTGCCCAAGTTCTCTGGTGATGTGAAAACGATGAACATTTTAATTTTGGCTTTTAATTATCTTATTTTTTCTGTTGTTGGGCATACATTTTCATGTACCATTCAATCGTTCTTTTCAAGCCTTCTTTAAAATCAGTTTTTGCTTCAAACCCAAGTTCTTTTTTAGCTTTGCTCGTATCAAGGCACCTTCTTGGCTGTCCATCAGGCTTTGAAGTGTCCCATATAATTTTCCCATTATATCCAACAAGCTGCGCTATTAAATCGACGAGCTCTTTTATCGTAATCTCTCTGCTTGCGCCCAGATTAACAGGGTCGGGTTTATTGTATTTTTCCGTGGCTAGAAGAACACCCTCAGCCGCATCCTCCACGTACAAAAACTCTCTAGAAGCCTTTCCAGTACCCCAAACAACAACTTCATTTCTTCCTTCTAGCTTAGTATCCACCATTTTCTTTATAAGTGCAGGAATTGCATGCGAACTTTCAGGATCAAAATTATCCCTTGGACCATATAAGTTAACCATCAGGAGATGGACAGAATTAAATCCATATTGCTGCCTATATGCTTGAGACTGTACCAACATCATCTTCTTTGATAAACCATAAGATGCATTTGTTTCTTCAGGATAGCCATTCCACAGATTCTCTTCTTTAAACGGCACTGGTGTATACTTAGGATAAGAACACACCGTTCCAATTCCAACAAATTTTTCAACTTCCTCCAGTCTTGCAGCTTCCATTAATTGGGTATTCATAAGTATATTGTCGTAAAAGAGTGTAGCAGAGTATCTTCTATTGTACCCAATCCCCCCACCCTTACCTGCCAAATGGAGGACAATGTCTACATCTTTGACTACCTTAACACAATTCTCCCATATCCTTAAATCCATATCTTTACTTCTGGGTACCACCATGGCTTTCGGGTTGACATTTTTCTCCTTGATCAGTTTCTCTACTACAAAAGAGCCTAAAAAACCCGCTCCACCTGTCACTAAAATCCTTTTGTCACTCCAAAAGCTCATGCTAACAACTCTTCAAATACATTGCTGATATAATCTAAATCGTCCTGCATTAAATACTGATGACAGCCGATATAAAATCCATTGGAGCCTATAGACTCTGCTATAGACAATTTTCCTTCATATTTCTTCTTTAAATATTCATATGCTGGTTGTTGTGTTGGAATGCAACCAAACAATGGTCTCGTCTCTATTCCATATTCTTCGAGTTCTTTTCGCAATTTCTTCCGCGGTAATTTGACTGGATTTTTTATAACTATTGGATATGCCATATAACTGACATTTTTATCAAATTTTGGTAATTTCAACAAGTCAGAGAATTTTTCCAGACGCTCGTTTAGGTATTTGACATTTTCAAGTCTCTGTTTAGCGATCCATTCTGCTCTTTTCAGTTGTGTCACCCCCAATGATGCTTGGAATTCCATCGTTTTGAAATTATATCCAAAAAATTCGTGCGTAAATCTCGGATCGAAATCATCTTCTTCTATATGACTTTTTATTTTGGTACAACCTGTTGTAGTTCGTGTACATATCGAGCAATCACACATCCTACCATTTGCTTTAATTTTCCTAATTAGCCGTATTATATCAAGATTATTTGTTGTAATTGCACCCATCTCTCCTACTTGAATGTTATGTGCGATGTAAAAAGAGAAAGCGGAAAGGAGCGACAGGGAACCTGCTTTTCTCCCGTTAAAGAGGGTTCCATGCGCCTCCGAAGCATCCTCAAATGTCTCTAAACCGTATTTTCCTGCAATTTTATTTATTCTATCCATGTCACAAGGATAACCAAGCAGGTGAACTGGGAGAATAAGACAATATTCACTTATATCATCGACCCCCTCTAAATGCATTTCAATGTTCTCTGGCGTTATTCCAAAAGTTTCTTTTTCAACATCAACATAGACGGGCTCGAATCCTGTCAAAACAATTGCATTACTAGTAGCTATATATGTCAATGGTGTCGTAATAATTTTTGTGCCTTTATTGACACCAAATTTCTTGCGATATTTTAATGCAGTCAAACCACAAATTAGGGCTGAAGTTCCAGAACTTACAGCTACAGCATATTTTGTCCCAATATACTCAGCAAAGAGTTTCTCAAACTCTCTAACTTTCACTCCTTCTGTTATGTGTCCACTCTTCAAAACTTCGTTGATTGCTTTTTTCTCTTCATTCCCTAGTTTAAAGTCTCCGACTCGAATTTGCTTTGTACGCTTGCTTCTATTGATTATAGACGTTAGTCAACACCCCACCATCGGTCTGGAAATTTTTTCCTTAAAATCTCATCTCCTTCACCTAGAGGGCCTAAATCCATTTTCCTCAGATCAGCGTCAACCAATATTTTAACTAGCGCTTTAAATTTAATTTTTGTATTCCAATCTAACTTTTCTTTAGCCTTCTTTGAATCAGCTATAAGGACATCGGTTTCTAATGGCCTGAAATATCGAGGATCAATTTTTACATATTTTTCATAATCTAAACCTACATAACTAAAAGCAGACTCTAAAAATTCTTGCACCGAGTGTGTTTCCTCTGTTCCAATTACGAAATCGTCTGGCTTGTTCTGCTGTAGCATTTTCCACATTGCCTCAACATATTCCGGTGCATAGCCCCAATCTCTTTTAGCATTTAGATTTCCAAGATATAGTGAATCTTGCTTTTTAGATGAAATTGCTGCTATAGCACGCGTTATTTTTCTCGTAACAAAAGTTTCTCCTCTGCGTGGGGATTCATGATTGAATAGTATACCATTACATGCAAAAATACCATATCCCTCACGATAATTTTTGACCATCCAATAAGCATAAACCTTTGAACATGCATAAGGGCTTCTTGGACAGAAAGGTGTGTTTTCATTTTGTGGCGGCGGAAATGTCCCAAACATCTCGCTGCTTGACGCTTGATAAAATTTTATCTTATTTCCGCTTTTTCTTATCGCTTCTAAAAGTCTGGTTGTGCCAAGAGCGTTAACATTTGTTGTAAATTCTGGTGTATCAAAACTTACTCTAACATGGCTTTGAGCTCCTAAATGATACACTTCATCTGGTTTAATATTATAAATTATATTTGTTATTTGCTCGGAATCTGAGAGATCTCCGTAGTGAAGGAAGAGTTTCGCATGAGGGTCATGTGGATCTACAAAAACGTGATCTATCCGAGCAGTATTAAAGGTGCTTGCCCTTCTGATAATTCCGTGCACTTCATAACCCTTAGAAAGCAAAAGTTCCGCTAGATATGAACCGTCTTGCCCCGTTATTCCAGTGATAAGTGCTTTTATCATCGAATTGTCTCCAAACCTATTGCCTCGTCGAATATCTTTTTTAGCTTTTCGTTTCTTCTTTTAATGGAAAATTTACCAGTCTCAATTTCTCTTCTTCCTGCAATTCCCATTTTTCGCCGAAGCCCCTTATCTTCAATTAGGATACTCGTTTTTTCTACCAGCTCCTTTACTACATACATATCTGGGCTACGTGCAGAAATCATATCTACTATTTCCCGCGTCAGCACATCGGGGTTCAGTCCGAAAGGCGGTCTAATAAGAAAGCCTGTTTCACCATTTTTCACCATTTCATAATTACCTCTCCAGTTTGTAGCCACCACAGGGAGTTCACAACTCATTGCATCCAAGATGGTGAGGGCAGGAGTAATGTGGCCTGGAAACAGGAAAATATCTGCGTTTTGCATGATACGATCCCGTTCTTCCATAGACAGAACTTGCTCGAATATTCTCACATCTTTTCCAGCTAGAACCTGTGAGTACTTTTTGCGGATGTATGGAGGAACGTGAGATCTAATGACTAGTTCAAGATTGTCATATCTTTTATTGAGAATTTTGAATGCTTCTAAAAGTTCTATTCCACCTCTCTCTTCAAAACTTCCCGGAATGTTACTTTTGTGTGCAGTTCCCAAAAACAACAGGGATATTTTATCTTTACCATATTCTTTTTTGAAATCCTTAGGTGGAAGGGCCAAGTTGACTACTTCTATTTTATCATTAAACCTTTCACAGTTTAGCCTAAACAGCGTCATTCTCTCAGTATCAAGATAAGGCATTATCTTGACACACCACTTAGAGCTTAGAACCTTTTCTATCAAAGACCTGTAAAGCCCCAGATGTTTAATGTCATACATTATTGGACAAAAATCGCCAACGCATTCTATCATAACAACCCACGGCTTTTTTCTGGAATATATGAGTCTATGTGCAGAAAAAATCAAATCCGCTTCAACCCCCCTTTTTTTGAAGAGATCATCTGTATACCATCTCAACTGAGACCATAGAAGTCTGCATAGGCTATTTTTCTTCAAAGGAACAGCGTTTCGTATTTTTTGGCTAAGTTGCGGTTTTTGGCTTACTGATCTCCTAGGGAAAATAAACTCATAACCCTGAGGAGGATATTCCAAGATGGAGTTGAATATTGAGTGAAAACCGAGTCCCGCTTCGAAAAGGATTTCCCTCATCCAACTCCCTCATTAACTATGATATCCCGGATATTTATATTGAATGCTTTAAATCAAAACATTTGTTACAAGAAAAAGCAAAAGATATTTGGCTCCAAATAGACGGGCCTACGACAATTGCACGCACACACAAACTCCACGGGTTTCATGAAAACTTAATTATATTTGTTCAATCAAAGTCTTCCTAAGAAGAATGAAACACACGCATAAAGTTTCTTTCATCGGCATGGGCTACGTTGGCCTTTGCACCGCTGTATGCTTCGCAAACAAAGGATTCAAAACCATAATTTCGACAAACGACACCAAAAAATGGAAATGATTAACAAAGGAACCCCCCATTCTATGAACCCCAACTTGAGCCTTTACTGAAAAAGTCATAAAAAACAAAAATTTAAAGGCTGTTGTTGGACGAAAAGAAGCCATCTTAGAAACAGACACGTCATTCATAACAGTTGGAACCTCATCAAACCTCGACGGAAGCGTCAACCTCAGATTCATAGAAGAAACCTCAGAAACCATCAGAGTAGGGAGCTTGACTTGAACGGCGTCTAAACGAGACATTTGGCTGCTTTTGCCAGTTCCTTCTCTAAGGCTTCTGCTCTTTTCTTGACTTTTTCGAGTTCCTTTCGGACGCTTTCGTCCTTGAGTTCGTCGACTCGTTCCTTGTTGGATTTCAGGGCTAATTGCAGCAAAGCAGAATCATAGCTTCCTGATAACAACTCAACGTTCGGAATCAGACAGTGGCCCCCTATTACTCCTGGGAACATGATTGGTCTGTCCAACCTTACGCGGTGTGTATCCTCCAAGAAGTCTACTGTGTCATCAAAATCAGTCTTGAAATGCCTGCTAATCCTGTGCATCTCCTGAAAGCACGTGATCATCCAAACTCTGTATGTAGTTTCGAACAGCTTAGCCAGTTCGCTTTCAGCGCAGCCTTTCAGAGCTTTGGCCTTCAAGCCTAGCTTTTCGAAGTGTTGACGTGCGGCCTCACCGGCTTTGGCGTTTGCGCCACCAACGTACTTTGTCCACCGCTTCAATTCCCACTTCATGTGTTCTAGGCTTTCGTGTACTCCACGAACGGGAGAGTGGGCAACGAGGCATTTGCAGTGCTTGGAGACTTCTTCTGTTGTTCTTGGCATGACTGTGCTGTTTATGATTACGAGTTTGGGCTTGAATTGCTTCGCGTAGTTTGCCACGGTGTCTACGAACTTTCTTTGATTAGCGCAAGGGATGCAGACGTGCATGACGTCCACCTCTTTAGGCAGGTCTTTCTTGTGTTGCCCAACCTTGCTCATCTTGGCCTCGTCCAAGTCAATTCCATGAACAATGAAACATCCGCTTTCATCTAGCAGCTCGTACAGCGGACGACCAACTTCGCCCAAGCCAACAACTAAGACCTTTTCCTTTGGCAACTGTTTTCACTCCGGTAGAAACAACATGTTAATCACCAAACTATTTAAACCTCGCACAGCTTATGAAAAAGAAAACAAAGGGAAAACCATGGCAGAGCCAAAGGTAGGAAAAGGGGTAATAATCGGCAAGGATGTTCAATTCGGAAGGGACATCATGATTTGGAATTACGTGGTCATAGGCGACAACACCCAAATCGGTAATGGAACCCATGTGGGAAGTTTCTGCGATATTGGCCGAGATGTTGTCATAGGCAAGAACTGCATAGTACAGGCTCATGTGACGATTTCAAACGAATGCAGACTGGGCGACAATGTTTTCATAGGGCCGAACAGTAGC
>Ga0315279_10008090_pt1 | contig 12804 bp, 12 predicted proteins | sample YL17G06_20_MG_FD_203694 | JGI IMG/M metagenome (GOLD analysis project Ga0315279, IMG submission 203694) | Sediment microbial communities from Yellowstone Lake, YNP, Wyoming, USA - YL17G06_20 | ecosystem: Environmental > Aquatic > Freshwater > Lake > Sediment | place: USA: Wyoming | collected... | reverse complement strand
CCTGATGGAGGCCATGCGCGATGTCGGCGTCCGGCGCGTGGTGCTGGCCTCCTCCGGCGCGATCTACGGCGATCAACAGATCCAACCTCTGACGGAAGCGCAGCCCCCCAAGCCGCGCTCGCCATATGCCGTCTCGAAGCTGGCGGCGGAATACTACGTCCGCACGATCGGCGCGCTGTGGGGAATTGAAACGGTTTGTCTGCGCATCTTCAACGCCTACGGCCCAAGCCAACACCTGCCGCCTTCCCACCCGCCGGTGGTGCCGTATTTTCTGCGCCAGGCCCTGCGCGGCGGGACACTGGTTGTCCACAGCGACGGTCAACAGACGCGCGACTACGTTTACGTGGATGACGTGACCGCAGCGATGGTAGCAGCTGCCACCGCACCTGGTCTCAACGGGCTGGTGATCAACGTGGGCAGCAAAACAGAGACCAGCGTACGCGACCTGGTCAGGCTGGTGTTGGAAATCACCGGCAGCAAGGCTAATGTGATCTATAACTCTCAGATCGAGGGGGGAGTCTCGCGCATGTGTGCCGATTTGAATCTGGCGGCCGAGAAACTCAACTACAAACCGGCCATTCCGCTGGAAGAAGGCTTGCAGCTGACGTTGGCGCGCGACCCGCGCTTCAAGACCGTATAATTCACCATAAACGCCTCGCCAAGTAGACATTTTATAAATCTCCGTGTTCTCCCTGGCCTAGCCCGCCTGGGCAGGCTGTGAACTCTGTGGTAGGAATTTTTCCTCAAGAATTCTACAACCGACCAACCCTGACTGTGGCGAGCGCGTTGCTCGGCGCACGGCTGGTGCGGATTCTGGATGGTCAACGGCTCTCCGGCATCATTACCGAGGTCGAGGCCTATATCGGCGAGGAAGATTTGGGCTGCCATGCCCACGCGGGGAAAACGAAGCGCAATGCGGTTATGTACGGCCCGCCGGGTCATGCTTACGTCTACTTCACCTATGGAATGCACTGGATGTTGAACGCGGTCACCGAGGCGGAGGGCTTCCCGGCCGCGGTACTCATCCGCGCCATAAAGCCGGTCGAAGGTGTCGAGATCATCCACGCCCGTCGCAACGGACGAGATATCAATGGCCCGGCCAAGTTGGCCCAGGCTCTCGGCGTTGACGGGGCGCTGAACGGTGTCAGTTTGTGCGACCAGCCTGCGGGTCTATGGATCGAAGCGGGATTGTCCATCCCGGATAAAGTCGTGACGATTGGCCCACGCGTGGGGTTATATTCAGTACCGGAGCCGTGGAAGAGCAAGCCATGGCGATTCAAAGTGTCACTTGATACGTGACAAGTTGGAGGAGAAATGGGCCTTTTATCAGGCAAAGCCGCATTGGTTTTTGGTCTTGCAAGCGAACGCTCGATTGCCTGGGGCATCACCGGGGCCATGCACGCTCAAGGCGCCAGGATCGGCATCAGCTATGCCGGAGAAGCCCTGGAGCGCCGCGTGCGACCGCTGGCAGGATCGGTCGGATGCACCTTCGTCGAGGCGTGCGATGTCTCGAAAGACGAGGATATCGCCGCCGTCGCTGCAAAGGCCGGCGAAGCCTTTGGGCAGATTGACATCCTGATCCACTCCATCGCCTTCGCCATCCGCGAGGAGCTGAATGGGCCGTATTACAACACCAGCCGCGAGGGCTTCCGCACCGCCATGGACATCAGCGTGTATTCCTTCGTCGCCCTGGCGCGCGCCTTTCAGCCATTGATGCGTCGTGGCGGAGCCATGTTGTGCATGACCTACTACGGCGCGGAGAAAGTCATCCCGCACTACAATGTGATGGGCGTGGCCAAGGCTGCTTTGGAGGCTTCGACGCGTTACCTGGCTCATGATTTCGGGCAGCAGGGCGTGCGCGTCAATGCCATTTCCGCAGGGCCGATCCGCACGCTGGCGGCAGCCGGTGTGAGCGGCTTCAAAGACATGTACCGCCAGTTTGCTGAAATGGCTCCGCTGCGCGAGAATGTCACCACTGAAGACGTGGGCAACGCAGCTGTTTTCCTGTGCTCGGATATGGCCGCGCACATCACCGGTGAAGTTCTGTACGTCGATTCGGGTTACAACATCATGGGCGTGCCGGAGCCGCCCTCACCCCCGGCCCCTTCGCGAAGCACCCCTGAGGGGCTCCCATAGGGAGAGAGAAACCACAGAAAATGATAAAATAGGACGCGGATTAGACCGCGTCCTTTCTTTCAGGCTGAAACTATGTTCAAACGTAACACGCAACAAACCCAGCCCAGCACGGTACAAGCCGTCGAGCGGATCACCTCGGTGCTTGGCGCGGGGGTTATCTGGCAGGGCAGCATCTCCGGCTCCGGCGGCGTGCGCATTGAAGGCGCCTTCGAGGGACAGGTCGCCATGCGCGGCATCTTGGTCGTCGGCGAGACGGGACGCGTCACCTGCGAAAATATCCGTGCCAATACCGTCATCGTGGCCGGGGCGGTGCGCGGCAACATCATCGCGCAGAAGGTCGAGATCCGCGCCACCGGCCGCATCTGGGGTGACGTGGTCACGGTCTCCTTCGCTACCGAAGAGGGCGCCTTCCTGCGCGGCCAGATCCGCATGGAAGACGCGGTCGAGCTGGACCTCGGGCCGGAGTCCAGTGACCAGTCTTCAGTTGTCAGTGATCAGTTACCTAACAAAAGCTAATGGTTACAAGAGCTACTGTAGCAGAATTACGTAATTACAACATTCTAGATGTAAAAGCAGCCAGGAAAGTGGCTTCCTTTTGGTTGAAACGAGCAACTCTGGAGAATGCTGTCGCCTTTGGCTTGCCGGAAATTGATGATCGTTACCATGTTTGGCGTGTGCCTTTGGTCAACAAAGTATCGCGAGAAAGGATCGGTGAGGTTGTAATAGATGCTTATACTTCACTTATTCTTGAAGATAAGTCAACTTCTTCCAATGTTCTAGAATCACGCCTGCTTGGCCGCGACCATAAGCCAAAAAAATCAACTAAAACGCGTAGCAATGGTACTTATGTGCTTTCATCCCTAAGAAATACGATTGCCCAAGGAGATAGCGAGGAAATATTGCAGGAACTTCCTGCTGGAAGCGTCAACTTGATTTTTACCTCCCCGCCGTACTACAATGCACGCCCGGAATACACTGACTATATAACTTACGAAGAGTATTTACTCAAATTGCGAAAAATCATTCAAAATATCCATCGCGTTCTCGCTGAGGGCTGTTTCTTTGTTATGAATGTTTCTCCAGTGCTCATCCGCCGCTCAAGCCGAGGGGAAGCATCCAAGAGAATAGCCGTTCCCTTTGATACACACCGACTTTTTATCGAAGAGGGCTATGATTTCATAGATGATATTATCTGGGAAAAACCAGAAGGCGCAGGCTGGGCTACAGGACGCGGAAGGCGTTTCGCAGCAGACCGGAATCCATTGCAATATAAGCCAGTTCCAGTGACAGAATATGTTTTGGTTTACCGCAAGCATACCGAAAAATTGATTGATTGGAATATCCGTGCCCACCCGGATAAAAAACTGATCGCCGAATCGAAAATTGATGATGATTACGAACGTACTAATATTTGGCACATTAAACCCGCCCACGATCCGCGCCATCCGGCCATTTTTCCGTTGGAACTGGCAGAAAAAGTTATTGCTTACTACTCATTTAAAGGGGATGTCGTTCTCGATCCATTCGCAGGGATCGGCACAGTAGGCAAAGCAGCAGTTAAACTTGGTCGGCGGTTTGTTTTGATTGAGCAGAATCCCCATTATGTCTTGATCCTTCGAGAAGAAGTCAAGTTATGGTTGGGGAAAGAAGCCAAGACAATAAACACTATCGGATGTGCTCCGATAGACGTAGAAAACATACTCTTCTAAGGGTTATATGGCTAAAAAGACTCAGTATGTCAGTTCACTGATCGAATTGATTTCCTCTTCGGACTTGAAACTGCTTTCTGCAAGCGGAAGTCAACTTGTCCAGCAAATCGGCATGGATGTTGTGCGGGGAGTAGTGCTGGATATATTAACCGGCAAGAATCTACGCGATTCAACTGAAATCCTTACACGCCGCCGGATAGCCGCGTTAAATCTTTCCACGTTGGACTTGTTTCTAAGAGGTTCCGCGATTTCAGATGACTTTATCAGTCAGTTGCCCAATCTGGCAGAGGAAATTCTTTCAAGAAAGCGCTTATCCAAAACCGAAAGATGGCTTGCACAATGGCTTCTTGGATTAACAGATAAAGCCTTCCAGAATGTCCTGAGAGACAATCCAAACGCGATCGCTGAATATCGTGAACGTTATGTCAGTGCCTGCGCTGAAGTGATTGCGAGACACACACAAGAACAGGGAAAACTGCGTGGCGAACTTTACCTTGATTCTGGAACGAAAGCACAAGTGAATTGGCTGTGGATGACTTATCTTTTAAATACTGTCGGTGCGCAGACGCTTGCCATTCGCGGCTCAGAGAAGTCCGCCTATGGCAAATTGTTCGAGAAACTTGTCCTTGGTTCTTTGCTTTACATTTTAGGTTTTAAACACATCTCCCCTCCGCCGCAAGAATACGAGCGTGTTTTCTGGCTGGCTTCGCGCAACGAAAAGCGTGAGAGCGATGCAACATTGCTCTATAAAGTGGGGCAAGGAGTTCGATTTGATATTGGTTTCATTGGCAGAGGAAACCCGGAAATTTCGCTGGATAAAGTCACACGCTTCGAACGAGAAATTTCCCTGGGGCGCTCGAAATTCTTTATGGCTACAATCATACTGGTTGATCGCATCGGAGCAAACAGCCGTATTGAGAGGTTGGCCGAAGAAGTTCAAGGCACAATCATTCAGATGAGCGCCGGTTATTGGCCCAAACAGGTAGCCAGGGTTCTAAATAATACTCTGGGCTTTAAGCATGATCTACTTCGAATTCCAGATGATCAAATTGAACTTTATCTCGCCAAAGCTATGCAACAAGTGCCGCTCGAAGAATTCATTGGCTTGACAAATGAATTCAAGGAGCATGTTGTTAGCGAAGCACAAGCCCAGTATCGTCTTTTTGACGATAGCGAGTAATCATTTCGAGTTGCATAATGACTCAATCCGAAATCGAAAATCAACAATCGAAAATCCCTATGTCTTCCCCTGACCTGACGGATACCGACCGCCAGGCGGTTCTGGAGGTATTGAATACCCCATCGTTGAGCATGGGGCCGCGCATCCTGGAGTTCGAGCAAGCCTTCTGCGATTTCAGCGGCAGGAAGCACGCCATCGGAGTCAGCTCCGGCACGGCCGGTCTGCACCTGTGCGTGCGCGCTGCTGGTATCGGGGTAGGCGACTACGTTATCACTACACCCTTCTCGTTCGTCGCTTCTACTAATGTTCTTTTGTTCGAGAATGCCGTGCCCATCTTTGTGGATGTGGACCCGCGCACCGGCAATATCAATCCCGAATTGATCGCCGATGCCGCAAAGAACATTAGAGAATACCTGCCGCGTCGTATGCCGCCCGTCACACGTCACACGCCACACGCTTCACTCAAAGCCATCCTGCCGGTGGACGTGTTCGGCCAGCCCGCCGACCTGGACCCCATCCGCAAAGTTACCCAGGAATACGGCTTGAAAGTCATCGAAGACTCTTGCGAGGCGCTTGGAGCAGAGTATAAGGGACGCAAGGCTGGGACGCTGGGAGATTACGGCGTCTATGCCTTTTACCCAAATAAGCAGATCACCACTGGCGAGGGCGGCGTCATCGTTATGGATGACGACCAGGCCGCCGATTTCGTGTGCGCCCTGCGCAATCAGGGACGCGCCGTAGGCGATACCTGGCTCCAGCATACTTACTTGGGCTACAACTACCGCCTGGACGAGATGTCCGCTGCGCTGGGAACGGCGCAAATGACTCGGCTGGATGAACTGCTGAAGAAACGCGAGCAGGTGGCGGCCTGGTACACGGAGAGGCTTGCGGAGGTGCCCGAAGTGGAGATGCCGGCCGTCGACCCGTTCACCACGCGCATGTCGTGGTTCGTGTACGTCGCTCGCTTCGACAGGCATATTGATCGCGACAGCTTGGCGAAAACGCTCGATGGGCGCGGCGTGCCAGTGCGTCCCTATTTTGCCCCCATCCATCTCCAGCCTTACATGGTGGAGCGCTTTGGCTACCGTCCGGGCGATTTCCCTGTGACAGAAGACCTGGGCTCGCGCGGGCTGGCCCTGCCTTTCTCCGGCGTGATGAGCGAAGCACAGGTCGAACACGTCTGCCAGACACTGTGCGCTGTGCTGAGGGGCAAATGAAACCAACGGAATATCCCCCTCCCCGGCAGCCTGGGGCAGCTATTCATGCTATCCTTATTCTAACGTTGACGATCCTCTCGGCGTTCGGCGCCTGGCGCGCTTTCGAGTCAGGGGTTGGCCTGACGCTGACCCTGTTCAGCCTGCTGGCCGGAGCCGCCTTCATTCCCCTGCCCATTCTGGCTTACAGGCTGTCTTCACTGATGCGCGCCAACTACACCCTCGACCGGGATACGCTCTCCCTCACTTGGGGACTCCGTATCGAACGAATCCCGGTCTCGGACGTGGAATGGGTGCGCCCAATCGCCGACCTGACCTCGCCCCTACATCTGCCCTGGTTTTGCCTGCCCGGAGCGGTGCTTGGCGTGCGCCGCCACCCGGACCTCGGGCTGGTAGAGTTCCTGGCGGCCAATCGCAAAAGAATTCTCCTGGTCGCCACCGCCCGGCGCGTCTTCGCCATCTCGCCAAAGACCCCGGCAACTTTCATCCAGGATTTCCAACGCGCCATCGAAATGGGCAGCCTGGCGCCTTCGCCGGCGCAGTCGCTCTACCCGACCTTCGTCATCGCGCAGTCCTGGGAAAGCTCACTGGCGCGCTATCTCTGGCTAGCAGGATTATTCCTGAATGTCGGCTTACTGATCTGGGTCAGCCTGCTCATCCCGACCCTGCCGGGCGTACCGTTAGGCTTCCAGCCCTATGGCGGTCCGCTGGAGCCGGTCGCGGGTGCGCGCTTGATCTTGCTGCCCATCCTCAGCGTCTTCATCTCCGTAATCGGTTGGATCGCCGGGTTAGCCTTCTACCGCCGCGAGGGGCAGCGCATATTGGCTTTTATCCTGTGGACTTCCAGCGCCTTAACCGCCCTGCTCTTCTTACTCGCCGTGATGTTCATCGTCACCACCTCAATCTGACCACGTTTTACATCTCACGTTTCACGTATCATTCATCCCGTAAAGCGTAATGCGCCGAAGGCCTACTCGGTAAAACGTAACAGGACTTGCCCATGCCTCAATTGCTCCTTGGATTCCTATTTGCCATTATCATCGCCTTTCTGGCCTACCGCGCCCGCAGCCTGAGCCGCAGCGGCGCTTACGCCGCCATCCTGGTCGGCACATTGATCTTCGGCTTGGGCGGCTGGCAGTGGGCGGTCATCCTGCTGACCTTCTTCATCTCCTCCAGCGCGCTGACGCGCCTCTTTGGCAAGCGGAAAGCCGTTCTGAACGAGAAATTCGAGAAAGGCGGCCAACGGGATGCCGCCCAGGTGCTTGCCAACGGCGCGGTCGCATCCTTGTTCGCCGGGCTGCACTTCTTCTTCCCCGCAGCCTCCTGGCCTTGGCTGGCCTTCGCGGCCTCGATGGCGGCCGTCAACGCCGACACCTGGGCCACCGAGCTGGGCGTGCTGAATCCGGTTCCGCCGCGCCTGATCACCAACGGCAAATCCGTGGAAAAAGGCACCTCGGGCGCCATCTCATTTTATGGGACGCTCTCCACCCTGGCTGGCGCGGCGCTCGTCGCCATCCTTGCCGCTGTCCTCAATCCTTACAACAACTCATCCCGTATTTCATATTACTTTCTACTCATCACCCTCGCTGGAATTACCGGCGCTCTTTTCGATTCGCTGCTCGGCGCGAGCGTCCAGGCCATCTACCGCTGCCCGCAATGCGACAAGGAGACCGAGCGCCACCCCGTCCACACCTGCGGCGCGCAGACGACCCAAATCCGCGGCTGGAAGTGGCTGAATAATGACATGGTCAATTTAGCTTGCGCGACAGCAGGGGCAATGATCGGATTACTCTTGTAGGGCGGATCGTACGCCACAATAAAAGGACCTCCCGTCTGGCTTGAAGCCTGAGGGAGGATGTTTCATCCCATTATATGTGCGATCAAGATTCTTGCACCGATCAATATAAGCATAATTCCCCCCACGATCTCCATCCTCTTCCCGAATTTCGCCCCCAGCACGTTCCCCAGCCGCAGCCCCAACCAGGAAACCAGACCGGTCACTATGCCGATGACCACGGCCGGGTACCAGATCGTGACGCCGATCAGCGCCAGGCTCAAGCCAATGGCAAGTGCGTCTATGCTCACAGCAATCGAAAGCAGGATCAACGACCAGCCGCGCGAGGGGTCATTTTTATACGATTCGCTGCTGCTATCGAATCCTGAACGGATCATGCGTATGCCGACGAAGGCCAGCAAGCCAAAGGCAACCCAGTGATCGTAGGCGGCGATGTAGCGAACAATTGTCGTCCCGGCGAACCAGCCGACGACCGGCATCAGGAACTGGAACAGCCCAAAGTGGAAGGAAAGCCGGAAAGTTGGACGAGCGCCGTTCGTCTGGCGCAGCGTCCCAGCCCCCAGGCAAACGGCGAAGGCATCCATGGCCATGCTGAGGGCGATCAAGAGGACTTCGAGGAAGTTCATGCTATCGCTATCGCGCTCCCGTCGGTTCTCAAACCCGACGGGAGCTAGACATTCTATGCCTGCCAGACCTTGAAATCTTTCAAGCTCGAACCGCCGACGAATTCACGCAAAATAGAGTTATCTGGGATCAAATCTGTTTCCACCGGCAAGAACCATTCCAGGAATGCCAATAAGCGTTTGGCCTCGATGAATTCAGGCGTGCCATGCGGTACCTGTCGCAGCAGCGGTTCAGCCAGTGGGTCTAACGCAGAAAGCTCATAAACCAGCGCCGAGTTGAACATCACGTCCGCGTTTTCCTGATAAGGGAAGATATTGCGTCCCTCGCCGCGCGTCACCGAGTCCCAGCGGCTGATGGTCTGCTGGGCTGTGTAGCCGCGCTCGCGCGCGTCTCGTACGATGCGATGGATCAGGCGCGTGTCGGTCGTCGAGACGCGGTTGTGGCGGTCGAGGTTGAGTTGCGTCAGGCAGGAGACGTAGATCCGAAAAGCGCGGCCGGCCAGAGGTCCGGGAAGCAGGCGAGGATCCAGGCCATGAATCCCTTCCATGATGATCAATTGGTCAGAGCGCAGTTGGATCATGTCGCCGGATTCCTGTTTCCCGGCTTTGAAGTTGTAGCGCGGCAACTGGACTGACTCGCCGGCGATGAGATGCTGCAAGTGGTCACCCAGCAGCGCCAGGTCGAGGGCCTCGAGGGCCTCGAAATCGTACTGGCCGTTCTCGTCGCGGGGGTTCTTCTCGCGGTCAACGAAATAATTGTCCAATTCCAGGGCGAAAGGCGAAATACCCAGGGCGAGAAGCTGGATGGCCAGCCGCCGTGAGAAGGTGGTCTTACCTGAAGACGACGGACCGGAGATGAGGATGAGGCGAGCCTGCTCGTGGCGACCGGTGATCTGGCTTGCGATTGAGGCGATGTTTTGCTCGTGCAAGGCCTCAGAGACTAGGATGATCTCACGGATGCGACCGGCCTGGATGGCATCGTTCAGTGCGCCAACGCTATCAATGCCCAGGCGTTCCAGCCATTGCCCGTACTGCCGAAATGCGGCCAGCAGTTTTGGGTACTCAGGCATGGGCAGGAGTTGGGTCGGCGCGCTGCGCTGAGGATAGCGCAAGGTGAAACCGCCATTTGTCTGCAAGAGGTTGAACCAGCGCAGGTAGCCCGTGGACGGCACCATGTAGCCGTGGTGGTAATCGAGGTGATTGCCCAGGCAATACAGGGTGACGTAATCCTTGCGTCGGTGGGCTAGCAAACGCACCTTATCAGGATAATCCCGCTTCTTGAAGTACTCGATGGTCTCGGCCAGCGGGAGCTTCTGGCGTGCGAAGGGCGGATCCTGCTCGACGAGATTGCGCATGTGCGCTTCGAGTTTTGCCAATTCCTCAGTAGTCAGCGGTGGACGCCCACTGATGTGGCAATAATAGCCACCCGAGGCGACCGAGTGATCAATCAACAGTTTGGCATCCGGGAAAAGATCGGCGAACGAGACCTCGAGCAGGAAAGTGAGCGAACGACGGTAAACGCGCGCCCCATCCGCGTCGGCCATGGTGACCGCGGCCAGCTTGGCGTCCATCTGGATCGGATAAGTCAATTCGCGCAGTTCGTCGTTGACGATTGCCCCGACGACCGGCGCGGGAAGGGACCCGGCAACTGCTTGCAAAAACTTACCCGCGCTCGCTCCGCGTGGCCCGGAAAGGACGCGGCCATCTGGGAGATGGACTTCCACTGTGTCGCGGGGTTGAACGGGTCGGATAGAAGATTGCTTGCTCATCTGATTCCTTCGAGAGGGAGGCGTATTTTATCACCGTTCGCCCCCTCTATTAATTACAGATTGGGGGTGAGAAAAAGCTTTATACCACCAACGCCAGCAGTTTCTCCGGTTGGCGGCTGAACTCGGCCAGCGGGATTTCGCCGCGCGTCAAGGCCAGGAGGGTTTTATTCAACACTTTATTTACCGGCGTCGGAAGGCCGCATTTCTCGCCATAGCGCGCCACCGCGCCGTTGAGCCAGTCTACTTCGGATTGGCCGCGCCCGGAATGCAGGTCAATATGTAATGAGGGCATCTTCCCGCCGCGTCCCCCACCAACGGCTTTTGCTAGAAATGGACGGGCGATAAATGCGGGAAATCTTGCTGCCAATGCGAGGGCGCGCACCAGCGTACCAGGCAAATCCACGGCGCGGACATCCTGCGCTTTCATCACCGCCAGCGCCTCGCGCAGCATCGCCATTTCGAGAGAGAACAAGCGCGGGTGGGCAAAGACCTCGGCCGGGGTCATATCCAGGATGGCGGCCGTTGCGTTGGCGATGAGATTAGTCAGCATTTTCGACCATTTCATGTCGGCAGCGCGCGGATAGCGATGGGCGTTCAGGCCGGCCTCATCCAGCGCAGCGGCCAGCTTCTTGGATAATGGATGCCCTGCCTCCACCCCAACCCCGCGCCATCGCTCCAGAACAATATCCCCTGCAGCGCGACGGCCAATGGACGATGTGACCGTACCAGCAATCACTTTCTCTTCGCCCAATGCAGTGGCGAGGGCAGACTCGTTGTCCACGCCGTTTTGGAGGCAGAGAACCGGTGGCATCTGTTCAATATATGGCTTAATCCCCTCCAACGCAGCGCTGGTATCGAAGGATTTGAGGGCGAAGATGGCAACATCGAATGGGCTGCCCTCGAGCGCATCACGCAAGGATGCAGTGAATTGCACTGAATACGGAGCACTGGTTACTGATAACTGATTTCCGAATATTTTAAGCTGCAGCCCTCGTTTCTGCAATTCCTCGGCTACTTTGGGCTGCTCGGTAAATGTAACGCTGTGCCCCACCAGCGCCAGGCTGCCGCCGATATATGTGCCGATTGCTCCGGCGCCAAATACCAGTAACTTCATGCTCTCATCCTTTCGTCACACATTATAAAACTGAAGCATCTGCCAATTGTGATGTTCAGGCTCGTAACTAAAGACAGCGAAAGTTGTGTTGTGGAACATGAAACGCGGCCCGCTGAAATCGGCTTGCGGGGAAATATTCAACATAACGTACATAGCCATATTGAGTACTCCGCCATGCGCCACGACCAGGTAACGCCCGGGTTGTCGGTCAAGTATTCCTTGTATCGCCTTTCCTGCGCGAAGATACAATTCCCAACGGCTCTCGCCAGTCTTGCCAAAGCGCGTGTAAGGCGTCATAAAATCGGGGCGCGGTGCAATTTTCGTCGCTTCTTCGTCACTCAAGCCCGCCAGCAGGCCGTTGTTGATCTCCATCCAGTCCGGTTCGAATTCAAGCGGCACATTCAATGCCCGCGTGACGATTTCCGCTGTCTGGCGGGCGCGCATCAGGGGGCTGGAAATACATCTATCAAAGGTGACACCTTCCGCCAGCCAGCGCTCCGCCCGGACTTTCGCCTGGGCGCAGCCCTTCTCTGTCAGCGGAAAGTCAGCCTGGCCCTGGAAGCGGTCTTCGGCGTTGCCAACCGATTCGCCATGACGGAGGAAGACAATGTGGTAAGTAGAAACGATTTCGTTCATCTGTTGATTTCTTCGTCCAGCAGGCGGGTCAAATAATGGCCGTAACTACTGCTTTTCAACTCCCCGGCCAAGTGACGCAATTGATCCTTTCTGATAAGGCCAACCCGGTAGGCCACTTCCTCCGGGCAGCCGATCATCAACCCCTGGCGCTCCTCAACTGACTGGGCGAAATTGGCTGCCTGGAGAAGTGTCTCGTGCGTACCAGCATCAAGCCATGCGATGCCGCGTCCAAGCTGCTGCAAACGTAGCTGCCCCTTTTTGAGATAAATGCGATTGATGTCGGTGATCTCCAATTTATCTAACTAGTATTGGGTTTAGCCCCACCGCGAACAGGGTTAGAAGTCAAATTTCATGATAGCGTCTACCACTTTTTGCTGCTCGGCCTCGGTCAATGCGTTGTGGAACGGAAGGCGGACGAGCTGGTCGCTGACGCGCTCGGTCACGGGGCAGTCTCCGGGCTGGCCGCCAAAGCGCAGGCCCATATCTGAAAGGTGTAATGGCAGGTAATGGAACACGCTCTGGATGCCGCGCCGGCGCAGGTGCGCGATCAGCCCCTGGCGAAGGTCGAGCGTCGGCAGGAGCAGGTAGAACATGTGGTATGCCTGAGCGCAGTATTCCGGCACATACG
>Ga0315279_10008089_pt1 | contig 12804 bp, 12 predicted proteins | sample YL17G06_20_MG_FD_203694 | JGI IMG/M metagenome (GOLD analysis project Ga0315279, IMG submission 203694) | Sediment microbial communities from Yellowstone Lake, YNP, Wyoming, USA - YL17G06_20 | ecosystem: Environmental > Aquatic > Freshwater > Lake > Sediment | place: USA: Wyoming | collected... | reverse complement strand
GCTGACGGTGCCGCCCACGTTGACTTCGTTGTATTCGACCGGGTAGAGGATGGATTCCTGCACCGAAACGCGCGCGGCCAGGTGGTAGACGCAGTCCACGCCCTTGAGCAAGGTCCACAGCTTGGGGATGTCGCGCGTGTCGCCGCGTGTGAACACCACGCGCGCGTCGAGTCGCTTCTGGTCGCCCGCGCTCAGATCGTCCAGCACGCGCACGTGATGCCCCTGTCCCACCAGGTGATTGGCCAGGGCCGCACCGAGGAAGCCAGCGCCACCCGTAACCAGGAATTTCATAGCGCCCCTTTTCACTTCAACTGGTAGTCGTCCAGCAGCTTGCGTACTCGTGGCTCGTCGTCAAGATCGGTGCCCAGCGCCGCATCGCTGCCCTTGAACTCCACGACGATCCCGGCGCCGTCAATGTGCATTTGGACGTTGGCCAGCACCTGCCCGGGATGGGCCTGCGGGTAAAGCCCCACCTGGCAGACGAGCGTGCCTGTTGTGGGCGCTTGCCAGGGCTGGGTCAGGATCTTGCCCGTGCCGCCGCTCACGATCAGGTCGATGCCCGGCACCGTCTCAGCCAGGCTCTGGTTGGCGTCCCAACCCAGGTTGGAGAGCACGATCACGATGTTGGTCCGCGCCTGCACTTCCTTCAGGTAGGTCGTCAGCGCAGCCAGCGGGTCCGTGATGGCCAGTGTGCCGATGACGTGCGGGGCGGCAGGCCGCGCTACGCCGGAGGCCTGACCTGGCGTCGCAGACTCCGGTTCGGGCGCGGGCGGCGTGCCGCCTGGCGCTGGTGGCTGCGGCGCGGTCTCTTCGACGCTGCCGCTGCCGGTCAGGCCGATCACGCCCACCTTGCGCCCGCCCACGTCCAAGAGCGCATAGGGTCTCGCCAGGAGCTGACCGGTCGACTGCACCACCACGTTGGCCGAGAGCACCGGGAAAAGCGCGTCAGCGATGCGCTGGCGCAGCACGTCCTCGCCCAGTTGCAGGTCGACCTCACCGAGCGTCATGGCGTTGTAGCCTATCAGGTTCATCGCCTCGGCGATGACCTTGCCCTGCGATTTCGCGGCCAGCCCGGACTGGCTCCAGAACGTGTTGCCCGCGTCGAGCACGAGCAGGTTCGCGTGTTCATCGCGCGCCGCGTTGATGAGGGTGGCTCGCCGAGCCAACCCGCCGTAGGGCACGCTTCAGCCGCACGGCTCCGTGTAGCCCACCGTGTCCGAGCTGTACATCACCACCAAGTCGATCGGCTGCGGTGTGGGCGTCGGGGTCAACGTGGGGGTCGACGTCGGAGGCGCAGTGGGCGTTGGCGTGGGTGCTGGAGCGAACTCACCACAGCCCGCAAGGGACCACAGTACCAGTATTCCGAGCAACGCCCAGCTCGCCCAGCATGGGCTGTTTCGACGCAGCATCAATGCTCTATCGTCCTCTCGTCACCAACGCCTGGATCAGGGCGCCAGCTACTTCTGGGTATAGCTGTCCAGGAAGCCGCGCATTTCAGGATCGTCGGCATAGTCCTCCGTGAGGGGGATCAGCTCGTCCTTGTAGGTCTGAACCACGCCGGCGCTATCCAGGTGCAGCGTGCGCCGGCCGATCCATTCGCCCTGCGAACCGGCCTGGTAGATCAACGTGCCGGTCTTTTCGTTGCGCCAGCCATCCTGCATGGGCATGCGCGAGACCCCTCCCAGGATCATGTCAATCCCCGGCACGGCCGAGGAGAGGCGCATGTCCTCATCGTAACCCAGAGTGGAAAGGACGATGATGACGTCGGCCTTGCTCTGCACCTCCGCCACATACTTGGTCAACACGTCGTCGGCTTTGAGCACGACGTACGCGTCGCTGATGTCGGTCGCGACCTCTTGGCGCAGGTTGCCCGTTACCCCGATGATGGCCACGCCGTGGCCGCCCACCTGCTTCAGGACGTAGGGCTTGGCCAGCAACTCTTTGGTCTTGGTCAGCGTCACGTTGGCAGACAGGATGGGGAACTTGCTGTCGGCGATGCGCTGGCGCAGGACGTCCACGCCCAGCTCCAGGTCCTGGTCGCCGAGTGCCATGGCATCGTAGCCCAGCAGGTTCATGGCATCAATCATCACCTTGCTCTGAGTTTCCAGGGCCAGGTCCTGCGTGCTCCACAGGGCATTGCCGGCATCGAGCAGCAAGACGTTCTGGAACTCACCGCGTGTCGCCTTGATGAGGCTGGCTCGCCGAGCCAGTCCGCCCTTGGGGGGGTGTCAGCCACAGGGCTCGGTGTACCCGATCACGTCATTGGTGTGCAGTACGGCCAAATCGATCGGCTGTGGCGTGGGGGTCGGTGTAGGCGTAGGCGTCGGCGGTGCGGTCGCGCCGCAGCCCACGCTGAGCACGACAACCGCCAGCGCGCATAGCGCCAGACACAAGAACGTCAGAAGTCGCTTCATATTCATCCCTCAGCTTGCGTGAAAAATGGGAGTACCTCGTCGGGCGCAAGTATACTCTGCGACTGCTCAAAAGTCAACGCGCGCTTCCAAGCATTCGACTCGTTCGAGCAATTCGTGTGCAAAGGAGGGTGTTGAAAATGGCTGGTAGTGCACGCTTCAGCGTGGAAGACGCGCTAAAGCGCGGACTACGAACGTTGCATTTTCAACACTCTCTGCAAAGTAGTCTGGACGCCCAACCTGGCCTGTGGTATAATGGGAGATACGGCAGGCAGAAGGGGGGAGTCTACGCCTGCCAACGAGGTGAAGCATGCCCGAATTCCAGCTCGTGTCCGAGATGCGCCCCACCGGCGACCAGCCGGAAGCGATTGTCAAACTGGTGCAGGGGCTTCAACAGGGCTACACGCACCAGACCCTGTTGGGCGTGACCGGCTCCGGCAAGACCTACACCATGGCCAACGTGATCGCGCAGATGCAGCGCCCGACCTTGGTGCTTTCGCACAACAAGACGCTCGCCGCGCAGCTCTACGCCGAGTTCCGTGAGTTCTTCCCCAACAACGCGGTCGAGTACTTTGTCAGCTACTATGACTACTACCAGCCCGAGGCCTACATCCCGCGCACCGACACCTACATCGAAAAGGACTCGGACATCAACGAGGAAATCGAGAAGCTGCGCCTGGCAGCCACCTCTTCGCTTCTGACGCGGCGCGATGCAGTCATCGTGGCCAGCGTGTCCTGCATTTACAACATCGGCTCGCCCGACGAATACGGGCAGGACGTGGTCAAGCTGCGCTGCGGCGAGACGCTGCGCCGCGAAAAGCTGCTGCGCCACCTCACCGAGATCTACTATGAGCGCAACGACGTGGATTTCAGCCGTGGGCGCTTCCGCGCACGCGGCGACACGGTCGACATCTTCCCCGCCTACCGCGAAACCGCCTTGCGCGTCGAGTTCTGGGGCGACACAGTCGAACGCATCACCGAGATCGACCCACTCACGGGCGAGATCATCCTGCAGCACGACGCAGTGCAGGTCTTCCCGGCCAAGCACTTTGTCACGAACAAGGACCGCCTCCTGGCCGCGTTCGGCACCATCGAGGCAGAGCTAGAAGAGCGTCTGGCTTACCTGCGCCAGCAGGGGAAACTCCTTGAGGCGCAGCGTCTGGAGCAGCGCACGCGTTACGACATGGAGATGATGCGCGAGATCGGGACGTGCTCCGGCATCGAGAACTACTCACGGCACCTCTCGGGCCGCGCTCCGGGCCAGCAGCCCTGGACGCTGCTGGACTACTTCCCGGACGACTTGATCGTGATCGTGGACGAGTCGCACATCACCTTGCCACAGGTGCACGGCATGTACAAGGGCGACAGAGCGCGCAAAGAGGTGCTGATCGACTTTGGCTTCCGGCTGCCCTCGGCGTTGGACAACCGCCCGCTGCGCTTCGAAGAGTTCGAGAAGCACATCAAGCAGGTCATCTACACCACGGCCACGCCTGGCCCCTACGAGCTGCAGCATTCACAGCAGGTGGTCGAGCAGATCATCCGCCCAACGGGCCTGATCGACCCTGAGATCCTGGTCCGGCCCACCAAGGGCCAGATTGATGACCTGCTGGCCCAGATCAACCGCCGCGTGCAGCGACACGAGCGCGCCCTGGTGACCACCCTCACCAAGCGCATGGCCGAAGACCTGGCCGACTATTTGCTCGAGATGGGCATCAAGGTGCACTACCTGCACTCGGACATCCAGACCCTCGAGCGCGTGGAGATCCTGCGCGACCTGCGCAAGGGTGTTTACGACGTGGTGGTAGGCATCAACCTGCTGCGCGAGGGGCTGGACCTGCCCGAGGTCTCGCTGGTGGCAATCCTGGACGCTGACAAGGAGGGCTTCCTACGCAGCAAGAACTCGCTGATCCAGACCATCGGGCGCGCCGCGCGCCATGTCAATGGCCAGGTCATCATGTACGCCGACGTAATGACCGATTCAATGCGGCTGGCCATTGACGAGACCAACCGCCGCCGCGAGATCCAGATGGACTACAACGAGGCCCACGGCATCGTCCCGACCAGCATCGTCAAGGAAATCCGCGACCTGACCAGCCGCGTGGCCGCAGTAGCCGAGCAGCCGGCTGAGTATTCGGTGGGGCGCGACATCCCCAGGGACGAGCTGCAGCGCCTGATCGGCGAGCTGGAAAAGCAGATGAAGGCTGCCGCCGCCCGACTGGAGTTCGAGAAGGCCGCCCTGCTGCGCGACCAGCTCTTTGAGCTGCGCCGCGGTCTGGAAGACGAGAGCCTGCCCGAATGGGAGCGCGTGCGCAAGGCCGCGGCCCCTGCCCGGCGGAGATAGGGCCCATGAGCATCCATCCAGCCGCCAACGCGCCGCCGGTTGCACATCCGCCCAGTTACCTGCGCCGGCACGCCACCGGCGAACTGGCGCAGCGCATCGAGCGCGCGCGGCGCATCCTTGAGCACTGCACCCTTTGCCCGCGCGATTGCGGCGTAGACCGTCTGGCGGGCGAGAAGGGCTACTGCCGCGCCGGCGCAGAGCCTGTCGTGGCGAGTTGGAACGCGCACCACTGGGAAGAACCCCCCATCAGCGGCACGCGCGGGTCGGGCACCATCTTCTTCACGCACTGCACGGGGCGCTGCCTGTTCTGCCAGAACTACCCCATCAGCCAGCTCGGGGTGGGGCAGCAGGTCAGCATCGAGCGCCTGGGCGAGATGATGCTGGAATTGCAGGAGCGCGGATGCCACAACATCAACCTGGTCACGCCGACGCACTGGATGCCCCAGATCCTGTCCGCCCTGCCCGGCGCCATCGCGGGGGGCCTGTGCCTGCCCCTGGTGTACAATTGCAGCGGATACGAAGGACTGGAAGCGTTGCGGTTGCTCGATGGCGTGGTGGACGTCTACTTGCCCGACAGCAAGTACGCCGCCGACGCCGTGGCGCGGCGGCTGTCCGGTTTTCGCGGCTACGTCAAGTCCAACCGCGCTGCCCTGCGAGAGATGTACCGCCAGGTGGGGCCGGAGCTTGTGCTCGACCAAGATGGCATGGCCGTGCGTGGCATGATCGTACGCCACATGGTCCTGCCCATGGGCCTGGCCGGGACCGCGCAAGTACTGGAGTGGATTGCGCGCGAACTCTCACCCGACGTTTACATCAGCCTGATGTCCCAGTACTTTCCGGCCTACAGGGCCGTGGATGACCCGGCCCTGGGGCGTAGAATCACCCCGGAGGAATACCTGGAAGCCCTGTCGGCGTTCGATGCCGCGGGGCTGGAACAGGGCTGGCGACAGGAATACTGCGAGGGAGAAGAGTAGACGGTGAAGCGGCAATGGCCGGCACTAATGATATGCTTGCTCGCGATGGCGATCGTGCTGGTAGTGGCTGCAGCATCTGACCGCCGCGCCAACGCATACGCCCGAGCCGACCAGGTCGCCCACCGCCACCCCTCGTGCGCCATCACCCACGGCGCTACCGCTTCCGCCACCCGCCCCTGCGTCCAGTCAGCCCACGCCTGGCGTCTCGCCCGAGGCCAGCCTGCGCGAGCAGATCGTGGCACGAACGCGCTACTACACCACGCAGAAGACCCGCTATCGCCAGGGGAGTTGCGGGCCGACCTACTTTGACTGCACCGGCCTGGTGTAGCGCGTCTTTGCCGATTGCGGTGCGCTGGCGCTCATCGGAGCGCGTGGCGAGCAGGGCGTGCAGAACTACCTTGACTGGTTCACAGCCGGCCAGCAGGCGAACATGGAGCCGCCGCAGCCCGGCGATCTGGTTGTCTACGGGCCAGGGTTCGCGCACATCGGCATCTACATCGGTGACGGCAAGGCCGTCAGTACCCTGTCCAATGGGGTGCGCGAGCACAGCGCCACCACGCTGCGCACCAGCGCTGGGGGGCAACTCATGCCGGTGCGTGCCTATCTGCACCTCAAAGAGGAATAAGCATGACGGACCCGGGGCTGACCCAGCGCGTGGCCGAGCTAGAATGCAGGCTGGCTGACCTCCAGGCGCGCCTGCCGGCACACTCGATTCCGGCGACCATGTTCCTGGAGATGGAAGAGATCGAGGAGGAACTCGAACGGTTGCGGGGCTTGCTTCATAACGATAACGCAAGTTGCATTTCTCCCAATCTTGATGTAAAATGGACGCGAGCCTTGATCGAAAGGAGCCGACAACTACATGACACAAGACACCGGCAAGAGCAAAGCTCTCGAAGTGACGTTGTCACAACTGAAAAAGCGCTTCGGTGAAGGCTCGATCATGAAGCTGGGGGATTCCACCCAGTTCAACGTGGAGGCCATCTCCACGGGATCCATGGCTCTGGATGCCGCCCTGGGCATCGGCGGTATCCCGCGGGGACGCATCACCGAGATCTATGGCCCCGAGTCGTCCGGCAAAACCACCCTGTGCCAACACGTGATCGCTGAGGCGCAGCACGCGAACGGTGTGGCAGCGTTCATCGACGCCGAGCACGCCTTTGACCTCTCCTATGCCAGCAAGTGCGGCGTGGACGTGGACAACCTCTACATCTCCCAGCCAGACACCGGTGAACAGGCCCTGGAAATCGCGGAAGCGCTGGTGCGCAGCGGAGCCGTGGATGTGGTGGTGATCGACTCGGTAGCAGCCCTAGTGCCGCGGGCCGAGATCGAGGGCGAAATGGGCGACGCCCACATGGGTCTGCAGGCTCGCTTGATGTCACAGGCCCTGCGCAAGCTAGTGGGCGCCATCAAGCGCTCCAACACGGCCGTCATCTTCACCAACCAACTGCGCACCAAGATCGGCGTGCTCTTTGGCAACCCCGAAACCACCACCGGCGGCAACGCGCTCAAGTTCTACGCCGCCGTGCGCCTGGACATCCGCCGCATGGAGGCCATCAAGCAGGGTGGCGACGTCATCGGAAACCGCACGCGCGTTAGCGTCAAGAAGAACAAGGTGGCGCCACCGTTCAAGAAGGCGGAATTCGACATCATGTACAACGAAGGGATCTCCAGGACCAGCGACGTGCTGGACATGGCCACAGAACTGGGCATCGTCGAGAAGAAGGGAGCATACTTCTCGTACGGTGAATTGCGTCTGGGTCAAGGACGCGAGAACGCCAAGGCATTCCTGAAGGACAACCTCGAGATCCTGGAAGAGATCGCCCAGAAGGTCCGCGAGGGCATCCGTGCCCTGCCCAAGTCGTTCGGCACCATCGCACCCGATACGGAGGAGAAAGAAGAGCACGCCGACACCCTTGCGACCGACGAGCAATAGTGTAGCGCAGGCGCACTCACAATAAGCAAATCGTTTCGGACCACAGTCGTGAATGGATCGCTTGGCGCGTCAAGTAGGGTTTGGGGTTCCCTTGATTCTGTGTTGTGCACAGGTATGTAAGATGACTTTGTCCAATTGGCACACAGCAACTGCAGAGCCCCACGGGGGCACGCATTTTCCCTGGTAGCAACCTGAGGTTGACTTCAGCCATTGACCTCTAGGGATGGCCATTTGTGGCACTGCAGTGCACGCTGCGTAGAAGCCAATCCAATTCGGCAGGTCGTTTTGCATCCGTCAAGGCAAAGGGAAACCCGGCTCGCTTCTCTGGCTAGAGCGAGTCCATCGCCTGAGCAAAGAGCGCGTGCGTCAGGCGCGGAGACTGTGGTCTGTGGACCACAGTTTTTGTTTGTCAGGGCGGGTCCCACGCACAGCGATGCTAGCCAAGATTACGGCCCTTGAGGCACAGAAAAAGAACCGCCATCGGGTGAACGTATACCTGGATGGCCGCTTCGCTTTCGGGTTGCAGGAAGCCCTGGCCTTTCCCCTCAAGGTGGGCCAGACCCTCTCGCCGGAAGAGATGAAGCAACTGCAGGAGCGCGATGAGGCCGAGGTGGCCTACGAGCGGGCGCTGAGTTTCTTGAGCTACCGCCCGCGGAGTCGCGCCGAGATCGAGGGGCACCTGCGCCGCAAAGAGGCGTCCGCAGCCGTGGTGCAGACTGTGGTGGCCAGATTGACACAGGCGGGGCTGCTGGACGACCAGGCGTTTGCGCAGTACTGGGTGGAGAACCGCGAGCAGTTCCGACCGCGCGGGGCGCGTTCCCTGCGCTTTGAGTTGCGACTCAAGGGGGTTTCGGACTCGCTCGCAGAGCAGGCTGTGGAAGTCGTCGACGAGACAGAGAGCGCCTATCGCGCGGCGCAAGCCCGGGCACAACGCCTGCGAGGCCTGGAGCGCGAAGTGTTCCGACGCCGTTTGGGAGGGTTCCTGCAGCGGCGTGGCTTCAACTACGAAGTCGTGAAGGAGACCGTGGAGCGTCTGTGGAAGGAACTGCAGACCCCCACGGGGGAGGATCCGTTCTGATCCTCACTTCCCAGACTCTCTTGCAGCGGCCCGCAAGCCGCGTTCAAGATGAGCCTGTTGATGATTCTTGGAGCATAGAAGGATATAGACGAAGATGGACATATTGCAATACTTGATTGCCGGCCTGGGGATCGGCATAGTCGCGTTTGCTCTGGGCTATCTTGTCCGACAGTACGTCGCCCAGACCAGGATGCGCAAGGTGACTTCAGAAGCAGAGAGCCTGATGGCCCAGGCCAAGACGCGCGTAAGAGAGGCCGAGCTCGAGGCCAAGGCAACCGTTCTCAAGATTCGGGATGAAGTGGAACGTGAAGTGCAGAGACGGCGTGCAGAGCAGGAACGACAGGAGCGCCGCCTACAGCAGCACAGGATCAGCCTGGACCGCAGAATGGATTCGCTCGAGGAGCGCACCCACAAGCTTGACGCCAAGGAAAAGCAGCTCGAAGTCCATAGAAGTGAGCTGGAGCAGTTGCGGCACAAGGAAGTGGAGGAACTGGAGCGCATCTCGAACCTGAGCATGGAGCAGGCCAAGGAACTGCTACTCCAGAAGGTCCAGGAGGGCGCGCGCCAGGACATGGCCCGCGTGATCCGCGAGATCGAGGCCCAGGCGCAAGAGGAAGGGGAGTCCAAAGCGCGCGAGATCATCACCCTTGCCATCCAGCGCATCGCCTCGGATCAGGTGACGGAGACCACGGTCTCATCCGTGCCGCTGCCCAGTGACGAGATGAAGGGCCGCATCATCGGCCGTGGCGGACGCAACATCCGCGCCATTGAGAACGCGACAGGGGTGGACCTGTTAATCGACGACACCCCAGAGGCCGTGATCATATCGAGCTTTGACCCGGTGCGGCGCGAGGTTGCGCGCGTGGCCCTGGGCAAGCTGGTGGTCGACGGACGCATCCACCCCGCGCGCATCGAAATGGTGGTCAAGAAGGCGCAGCAAGAGGTGGAGGCCGTCATACAGGAGGAAGGTGAGCGGGCGATATACGAGACAGGGGTCCACGGTCTGCACGCCGAACTCGTCAAGCTGCTGGGGCAGCTTAAATACCGCACCAGCTATGGCCAGAACGTGCTGATGCACTCCATCGAGTCGTCCCATCTGGCGGGCATCATGGCCGCAGAACTGGGGGCTGATGTGTCGCTGGCCAAGGAGGCTGGTCTTCTGCACGACATCGGCAAGGCTGTCAGCCACGAGATGGAGGGCCCACACGCCGCCATCGGAGCCGACATCGCCAAGCGCTTGGGTCGGCTGGACAAGGTGGTCAACGCCATCGCCGCCCACCATGCCGAAGTAGAGCCACAAACCATCGAGGCCGTCCTGGTGCAAGCAGCGGACGCCGTGTCCGGCGCGCGCCCTGGTGCACGGCGCGAAACACTGGAGAGTTACATCAAGCGCGTCGAGTCTCTGGAAAACCTTGCCGATTCGTTCCCCGGCGTGGAAAAGTCCTACGCCATCCAGGCAGGGCGCGAAATCCGCATCATCGTCAAGCCAGACGAGATCGACGACCTGGGCATTATCGATCTCTCCAGGGACATTGCCAAGAGGGTCGAAGAGAGCTTGCAGTACCCCGGGCAGATCAAAGTCACTGTCGTCAGAGAGACCAGAGCCGTGGACTATGCCAAATAAGGAGGTAGTGCTCCCAAGACACAGGTAGTCGACGTGGCCGAAGCATGAGCCTCGTCCACTCGTGCTTGCTCAGGGCCTCCTGGGATTGGGGGGCGTGAGCGCATCCATTGTTATCCTGTCGCGTCCCGTCCCAGCGTGACGGGACTGAAGGCGGCAGGGCCGATGTCGCGCTGGCATGTGAACACCGAAGGAGACGACGAACGTGGAGATCCTGAAGGTATCGGCGAAATCCAGGTCAACAGCGGTCGCAGGCGCCATTGCCGGCGTAATGCGAGAGAGCGGGCATGCAGAAGTCCAGGCCATCGGTGCGGGGGCAGTCAACCAGGCAGTCAAGGCAGTTGCCATCGCCCGAAACTATCTGGCCGAGGACGGGATGGACATTTACTGCATCCCGGCCTTCACCGAGGTGATGATCGGTGACCAGGAGCGCACCGCAATCAAGCTGATCGTGGAAAAGAAATGACCGGTGGAGTTGACCTGCACGTACACACCACCGCATCCGATGGTCAGCTCTCTCCAACGTCGGTGATCCGCAAGGCACAAGCGCTTGGCCTGGCCACGATTGCGATCACTGACCACGACACAACCGAGGGAATCGAGGAAGCACTCGCAGCAGCCAGAGGCTCTGGACTGCAAGTCATCCCAGGTGTGGAGATCAGTACGGACATGCCCCGGGCGGAGGTACACATCCTGGGGTACTATGTCGCGTACGGCGACCCGTTCCTGCGTGACAAGCTATCCCTTTTCCGCGACTCGCGCCTGGGGCGGGCCCAGCGTATGGTGGCCAAGCTCGCTCGCTTGGGGGTGTCTCTGGAGTGGAAACGGGTGCAGGAGATTGCTAATGGGGCCGCCGTAGGGCGGCCCCACGTTGCGCGTGCCATGCTGGAAAAGGGCTACGTCTCCTCCATCCACGAGGCGTTTGACCTTTACATTGGTCGGAACGGACCCGCTTACGAGGACCGCTTCAAGCTCTCTCCGGCCGAGGCCGTGCGCATGATCCTTATGGCGAACGGTCTGCCGGTGTTGGCGCATCCTCTCCAGGTCCACCACTCGGTGCCCGAACTGTGCGCCGCGGGCCTGGTCGGTCTGGAAGCCTACTACACCGGGTATGCCCCCGATGAGACCGATTTCCTGCTCAGCCTCGCGGCCAGGCACGGCTTGCTGGCCACGGGGGGCAGCGACTTCCATGGCGAGGATGGATGGCCAGAGAACAAGCTGGGCGCGCTGGCCATCCCACCCAATGTGGTAGACAGCCTGCGCGCCCGTCATGAACGCACCAGGGCATCGTCGTCCGGTTCGAGCCTCCAGCCAAACACCAACTAGTACTAGCCCGTAGGTTCCGCCATCTGCTTGACGGGCGTGCGCTCGGCCTCGCAGGGCGGGACGCCTCAGTCCTGCCCCAGTCCTGTCGTCCTGGGACAGGGTCGTCCCGAGACAGGGCAAGCAGCCATGCAGCAACTCGGTATGAGCGCGCGCGCCTTTCACCACACTGGGCAGCCCCCAACTGGCGCGCACCGTCGCCGACCTGGAGGGCGCCGACGCGATCAAGACGCACCACCTGGCGGAGGCCATCCAGTATCGGTCGCGAAGACAAACCTGATCGTGACAAGTCACGAATGTAGCAGGATAGCATCGCGACCACGAACGGTGTCTCCTCCCCACCCGCAAGTCACCAACACAGTCCGCATCCGACACCCTGTATTGCGAAACGAGCCCGAACCTGGTAAAATGCGCACAAAAAGAAACCGAATTGGTGGACGACACTTGAACTTACAGGTGGTTTTTGCGTGAGAGCGCCATGCGTCAGTGGGCAAGGTAGTGCGGCGTGCGCGCTGAGCACTGCTAGATGACGCTGCAGACAAAGGAGATGACACGATGGAAGACACCAGGCTGCAAAGAGGGATTGTCGTGGCTGCCGTGCTGTTTGTGCTCGCGAGTCTGTCGGCCTGTCGAACCGGCACGGGCCAACCTACGCCGCCGGTCAGCGTGGCAACAGCCAGGTCGGAGGCTGCCGCAGCTACGCCCGAGGTCGGCGAGGCCACACCTACGCTACGGCCTGCGGTACCCGACCAGCCGCCAGAGGGTCCGACACAGCCTGCTGCTGGTTCTGTGATCATCGTAGACAACGCCGACCCCGGTTTTGCCATCGAAACGGGGGAGTGGGGGACATGCCACGCTGGCGACTGCGACGGTGTCTGCTACGGCGCTGATTTCCGGTTTGCGGAGCCAACTTGCTCTGCATGTCGTGCGCGGTTCAGCTTCCAGATCGCCAGCGCTGGTGAGTACGACGTCTGGACATGGTGGCCCTACGGGGAAGACCGGGCTACAGACACCCCATTCACCATCCTGTACAGCGGCGGCTCTCTTAAGGCCAACGTAGATCAGCGCAACGCTGGCGACGCATGGTACTGGCTGGCTGCTCTGACTTTTAATGCTGGCG
>Ga0315279_10008088_pt1 | contig 12806 bp, 14 predicted proteins | sample YL17G06_20_MG_FD_203694 | JGI IMG/M metagenome (GOLD analysis project Ga0315279, IMG submission 203694) | Sediment microbial communities from Yellowstone Lake, YNP, Wyoming, USA - YL17G06_20 | ecosystem: Environmental > Aquatic > Freshwater > Lake > Sediment | place: USA: Wyoming | collected... | reverse complement strand
GTAACTTCTGAAACAGTTCGCAAGTATATCGAGTACCATCGTACCAAAGAAACGAATCTCCCACAACAATTAGAGCTTTTTTAGGCAAGCTCTTAGAAGCCTCGCCTTTAGGCGGGGTAATTCACTCCGTATAATTCAAAAAGCGTTGATTTTATAGAACACTTATGATACCATAAATGAAAGTATATTTTGCAGGATGAAATATTTATACCTAATCATTACGATTATTATAATAACAATATTTTTTTTGAATGTCAAACAGATTAAGATAGTTAGGTCTACAAGTATATAGGAGATTCACGGAAAGGAGTGCTTATGATGTCGAGTGATAATATTGTAGAAGATAGGATACGATTAGAAATTGATCCATCGAGTAGAAGCTACAAATTACGGGAGTTATACTGGAATAAAACTCATAACGCAGGATTGATCCATAAAGATGTCCCCGGTTCTGGTGATAACTCTTTGACTGGACATGGTATGGACTTTTCTGCACTCCTCGATGCCAGCGACGTTTTCATCTTCCCTGATGAGCTTATTGTCGGTTGTCATCTAGCTTTACCAAAAAAGGGCAACTTAAACCTTGGATATTATAACTCCCACTATCCGCCCGGTCACGAGAGGATCCTCAATATGGGACTCACCGGGATCAGAGATTATGCACGTAAGAAGGATGTGACTGATCCTGAAAAAAGGGATTTCTTTCAGGCTGTTGAAATATCTTACGATTCTGCCTGCCGATACGTCCAGAAATATGCTGATTATACTAACGAAATGTTGTTATTGGAAACGAACCCCAGACGGAAAGATGAACTGAAAAAAATCTCAGACGTATGTTACGAGCTTGCTACTGGACGTCCAACTTCGTTCCATTCGGCGTTACAGTTATTCTGGTTCACTCACATTTTCGGCGGAAAAGGCTGTATCGGTCGCTTTGACCAGTGGATGTACCCATTTTATAAAAATGACGTAGATGAAGGCAAAATAACACGAAGTGAAGCACAAGAACTGCTGGAATGTCTTTGGATAAAACTCAATTACTTTGCCGGAAATAACGATTCCCTTCGCAACATTGCCTTAGCCGGTCAGACTCCTGATGGTGAGGATGCCTGCAATGAATTAACATACAGATGTATCGAGGCAAGTGCTAAACTCATGCTCCCTGAACCAAAGCTGAACGTACATTTCTTTAGTGACTCACCAAAAAGGCTTTTGAATGAGTGTTGTCGTGTAATTGCGAAAGGAACTAACGTTCTGGCTGTTTTCAACGATGAAGTTATAGTACCTGCACTGTCCAGACTTGGTATACCCATAGAGGATGCCCGTGATTACTGCAACGATGGCTGTTCTGAACTGATAATCGGTGGTAAAGGCACAATAAGCTTCCGTGTTCACGACAGCCTTACACTGCTCAGAGAGACAGTTATGCATGCAGAAGAGCATAAATACGAGACGTTTGACGATGTTTTGTCAGATTTTAAATCCCGTCTAAAACAATTTATGCACGAAGACAATGGTCAGGATGATTCTGTCACGTTCCCATTCTTTTCTGCAAGTATAAAAGATTGTCTGGAAAAGGCTTCCCCAAGAGGTGCAAGATACAGTATATGGGGTGAAATTATGGCAGAAATGGGGAACACAGCAGATGGTCTTTCAGCCATAAAGAAGTTTATATATGATGATAAAACTATCACTTGGGAAAAGCTAATATCATCCCTTAAATCCGATTATAAAGATGATGAGCCTTTACGACAAATGCTACTGAACCGTACTCCGAAATATGGCAACGACAAAGACGAGGTAGATATGATACTGAAGGACATCGCTGAGTATTTTTGCGATGGTATCCACGAAAAGGCAAAAAATCCTTATGGATATGGAAGTAAGAGAGCGGCTGGATTCATGTCATTTGGTATTCACGGCAAAAGTGCGTTACCTGCTTCCCCTGACGGCAGAAAATCAGGCGATCTGACAGCTAATAGTTTCTCTCCTGCCGTGGGAATGGACAGGAACGGGCCAACAGCGGTGCTTAAATCTATCAGTAAGATTGATCTGACTAGAGCTTCGCATGGTTCTGTGCTTGACGTGGCTTTTCATACGACTGCCATAAGAGGAGAAGATGGCTTCAATAACCTAGTTGCTTTTGTAGATTCTTTTCTCAAGATGCCATGCACAGCGACGCTTCAGCTAAACGTGATAGATCGTGACACCTTACTAAAGGCACGCTCTGACCCAAAATCACCACAGTATAGAACGCTGGTTGTACGTGTATGGGGGTTCTCTGCGGTATTCGTTGAACTTGATCCTGCTTTACAAGAGCATGTTTTATCAAGAACAGAGCATATTTTTTAGATGCGGAGGTAATTTGAAATGTATGCAACCCACCACTGGCATATAAGGCACTACAAGCGGAGTTGCAGATAGGATTGCTACTGCCATGCAATGTAATTGTATATGAGGAGGGGAATGGTTCTGTAGTACCAGCTATCAATCCTGTCTCAGCCATGAGTGTCGTGGACAATACGAATCTGGAACCGGTTGCTGAACAGGTGAGATCGAAACTAAAGCATGTCATAGACAGCTTGAAGAACAAATAATAATACAAAATGGTTTACTCTCTAAATGATCTACATTATAACCAACACATCCCCTTAATCCCCTCTCAAGAGGGGAATTTGCCCGATCTCCACTCTTGAGAGGGGATTAAGGGGTGTGTGAAAATCGCTATTGAACCGGTAGAAAATCGGATACGGTTGTATCAAGATTGAACTCTTGCGCCGCTTTTACAATCTGATTCCACGTCTCATCTTCAACAAAAACGCCATTTTCAAGCCGTTTCTTCTTCTCTTTTGCCTCGAACTCGCCGGGATAGAGTATTTCATTAACTCCCGGCATCTTTTTTGATGATTTGACGTACTCGATCAGCCCGTCTACATGACTCTTGAATTCATCAATTGGAATGAAATCCTCAACGTTTATGACGGTTATAAAAACAGCATTTCCGAACCTTGGAGCATCTACTCGACTGCAACCTGCGCCGCTCAATGCGCCAGCCAGAATGTCAACGATGAACGATAATCCGTAGCCTTTGTGACCCGTTATCCCGCCAAACGGAAGTATCGCGCCTATTGGTGGTCCATAAAGTTTTTTCGGGTCGGTGGTGGGATTGCCCTCTGAGTCTATGATCCATCCTTCGGGCAATTGCTCTCCTCTATTGAGCTTGACTCGTACTTTTCCCTCAGCTACGACTGCGGTTGTTATGTCCAGAATAACCGGATCGTATTTCCCGGTCGGAACACCAACAGCCATCGGATTCGGTGAAAGCCTGCGCTCAATTCCTCCCCATGGTGGCATGTATTGTGCGGCGCCGTGATTATTGACCATGATCATGGCTATCATATTCTTTTCAACAGCAAATACAGGATATTCGCCAAGACGTGCTATGTGGTTTGATTGTGACATTGTTACTGTTGCGACAGACTTAATTTTCGCCTTTTCTATGGCTATCTCCATCGCCTTTTTTCCAAGAACCTGACCGAAACCCCAGTTTCCGTTTAAGACCGCACTGCTGGGAGTTTCTCGGACAACCTCCATTCTTGCACCCGGAACGATGTCTCCTTTCTTGATAAGATTAACGTATTGAGGTACACGAATAACACCATGAGAATCATGCCCCATAAGGTTTGAATTGACCAGAAACTCGCTTACTATTTTGGCTTCTTCGGTGGGAACCTTCATCGCCTCAAATATTTTGCAACTCACTCTTTTTAATTGATCCGCAGTAAGGATCGGCATATCATAAACCCTCCATAATTGTAATCTTTAAAAAATTGGTTCTTTAGAGTTTAGTATTGTATAACCTATGTGTTCTCATATTTTGTGATAATTATGCACTCAATTATAAGAGTCGCAAGATTTCTAGTCAATGATAGTTTTGAAATTCAAAAGATCATTTCATCAATCTGAATATAAATTCAGTAGCCTTATACTTCCTGATTATTATAAACAAGAATAAGCCCCTTCTGAATTCCAACACTTTTATAATAGTGAGGGCGGGAATCTTCGTAGATATGAATGGAAAAGCCTTTTCTGTGAACTTCTATCATAGTTTTATCAGCATTGTGCATATTATATCCATAATTTCTTTGACAATTGTATTATAACGCATAATTTCCCACAATTCAACACAATCCTGATCCATTGCTTGACATTTAAGCCCCTGCAACATATAATTCATTAATGAATGAAACCACAGATTGGATTGAAGATTTAAAGATTGGAAGGTTGGAAGATTCAGAGATCATGTTTGATAATAGGTTTTCAATCTTAGAATTTTTAAATCTTAGAATCTTAGAATCGAATCTGTGTCTATCTGTGGTTAATTTTCTGATTAAAAAGCTGACTTTTTCGGTTAATTATAAGCATTACTGGAAGGAAAAAACAAAATATCTAACTTAGAGATCATAATTATATCAAATATCGTAGTTCTGTCTGCTTTTATTATCAGAGGATTAACAGGCTTTGGTTCCGGGCTTATGATGGTTCCTATACTTCTCCTGTTCCTTGATATGAAATTGGTTGTGCCGACTTCTGCTACATTTACGATGCTATGCGGATTTATCTTGCTAACAACTTTTCAGACAAGGAAATGGGTCAGGAAGGATGTTCTTTCTACGTTGATCAGTGGGGCAATAATCGGTACAGTCGTCGGAACTTATATGCTGGCTTCATTCAAAAGCGACATTCTCAAGAAGCTGTTTGGAGTATTCATAATCGCTTATGCCTTGAAAATGCTATTCTGGAATAAAGCTAACGTCAAAGAGCCAAAAAACTATATTGGAATAATAGCGGGTTTCTTCGGAGGAGTGCTGGGTGGGCTTTTTAGCACAGGTGGTCCACCTGTCGTTATATATCTGAACAAAAAGACCTGCGACAGAAGGATATTCAGGGCGACTATTATATTTTATTTCCTTATAGTAAACTCATGGCAATTCGCAGTTTATTGCTACACTGGATTGATAACTACGGATGTCCTAAAGTTTATTTTACATTTGCTACCAGCTTTTGTAGCAGGAAATCTGATCGGAGCCTTTCTACACGTAAAGATCAATGACGTTTTGTTTAACAGGATAGTCGCTGTCATCTTGCTGATAACAGGAACGTCTATATTATTTTGACATGAGGTATTATAAATAATATTACAGAAAAGTGATATTTGATATTACTTTAGTTTGACAAATTCATCCATGTTATCGTGTATTTTCTGTATTGCGCTGAAAATCCTGTCAACGTTACCTTTTTCCATCAGGAAATCTTTACCCAGTGCTATAACCTCAGAATTGTAGATGCGTTCTGCTTCCGTGCAATGAACTTTGGTGTAATCCATCTTATTTCCGTAAAGCAAACTCCTCTTTATATTCTGGAAAGCGGGATTCATGTATATGGGATCGTTGTGAGCCGTTCCAGTGTGGACACCTTCAGCCGCAAGCGCTTCCCTAAATTTATTGCGATGAACATCACCCCATTTTGATGAATCATATCTCAGAAAATAGAAATAGTAACCTCTCTTAGTTATCCTCGGCTCTCTTTTCAGAGCAGATATTCCATCAATTTTTTCTAGTTCTTTAGCGAAATATTCCCCATTTTGATACCTTATTTCAGTTTGCTCTACGTGACGAGAAAGCTGAACTGCCAGAAGAGCGGCAAGAAATTCTGACATACGGAAATTACCCGCAGGAACATAATGAACGTATCGTTCTCCACCGGGAACGTTACCGTAACGTGAATATGAGTAGCAGTTTATTGATAACTCGTCTCTGCTGTAAGTCATTGCGCCGCCATCACCGCAGGTAAGATTTTTGCCCATCTGAAAACTGAAACCACCTATATCGCCAAGAGAACCGACTTTTCGACCTCGCCATTCTGTGCCATGTGCCTCAGCGCAATCTTCAACGATAAATAGATTATACTTTTTGGCAATCTCCCCGATGCGATCCATGTCAACAGGATAGCCTCCGTAGTGTACTGCTTCTATGACCCTTGTTTTATCAGTGATCGCCGCTTCGACTGCTTCTGGTAACATCTGGTAAGTTTCAGGATCAACGTCCACGAATACAGGCACTCCACCGGCTAGAACTATCGCTGATGCAGAAGCCACAAAGCTGACTGCTGTGACGATCACTTCATCACCCGGCTCTATATCGCATGATCTGAAGGCAAGTTCGAGCGATGCCGTTCCTGAATTGACGCAAGTAGCGTATTTCGTTCCTATATACTCAGAGAATAGTTTCTCAAACTGCGCTACTTTACTGTTTTCGCTCCACATGCAACACCAGTTTCCACTTTCCAGCGTATCAAGTAATGCCTGCCTATCCCTGTCACCAAAGATAGGCCATCTGCTTGGGACCCAATTTGTAACTGCTGGACTTCCACCGTTAATTGCTAATTTTGCCATATAATTTTCCTTTCAGTAAATTGATACTGTTGGCGAGTAAATTTATAATACGACTTTTTCATTTATTAAACACAAAGATCACGAAAAAAACTAAGTAATGAGTGATGTGTAAAGAGTTATGAGTATATAAAGCTGTTTTATTCATCACTGATTACTGATTACTGATCACCGTATTTCACACGGGCGTAACGTATTTCTGTACCACTTCCAGGTCCATATAAGTCAATGATATCTGACTGCTTTGATCCTCCTCGCTGTATGGCTGTGAAGAACATGCCAAAAGGTTTTTGTAAAGGTATTGTGATCGATTTGTTATCTCCCTCTGGTAAGACCTGAATTAGTCTATTTTCGCTAATTGAGTTCCCTTTGTCATCTTTTCCACTGCAATAGTAAACGACGAATAACCTACCGTCATTAGCAATGTGAAAACGTGCATATCCCGGAATTTCGGTGGACGCACCTTCTCCACCTTTAAATAATGTCTTTCGCTTTATAATTTTTCCATCATTTAGGACAACGTATTCCAGTGAAATTGTGATTGGTGTATCGGGAAAGAATTTATCTCGCATAAGGTTAGACTGCACGGTCTGTTTTCGATAAAGAATATGTGCTTGACCTTGATCATCTATCCAGAGATCAAGGTTCAATATGTGACCTGATGTTGCTTCGAGTTCATCAACCTCGATTGGTTCTGAGAATTCTTTTTTCGTTACGTCAGCCGTCCATGTATAGAAAAGTCTGCGAAATACGTAATCCCAGCTTGCGCCAGTCTTTTCAAACTTATACTTTTGCCATTCCTCGTTTGGCTCAACTATGTCACCAATGGCAAGGACGTGACCAGCTTTATTTTTCAAGGCAACCTGTGGATAGCATGAACGTATAGGAAACTTGATTTGTCCATGACTACTCCATTTTCCACTTGCCTCACAAAAACTCCAATATTGATCGCCAGAACGTGCATGGATATTTAAGGCTAGGATTTCACCTTTCTCTCCATCAACAGCTATCCCACGATAGGAATGATCAGTAAAGAATATGTCATCATTCCATATTGGTAGAATTTGTATTCCGGGCTTTTTAGGTTCCATAGCGGAGAATTCCAGCAGGTGCGGGTCACATGAACCGTATTTTGTTCCTGACGGTTGTGTTGATGGGTTTACTGAAAGAAAAAGCCTACCATCAGAGAATCCTACAAGCGGACACGGTTCACGCTCATTAAATTTTGCTGAAACCTGAACCATATCCCAATTCTCATTCCCATGCTTGTGAAATAATCGCCAGCGTGTGTTACACAAGAGTGGAACGTTCTCCCCGGTTTCCATTGCGCTTACAAAGACATCATCTCCGTGACGTACAATCAATGGTGAGCCATAGCACCAGAAAGGTCCAGCACCATTTCCCGGAGGATTACAGGTTGTAACGCTCTCCTCAACTTCTACCACAATCGGATTCTGGGTAAACATTAGCATCAATAAAGTATAAGGTATTACTGTCATATTCAAGTCCTTCCAAAAAAAACATTCTTTCAGTTAAGGTTTATAAACATATATATTCACATGTCGCTCCTCACGGAGCTAATTTTTATTATCTCTTTTAGCTATTGCATCCTTTTTGCTATCAGGCAGTTTTTCATACATGCTGTCTATATGTTTTTGATTTGTAATTGTATGTTCTGCAATTATATTGATCAAATTAAATAATGATTCCACTGTTTGAATATCATCCTTCAAATCTATGGTTCCTGGATGAACTGCATAATTGCCTATAACTCTTACAATATCCAGTGCCTTTTGAATTTGCTCTGTAATCAATTTTTCCTTAACAAAATAACCAATATATTCATCTAAATCACTTCCCTTTGCTTTAAGATGCTTACATAGTTTCTCAATAGCAAGTCTTAATAATGCTGCTGCACCTTTTGGTGATCTGTTAGCAATACTGGCAGCTTCTTCATAATCTGCCTTAATATCATCAGGCAAATCTGGATTAGGCATGGGTGCATTACCCCTGTCTGGATATATCATCTGTTCTTCATACCATATTGAGTATTTACCACAATGTCTGCAACATGCAATATCTAATCCTCCTATTCCTTTTCTCGTGTTTGATAGTGGTGGTAATTGTGGCATAGATATTGATGGATTTATCCAATTCTGATCAGAATATGCCCCACAGTATGGACAATTGAATGCCTCTTCCTTATAAATTGGTGGATAGTATTTATCCATAAAATTTCTCCATTTCATATTAACTGATAATCCATAATTCCACTCAACAAGTTCCTGTTTATGAATTTGAATTTTCGTCTGGTATTGTTACTTTATTTTCTCTGTAATTTGCCCACGAAATTTCTGGATCAATCATGGAGAGCTTTTCAAACCTACGTCGAAAAGCAATAATTTTTTCAACAGAACTTTCCGAAATCTGAATATCTCTTGCGAAAGTTTTATTTTGTTGAATAATATAAAAGCCTATATCATTTATTCTTTCAAGAAAACGGATGATATTATCTCCTATAAGCCAATATAAACGTGGGTCAACTTTTTTTTGTTGCGAGGATATATCCATAATTTCTCGAATAGCTTTAATTAAGATAGAATAATCCTTTTCCAGATAATTCAACTCCTGCTGGATATTCTTAGAACTATCATTTAGACTTACTAAGGAAGTTGTAGCTTTAAGATGTCCTTTTGACTGATCAGATACTACCATTTTTAGTGGATATTTTACTTTCATATTACATTACCCCAACTTGATAAAAACCGATTTATAAACATTTGAGGTTTCTTTTCACTTTCTAAATAACCCGATAATACCCAAGCAACTGAAAGAGCTATATGATAATTATCAGCTTTAGCATTTTTTGCTTTTTTATAAGCCGGGTGACCTTCGTTTATCCAAATGGTGTTTCCCACAAGCCAACCAAGCTCATCTCGGTTAGCATTATCTTCAAAACCTAACATCAATCCCGGACGCACACGCCTACCTTCATGTTCTTGACCACGTTCTTCTTTATTACCATTTTTATCAATTCGATCCCCTGGTTTATCTCCTTCTGCAATATTGATTCCTGAACCGTTTCCACTGCCACCTTTAGTTCCTGTCATAGCATCAGTGCCATTAACTTTTTTCCCAATGAGATCAGCATTTTGGTCTGGAATTACACCTTTAGTCACTTCACCTTTTTGCTTTCCTAATAATGGAGATAATTCAGGGAAATCATTGATTATATTTGATAATACCTTATCAAGTTCTTTTTCTAAAGGCTTCAATTCTTTTTCAGACGTTTCTTTTGGTGAACTTACTTCTCCAAGTTCTCGTAATACCTGCATGACTGCATTTTGAATGAGTTTACGATAGCGATTATACTTCTGCCTAGTGTTCACATTATCCAAAAAACCAGCTTTATTTGTTGTGAGAATCTCTGAAAGGTCAGGTACCTCAACAATACCTGTTATATATCCGGTATTTTGAGGGTAGACACCTAACCAATCCCAACCGCGATTTATAACCTTTCCATAAGTAGATATAGCTATTCCTCTGTCTTTTTCTGGTATCACATCTTTGCTTTTGCTAACGAACCCAACTCCCATTCCAAGAACCTTGAATAGTTGTTTAGTATTTTTCTCTAACATTTTCTCAACAGTAATTGGTGAAACTATAAAAGATTTTGATTCAGTTAAATTCTCTTGCTGTACCAGTTTAATTTTGTTTCCATTTACATAGAACTCTATACCCTTTCTATAAATCTTATAGATTATTTTAAATGATTCAACATCTTCATAAAGTAATGGAGTAAAATGCTTTTGTATAGTTAGCTCAATAAAGTCACTTTTTAACAAATCTGAGTTTGAGTTATTAAGCTTTATTGAGACGGCTGTTCCATTTGATGAATCAATAAACCCTTGTGTTTCTATATAGTCCCAAGGCGCCCGAAGATCATTCTCCAATCTCCACCGAGTTGATTTATAGAAGGAATCATTTTTTGTCTCTGTAACAATATCTTCAGCTATGAGTAGTGCTAATTTTGCTCCAACTCCAGCAGAACCTATTCCTTTACCTCTTGTTTTAGTTGTGTATGCAATATCATGATATTGTTCAAAAGTTTCAGATGTCATACCTGACCCATTGTCTATAGCTCTCATAATACGAAGACCGGGATCAACAAAAAAACAGATTTTGGATGCACCAGAATCCGAGGCATTAGCAATTAGTTCCGTAATAATAACTTCTTCCAAAGGATAGGGGTAATCATCCCTTGTATTTTCAAGTGAATGTTTAATATGAAACCTAGTTTCACCCATGATATTCTCCTTTTCAGCTAGATAATCAAAAGATAAAACATGAAACACATATCGCTCCTACGGAGCTTGATGGATTATTGTATCTATACTATAAACATAGCACTCCTAACGGAGTTTTGTTTTGTTCATTAGGATAAATAATAGGTATTGCTTATATAGCTATTCCGATTCATATATTCTATACTAAATTTTTTAGTCAATCAAGACCAGATTCCGGGAACTTTGACACCGCATTTCTTGCAATTACCGTCTTTATTTAGTTCCAAGACGGTAACTTCATCACCCCGCTGAATCAATTTAGTTTTGCATGATGGGCAATAGGTAGATTCGTATTCGTGTCCCGGTACGTTGTCTATATAGACATATTTTATCCCGCTGGATTTTGCAATGTCGTGAGCCATCTCTAGCGTCTCTTCTGGTGTGGCGAGTGGCTCTATCAATTGATAGTTTGGAAAGAATCTTGAGAAATGTAAAGGGACATCATCACCAAGATTATCTGTGATCCATGAGATCATGCTGGAAATATCATCTTTGCTGTCGTTATGACCTGTTACAAGTAAATTTGTGATCTCAAGCATCACTTTTTCTTGTTTTATGCTCTTTAATGTATTAAGCACATACTTTAACTCGACCCCGCAGGTTTTTGAATAATAATCCTCTGTGAATCCTTTAAGGTCAACGTTTATGGCGTCTATGTATTTTAACAAAGCCTTCAATGGTTCCTCGTTTATGTATCCTGCTGTATGGCATAGAGTTATGATACCATTTTTCTTTGCAAGTTTGGCTGTCTCAAGCACGTATTCGTAGCAGATCACCGGGTCGTTATACGTGAAGTCTATAATTTTACAGTCTTTGTTTTGTGCAAGTTGTATAGCTTCCTCTGGAGACAGATTCTGCGATTCGGTTTCCTCTGGTCTGACCTGAGACAAATTCCACGTCTCGCAGAACTTACAACCAAGATTACATCCCGCTGTGCCAAGTCCAAAAAACTGACTGCCGGGGTGGACGTGATAAAAGTGATCTGTTTCAATAGGTTCTACATAAACCGCAGACGGTCTGGAATAAACCAATGAAAAGTATTTTCCATCTCTGTTTTCCCTTGCTCCGCAATAACCTCTCTCTTGATTATTCACGATACAGCCTCTTGGTTCCAATATGCACTGAATCATTACACCATCATGTTGTTTATAAAACATAGCTTCAGTGAGAACTTGAGGTGTTTCATTTTGGGTATTAGCAAGGACAGAATTATCCCAGTGGAGTTCAGTTATTGCTTTGGATGCGACAGCAATTGCCGTTCCCTTTTGAATACAGTCTTTTATGAATTTTCGTCTGGAAATATGTGAATTCATCTTAATTTATGCTATCACTGTGATTTTCACTTTTTAAGCCTAAGTTTCGTCCAATGAAACCATAATACCATAAGGTTTCATTGGACGAAACTCAGGCTTAAATAATTAATAAGATTAAGCGCGAATTGATTATTTTTAATTAAAGTTCCCGCTTCATCGTCATCATCGTCTTCAGCATCCATGAATGTTAATCCTGATAGCACAATTACTTTGCCTGAATTTTCTACTTTATACTCAGCGCCGCATACCAATTTATTTCTCATTTTATTTACAAATCTATCGCCTATATTAACACCTCGGCAAGTTTCATCCCCAAATATGATTGGTTTTGCAGGAGGTTGAATTTCTAGATGCCATGGACTCGCCATACTCACTGCATTTACATTATTAAATAGAATTGGATGACTTAGACATTCAAATCCAAATGTTACCCATCTGCCAGTATTAAAGCTATCAATTTTTATATCTGTATATTGTATTCCAAATGGTTCTGTAATCTTATTTATCTTGTATGGATCACTCGCTTTTGGATCACCAGAAAATGAACTTGGTAAAAATGTAATTAAAAGATTGGCTCATATGGGGAATTAGGTGAAAAGGAAGCTTGACATATATGATATACTATTCACAAAAACAACAAAGAGAGGAGAGTGTATCATATGCGATTCCCCATTACTGATCTATTGAGTAAACAAG
>Ga0315279_10008087_pt1 | contig 12807 bp, 10 predicted proteins | sample YL17G06_20_MG_FD_203694 | JGI IMG/M metagenome (GOLD analysis project Ga0315279, IMG submission 203694) | Sediment microbial communities from Yellowstone Lake, YNP, Wyoming, USA - YL17G06_20 | ecosystem: Environmental > Aquatic > Freshwater > Lake > Sediment | place: USA: Wyoming | collected... | reverse complement strand
GTCCCGGCGCGGCGGTCGTAGCGGCCGTCGAACCGCCCCACGAAGCGATCTTGGTAGAGGACCGGAAGAACGTAGTAGCCGAAGCGCCGCTTCGCTTCAGGCTTGTACACCTCCCAGACGTACTCGAAGTCCCACAGGCGCGCCACCGCGCCGCGGGCCCAGAGAAGAGGGTCGAGCGGAGCGATGAACCGTACCTCGTCGGAAGAAGGGAGCGCCTCTGCCGCGTGGAGTCCTTCCTCGGCCTCCGCGGGGGCGTAGAAAGGGGTCTTGATCCCGTCCACTCGGACGAGGGCGAGTCTCTCCTCGTCGACCAGCCGCCCCGGAAGGCCGCTCTTTCTCGCGTCACGCAGGAACGCCCAGACCTCCGCGTCGCCGCTCGCGGGGAGGAGTCCCACGGCGCCCACCCGTCGCGTCAGGAGGTACCGGAAGAACTCGTCGAGCGTGAAGGGATCGGCTCCCCCGACGTGCTCGGCCGGGACGACCCGTTCCGTCAAGTCGAAGTAGCGGCGGTAGTTCACCCGATGAGAAACGCTCACCTCACCGCGGTTCCACAGGACCTCCAGGGCGCCGTTTGCCGCTCTTGTCGACTTCCAGTTTCGGTCGTCGCCCTGAGCGACTCCTAGGCTCGCGAGCTCCCGGCTGGAAAGAGGGCCGTGCTCCTCGACGGCGCTGCGCACTGCGTCGATCGCTCCTGGGTGTTCCCGCGTGAGGCGAACCTCTCTCTGTCTCTCCCAGGCCTCCCCGCCCGAGGCCATGAAGGCGCGAAAGTGGCGGAAGGCCTCGATTCCAATGACGCACAGCACCTTGTCCCAGTACTCGAAGCCGAGCCGCTCGCGGTGGATGAGGTCAAGGGTCTCGTCGGGGTGCGTCCCGGAGACTCGGGCCTGGACGACGAGATCGTGATTCCGGCCGAGGACGGGAAGCGGATCGAGCTGTATCCCGCCGAGGTCGCAGAAGCAGGCGCGGATTCCCTTCTTGCCCGGCGGATGGCCGCCTCGGTGTAGCCCCGTGGCCCACAACTGGAAAAGCCTCGCCTGCTCGACGGTCCAATGCAGCTCCACTGGTCCCCACAACGCGCTTGAGATCTCCGTATTCTACCCCGCTGCCTAACCCCTTCCACCGGAGGGTCTGCCTGCAAGCCGAGCGAACAGAGAGCCAAGCAGAAGGTCCGGAGCGATCCCGAAAGGAGACGGGGAGGGCTCGCCAGCAGGGCGGGCCCTCCCCGTCGATCTCCTGTTCGCCTGTCCCTCGTCGCCTGAGGGCTCGAGACGGCTCAGCTAGTCCCCAATGTGGATGCGGAACGAGAAGTGCCAGTGTCCGTCCGGGCCGAAGTACCAGTGCCAGCCGCTCGCGGGGACCCCGTAGTGCCACTCGCCTCCCTCCCAGTACCACGTCCCCCCGCCGAACCAGCCGAAGAAGGGCGGATAGGCGGGAGGAGCGGGTGAGTAGGGCGGGTACGGCGGATAGGGATAGGGAGTGTAGCCGTAGGTCGGGGACGTGATGGTGAACGACGCCCAAGCGGTGACCCAGACCGGCGTCGGCGTGATTCCCATGATGTGCCCCCGGATCTCGCCCATCGCCAAGTTGGGGTTCGGCGCGACCTGCGGGAACGCCTCTCCGTACGCGGTCGGCGCAAGCGCAAGCGGCGTGAGGCTCGCGATGATCTGCAGCTGTTCAACGCCCGTCGGCGGCGTCACCGAAAACTGGTACGCGCCGTCCGGCAGCGTGTGACTCCCCGCCGTGACGAAGTTGTTCTGGGAGTAGGCGTTGGGGAAGACCAGACGCACGACCCCGTCGGGCTGCACGTCGTAGAGGTAGACGTACGCAGGCTGGCTGACCGCGAAGTAGACGCGCAACGTCTCTCCGACGACGTACGTCGGCTTGTCCGTCGACACGTTCACGGTGAGCGTCGTAGGAGTGGGAGTGGGGACGATCCCCAAGGGGGCCGGCGTCCCCTGAGCGCTGGCCAAGAGGCTCGCCGCGCCCAGAAGACCTAGCGTCAGAGCCATAAGCGATATGACCACCCGAGTTCTCATGTTCATCACCTCACTGGAAGGTACACCCGACCCTCCGTCCGGTTTCGCGGGGGCGCCTTGGCGGACACAGGGCCGCCTTGTATCCCCTGCCTGATCGCGCTACCTTCAGCTCAGAATGGACGTGATCGGCCTGGCCGGACGATCGGGAAGCGGCAAGAGCGCCGCCGCGCGAGAGCTCTCCAAGAGGGACGGAGTGGCGTGGATCGACCTCGACCGGGTCGCGTGGGAGACCTACCGGCCCCGCACGCCCACGTACTGGCGCCTCGTCTCCCGCTTCGGCCGCGGCATCCTCGCCGCGGATGGAGCCGTCGACCGGCCTCGGCTGGCTGAGCTTGCCTTCTCGGACGAGAAGGGGCGCGAAGACCTCGACGCGATCGTTCACCCCGCCGTGGTCGAGCGTCTGAGGGAGATCATCCACGAGGAGGAGGCCCGCGGCACGCGGCTCCTCCTCGTCGAGGGAGCGCTCCTCGGCTCCTCGCCGCACGTAGACCGCACGCTCTTCCGGGCGATCCTGTGGCTCGAGGCCTCCGATGAGACCCGCCGTCTCCGACTGGAGCGGGCGGGGCGCCGGAGGCATGCGGAGCGAACCCTCGAGGAGCCGGAGCCCGAGGAGGTCCTTCGGATCGATGCCGACGGGTCTATCCCCAAGACCGTGCAGCGGATCGTCGAGACGATCGAGAGGCTCTAGGCCGCGCGGCGTCGACGGGCACTCACTGCCGGCGCGGGCCGCCGGCGCGCCCATCGCGACTTGCGGGCCTCGCGCTCAGTGAGCGAGGTCCTCCTGGCGCAGGAACTCCGCGTCGCTGTACGGGAGAAACTCCTTCCCGACGATCTGATAGGTCTCGTGTCCCTTCCCGGCCAGCAGCACGACGTCGCCGCGCTCGGCGAGGTCCAGGGCGCGGCGGATGGCCGCGCGGCGGTCCGGGATCCGCTCGTAGGCCCCCTCCGTCGAGCGAATCCCCTCCTCGATCTCGTCGATGATCCCCGCCGGGTCCTCGGACTTGGGGTTGTCGCAAGTCAAGATGCTGACGTCGGCGAGTCCTCCGCTGATCCTCCCCATGATCGGCCGCTTCTTTCGGTCGCTCTCGCCGCCGCACCCGAAGACGCAGATCACCTTCGCGTAGAACGGCCGTAGAGATCGCAGCATCCGCTCCAGGGAGTCGGGGCTGTGCGCGAAGTCGATGACCACGGTCGCCCCGCTCCGGGCCTGCAGGAACTCGTAGCGGCCGACCACGCTGCGCGCGGATTCGAGCCCCCCAGCGATCTCCACCAGGGAAAGTCCCTTCCGCAGGGCCGTACCGGCCGCGGCGAGGGCGTTGTACACGTTGTGCTCGCCGGGGAGAAGGAGCCTGACCGGGACCTCCTCCCCGCCTGCGCGCAGGGTGAAGTCGGTCTCGCGGGCCCGAGGTCGGACACAGAGGGCTCGAACGTCGGCCTTGACGTGCACGGCGTAGGTGAGCCGCTCTCCCGGTGACGCCGCGAGCACCGTCCCCGAGACCGGATCGTCCGCGTTGACAACCGCACAGGCCTCCTTCTTCAGCCCGCGAAAGAGGAGGAGCTTCGCCTCCAGGTACTCGGCCATGCTTGTGTGGAAGTCCAGGTGATCGTGCGTGAGGTTGGTGAAGACCGCGACGTCGAAGTCGACCGCGTCCGTTCGGTGGAGAGCCAGGGCGGCCGACGAGACTTCCAGGACGAAGTTCCTCCGCCCCGACTCGAGCGCCTGACGCGCGGTCTCTTGGACGACCGGGCTCGCGGGCGTCGTCACCGCGCGCAGGCCCCGCTCTTCATTCGCGACGGTGGTCACGAGGCACGTCTCCCCCTCTCCCAGGAGGTGGGCGATCAGGTGGCAGGCCGTGGTCTTCCCTTTCGTCCCCGTCACTCCCACCGTGAACAGCTCCCGCGTCGGGTCCCCGAAGAACGCCGCGGCCAGCGCGGCCAGAGCCTGGCGCCCGTCGGTTACCCGGACGCAGGGGATCGGACTCTCGACCTCCTCTTCTGCCGCCGCCGCCGCGGCTCCGCGCTCGACCGCCTCGGGAAGGTGGCGATGGCCGTCGTCCGCCAGGCCGCGGATGGCAACGAAAAGACACCCGGGACGGACTTGACGCGAGTCCTCCGTGATTCCGGTGATCTCGATCCCGCGCCATTCCGACCGCGCCGCAAACCCAGCCGACTGCACGAGGTCGAAGAGCGTTCGCTTCATCGCACGTCCTCCATTCGGTAGAGGTAGAGCGGGTGGTTGCCACGGGAGAGGCCGATCTCCCGGGGCCTCCAGCCGGCCATGGGATGGAAGTACGAGACGACGCGTGCGCCTGGCTTCAGCTCCCGACGGAGCTTGGCCTCCAGCCTCGCGTTCGCCTTGGCCGAGAGAAAGAGGACCACGATGTCGGCCTCGGCGAGGTCGGCTCGGCACATGTCTCCCATCACGACTCGCGCTCGGTCCTCGAGCCGAGCGAGCCGGATCCAGGTCTTCCCCCACAGCGCGCGGAACGGATCGACTTCGTAGCCGACCGCCCGCGCGCCGAAGTCGCGCGCCGCGGCGACCACGATGCGACCGTCTCCGCAGCCAAGGTCGAAGACGCACTCGCCTTCCTTCGTCTCCGCCAGGATGAGGATCCGCCGAGCGGTCACGCGATCAGTAGGCTGCCAGAGCGCATCGAGGGTCAGGTTCCAACTGAGCCACAGGGCGGTCACCGCGCCCAGGCCGATCCCCAAGTAGAGCATCGCATCGACTCTAGAAGGAGACGAACAGGCCCGCCTCGTACAGCGGCCCGGCCGTGAGACCGCTTGCGGAGAGGCGCACGATGTAGCGAAGCTGAAGGAACGCTCCGAAGGGCATGAACGGGACGATCCGCGTTCCCAGAATCCCCTCGAGAGTGAGGCCGATCGAAGGGACGCGCGTCACCGCAAGGCCGACGCCCGCGCCCGCGAACGGATCGAACGGCAGGAACGGTTGGTGAACGAGAACGCTTCCGCCCAAGAGCATCAGCCCAGCGAGGTTCCCCGTCGCGATCCCCACCTCCGCCCGCAGGTCGACCGTCTCGTTCACGCCCCGCTCCGTCAGGGCGGTCACGAGAAAGACCCCGGTCGGGTCAAAACCGACTCCCAGTGCCAACGAGAGAGACGACGCCGAGGCCGACGCCGAGGCCGGCCAAAGCCAAACCACGACGAGGAAGAGACCGCCCAACCACGCCACGCGCTTCATCGTTCCCCCCTCGTCCCCGCCGAGCGACGGGGACTCTGCCCTCACGCGGCCGAAGGACACGTGAGGGCTAAATGTCGAGCGCCGTGATCTTGTCGCTATTCTCCCAGATGAAGTCCCGGCGGAGGGCGACGTCACTTCCCATGAGGGTGGTGAAGATCTCATCAGCCTCCAGCGCGTCGCGGATCTCGACCCGCTTCAGGGTGCGATTCTCAGGGTTCATGGTCGTCTCCCACAGCTCCTCGGGGTTCATCTCCCCCAGCCCCTTGAAGCGCTTCACGGTGAAGTTACCGTCGTGTTCCGTGCGGAAGCGCTCAAGCTCTGCATCGTTGTACAGATAGACCGTCCGCTTGCCGTCCTTCACCTGATAGAGAGGTGGTTTCGCGATGTACACGTACCCCTGCTCGACCAGGCCGCGCAGGTAGCGGTAGAAGAAGGTGAGGAGGAGCGTGCAGATGTGGGCGCCGTCGACGTCGGCGTCGGCCATGATCACGAGCTTGTGGTAGCGCAGCTTCTCCGGGGAGAACTCCTCGCGGATACCGGTCCCCACGGCCGTGATGATCGACCTGAGCTCCACGTTGTCCAGAAGTTTCGAGAGCCTCGCCTTCTCCACGTTCAAGACCTTCCCGCGAAGAGGAAGGATCGCCTGGAAGGCCCGGTCACGCCCCTGTTTCGCGCTTCCCCCGGCCGAGTCTCCCTCGACGACGTAGAGCTCGCTCGTCGCCGGATCGGTGTTCGAGCAGTCGGCGAGCTTCCCGGGCAGGGTGCTCGAGAAGAGAGGCCCCTTCCGACGCGCCATCGTCCGCGCCTTGGCCGCCGCCAGGCGTGCCCGGCCGGCCGAGACCGACTTCTCGATGACGATGCGCGCCACCTTTGGCTCTTTCGTGAAGTAGAGCCCAAGCTTCTCCTGCAGGATGTTCGTGACGAGGCTGGCGACTTCCGGGTTCCCGAGCTTGGTCTTCGTCTGGCCTTCGAACTCGGGATTGGGGATTTTGATGCTGATGATCGCGACCAAGCCCTCGCGGATGTCTTCGCCGCGCAGGTTGGGATCGTCCTTGCGCAGGATCTTCTTGTCCCGCCCGTAGTCGTTCAGGAACTTGGTCAGCGCGCTCTTGAACCCGGTGAGGTGCGTCCCGCCGTCCACGGTGTTGATGTTGTTGGCAAACGCGAAGATCGCCTCGTCGTAGCCGTCCGTGAACAACATCGCGATCTCGAGCGCCGTGCCTCCTTCCTCGCCAGAAACGTAGATTGGTTCAGGATAGAGACACTCCTTGCCCTCGGCCAGTTCCTTCACGAAAGAGACGATCCCGCCCTTCGCCTGGAAGCGACGCGACACGCCTGCAATCTCGTTGTTCAGGATGATGAGGAGCCCTCCGTTCAGGTAGGAGAGCTCTTTCAACCGATGGGAGAGCTTGGAGAAGTTGTAGTGGATCTCGCCGAAGATCTGCGAGTCCGGGAGGAACGTGACCGTCGTCCCCGTCCCTTCGCTCGTCCCCGCTTCCTGAAGCTCGGTCAGCTTGGCGCCGCGGGAGAACTCCTGACGATAGAGCTTCCCGTTTCGCTTGACCTCGACGACCAGGTGCTCGGAAAGGGCGTTCACCACCGACACCCCGACGCCGTGCAGCCCGCCGCTCACGTGGTAGCTCTTGTGGTCGAACTTCCCTCCCGAGTGGAGGGTGGTCATGACGAGCTCGACCGCGTTGATCCCGGTCTCCTTGTGGATCCCAACGGGCATTCCCCGGCCATCGTCCCTGACCGTGATGCGGCTGTCCTTGTGAACGGTCACCTCAATCTCGGTGCAGTAGCCGCCCAACGCCTCGTCGATGCTGTTGTCGACGATCTCCTCGATCAGGTGCATGAGGCCGCTCTGGCCCGTGCTCCCGATGTACATCCCGGGGCGGACGCGGACGGCCTCAAGGTCCTCCAATACCTGTATCTGATCGGCCTCGTAAACCATACCACCACCCGGTGAGATTATAGCCAAATTAGCTTCGGACTTCAAAAACGGCCCGCCGGGGCGACCGGCCCCCCCTCCGACAGCGTCGCGAGCGGCCGCCTCCGCGCTAGCGCCCTTGATGGGGCCGAACGACCTCGACCAGGTCCGGGAAGTCGATCCCCAAGCGCTTCACCGTCTCGATTGTCGGCACGCCGTCCTTCGTCCAGCCTCGGCGAGCGTAGACCGCGTCGCAGAGCGTCTCGTACTGGCCTTCGCGGAATCCGCGCAGGGCCTTCACCTTCTCCGCCGTGGCGAGGCCCTTCGGGTCGATCCCCACCTTCTCCCTGAGCTCTCGGTCGTAGCGCTCGGCGCGTGACTCGTACTCCTCCTCGGTCACCGGCCCAGCGGAGCGATAGGGGATCCGATCCTGAGCGCGGCGACCGAAGCCCATCCGCAGGTTGAAGACACGCTGGAAGTTGTAGACACGTTCCGACATGAAGATCAAGTCGTCGGGAGTGACCTCGATCCCCGTGACCCCCGCGAAGAGGTCGCAGTAGTTCTGAACGTGCTCCGGGACCTTGGCCGCTTCGATCCCGCTGTGGCGGGTTCGATTGTCCGCCGGCTCGATGTCGTTCCACGGGAGCTTGCACAGGCCGACGAGGCCAAACCAGGTCCGCCACATGGGGAAGTAGTGCAAGGCTTCGGCCTTGTCCTTGAAGGTGGGGATCTGGTTCTTCACCAGGTCCATGAAGATGAGCCAGGCCTCGTCGTGCTGCGGTCCCTTGTTGGCGAGCCCGTAGCCGCCCTGCATCGCCAGAGACTCTTTGGTCACGTACTCGGAGTACTCGAGGCCCTTGGCTTCCATTCCGATGTCGTTCAGGAAGGCGGGATCGGCCCCGTAGTCGCGCGCAAAGGCCTCCTTCATCCGGCGGATCCCCTGGCCCACCACGGCCCCGAAGCCTTCGCCCCTGCCCATCTGGTGCAGGAGCTCAAGCGCCGCGTCCACGTTCCCAAAGGAAAGCTCCAAGCCACCCGTCCTCTTCTTGCTCAGGACCCCTGCCTGGAAGCACTCCATGGCGAAGGCCGTCGCGGTCGTAAACGAGATCGTGTCGATCCCATAGGTGTCGCAGTAGAAGTTCATCTCCAGGACGAAGTCCGGGTCGAAGATCCCCACGTTCGCGCTCCCGGCGGCCGTCTCGTACTCGGGACCGTCGACGAGGACGCGCTCGCCCTTGTACGGGCCCGTCTTCAGGACGAAGCCCTCCACAGCGTGGGAGCAGGACATGGTGCAACCGAACCAGCAGCCGTCCGGCACCCCCTGGCGGAACCGCTTCCGCCAGACAGGCGACGAGATCTTCGGGGCCTCGGGGTGCGAGCCGAAGCGATAGTTCTCGACCGGGAGGAGGTCGAACTCGTTCATCACCTCGACGATGTTGGACGTTCCGACGCTCCGCATGTCGTTCTGCAGACGATCGAGCGACAGGATCTCCTTGTTGATCCGCTCTCCCGCCTTCCTCAGGCGCTCCATGTCCGCCGGCCCGACCGAGTCGGCGCGCACGCCGCTTTGTTTCACGACGAGGGCGGCAAGCCTCTTGTCGCGGAAGACCGTGCCGATCCCGCCGCGGCCGGCTTGCTTCACCCGCGGGGCCTTCCGCCGCGGGTCGTAGAAGCTGAAGTTCAGGCAGCCCAGGCGCGTGTGCTCGGCGCCGACCCCCGCCGACACGGTTGAAACGGCCACGAGGTCCCGCGGCGCCTCCGAGTCCGCGAAGGCCCGCGTGAGGTTCGCGGAGAGGACGTGCGTGTTCAGATCCTTCTCGGGGCAATCGAGGACCTGCACGAGCCCTCTGTCTCCGTCGACGAACACGATGACGTCGCGGTCCGCCTTCCCCTGGATCTCCAGGGCGTCCCATCCCGAGACCTTGAGGTAGGGCCCGAAGTACCCGCCGACGTTCGAGTCGATCACGCTTCCCGTCGTGGGGGAGAGGCTGACAACGAGGGACTTCCCCGTCCCGGGATAGGTCGTGATCCCGCCGATTGGGCCAGGGGAAATGACGATCTCGTTTCGCGGATCGTCCCAGGTCGTCTTCGGAACGACCGCGTTCCACAGCCGCCACAGGCCGAAGCCGCGTCCGCCGACGAAGAGGTCCTTCATCTCTTGCGTCACCGGCCGACTCTCAATCCGCTTCTCCCCGAGGTGAATGTACAGGGTCTGACCGGCGTAGCCACGCTCCACTGGGGCGACCGTGTACGACGTCTCGAATAGGACCCGATACCCTGCCCGCTCACTCATCCCGTCCTCCTGCCTCCGGCAATGCCTTCATCTCTGGGCGAACGGCCGTTCCCGCGTGCGGTGTCCCTCTCGTCACTTCGGACAGACCGGGCTCCCGCCCACCTCGAGCGCCGCGAGCTCCTGGGCTCGCCGAAGGGCGAGGGTGTTGTACAGCGGCCAGCGCGCAAAGCACGCCTCGTCTTGCGCCAAGGCGAGCGCCTGCTTCGTCTCCTCACAGAACGAGGCCCAGTCCTTCTTGGCCTTCGCGTAGTACTCCGCGTAGTTCACGTAGTTCTCGAGGTAGTCCGGCCCGAGCTCGATCGCTCGGCGCAGGCACTCCCCGGCCCGTTCCAGATCCCCGCCGAGGACCGCCGGCACGGTCGACAGGTAGGACCCAAGCCCCCGCCACGGGCCCCCGCCAAGGTAACTCTCGTCCAGTTCGATCGTCCGCTCGAACGAGGCTTCGACGTCCTTCATCCCCCCCGTGATCGCGGTGAGGGGGTGAAATTCGATGTAGCGCCCGAGGTTGTTCCCGTACCAGAACAGGGCGACGACGTCCGTGGCTGCAGAGAGCGCTGCGCGGAACCCTTGCGCCGTCTCCACGCTCGCGAAGTCGGCCGAGAGGCGAAGGCTCGCCAGCCCGTAGTCCTTCCCCTTGCTGAAGAGCGCCTCCTGCTCGTCCCGACTGGCCGAGTAGGCCGTCCCCAGCTCGAAACAGGCTTCGGAAAGGTTGTTGAGGGTATGTGAGCGGGTCTGCTGAGCGTCTTCCGGGATCAGGAGGAGCGCCTGCTCGTACGTCGCGATCGCCACCCTGAGCCGGCCCTCGTAGGAGTCAAACGTGAAGGCGCCTTGGTGCGCGTCAAAGGCCGCGTCGGCCGCTCGGATCAGGTCTTCCACCTGCGCTCGAGAGGAGAGGGATACGGCGCACAGCACGATGACGACCCCCCACATCCACACCTTTGTCAATCCTATCCCCCCTTCCCCTCTCGGGAGATCTTTCCAGAAGGAGGCGCCCAAGTCAACTCCGCGCGGCTGTCCGCCAAGCTCGGAGACTTGACAGCCCCGCCCTCCCGGCGGCAGAGTGTAGCGAGTCACCAACCCGGAGGGGGTGGGGCATGAGAGCAAAGGATCGAGTCGCAGGGGTAATCGCGCTGCTTGTCGCGCTTTTTCTCTTGACGGGCTGCTTCTTCAACGTCTTCGAGACGGCGCGATCGGTGGGAAAGGGAAAGGCGGCGATCACCGTCGCCATGGCGGCCTTGAACCTGGCCATTGAACAGGAAACCACCTGGATTCTCACGCCGCAGGGCCGCCTGGCGGTCGGACTTTCCGACAACCTCGAACTCGGCGTGAAGAGCGGCGCCATGGTCGGCCTTTCCTCCGGAAACGTTGGCTTCCTGGGAGTGATCGGGGACCTCAAGGTCACCCTGTTCGACCAGCCGGACAGCTTCGCGCTCGCCCTCGGCTTCGGCGGAGGGTACTCGAGCGGCACGGTCGGCTGGGGCCTCGAGGGGTCGGTGTACTTCGACAGCACCGTCCCGTTCTTCCCGCTCTACGCGGTGTACCGGCCGCTCCTACCGCTCGTGGGCGGGGAGACGAACCTGATTCACCAGTTCGCGGCTGGCCTTCGACTCGCCCTGTCCCCAAACGCGAGCCTCCTGGTCGAGGTCGCTTCCTGGGGAGGGGTCCTGAGCGCCGGGCTCGGGTTTGCGGTTTCGTTCTAGGAGACGCCGCTTCGCGCAGCTTGCGCTGCCGCGGTGTCGCGAAGAGCGGCGATGATCCGAAGATCGGCGCTCGGAAAGGCATACCGATCGAGGTCCGCCGGCTGCACCCACCGGTGCTCCGCGCAGCCGATCGCCTCGGGCTCCCCGGCGGCGTGGCGGCAGTGGAAGGTCGCGAGGGTGACGCGAAAGTGAGAATAGGCGTGTCTCACCGTGAGGAAGCGCTCCTCAAGCTCGACCTTTATCCCTAGCTCCTCCTTGAGCTCGCGCGCGAGGCACTCCTCGAGCGTCTCTCCGACTTCCTTCTTCCCGCCGGGAAACTCCCACAGGCCTCCCAGCATGTCGTCCGGCCGACGCTTGGTGATGAGGAGCCTCGCGCCGGAAGAGGAGCGCGGGCGGTCCCAAACAAGGCCGGCCGCGACCTCAACGTGAGGAACCGCTCTCTTCCGCCGCCGCTGCGGAAGCTCGTCCACCCGGCCTTGACGTTTGGCCACGCACCGACGGCCGAGGGTACAAGAAGGGCACTTGGGGTCGTGCCCAGTGCACACGGTCGCCCCAAGGTCCATCAGGGCTTGGTTCGACCGGCCCGCCTGTCCTCTAGGAATGAGGGCTCCGGCAAGCTCGAGCAGGGCGCGCTTCGTCTCGGCTTTCGTCGGATCGTCCTCCACTCCGAACAGGCGGCACAGGACGCGAGTGACGTTCCCATCGAGGACCGGTTCGTCTCGGCCGAAGGCAATGCTCACCACGGCGGCCGCGGTGTTGCGGCCGACTCCCGGAAGCTTGAGCAGCTCTTTCAGGGAACCGGGGACGACCCCTCCCTGCTCCTCGACGATCACTTGCGCCGCGCGACGGAGGTTCCTCGCCCGCGCGTAGTACCCGAGCCCTTCCCAGGCCTTGAGGACCTCGTCCTGCGTCGCCGCGGCGAGGGTCTCTACGTTCGGGAACTGCGCGAGGAACCGCTCGTAGTAGGGTACAACGGTCGCGACCTGAGTCTGCTGGAGCATCACCTCGGAGACGAGGATCGCGTAGGGATCCTTCGTCCACCGCCACGGGAGGTCGCGGCCGTGCGCGGCGTACCAGAGGAGGAGCGCCCGTCGGACGTCGCCGAGCGATCGTGCCGACGGGCGCCCCACGCCCCCTGCGGCTGCCGCGCTCGCCACCCGCCTAGCGATCCCGCACGAGGAGGCGCATGTAGTCGCCAGCCTTCTCCACCCTTTCCAGGGCGAGAGTCCTCTCGACGACCCGATCCATGCGGCGGGCCGTCATGATCGCTTCGGCGTTCGAGCGGAACTTGGCGACAAGCTCCTCCTGCGAGAGGGGCCGCTCTGGCTGCCCCTTGGCGAAGTCCTCCTGGCGCGTGAACGTCGCGCCCTTCTTCGTCGTGATCGTGACGATCGCCCGCTTCACTTTGGGGAAGAGAAGGTCGATCTCCGGGTCGGCCACGACCTTGATCCGCGGGAGGAGCTCCCACACGAGCGGATCCTTGAGTGCGGACTCCTCGAAGTCGGAGGGGAGGACGTGCCCCTTCGCCGCCGCCACGGCGATCCCGTAGGGGAGCGAGTGATCGGCCGTCTCCTTCGTCGTCGGCTGGTACTTGCTCGGGTCGGAAAGGATGTCCGCCCCGCGGGTCGTCGTCTTCACCAGGATCT
>Ga0315279_10008086_pt1 | contig 12809 bp, 9 predicted proteins | sample YL17G06_20_MG_FD_203694 | JGI IMG/M metagenome (GOLD analysis project Ga0315279, IMG submission 203694) | Sediment microbial communities from Yellowstone Lake, YNP, Wyoming, USA - YL17G06_20 | ecosystem: Environmental > Aquatic > Freshwater > Lake > Sediment | place: USA: Wyoming | collected... | reverse complement strand
TGCTCGGTCAGCCCATTTCCATGCTCATCCCGCAAGTCGTTGGATTCAGACTCTCCGGAAAATTGCGCCCAGGCGCCACTGCTACAGACCTTGTCCTGGTGGTCACGCAAATGCTTCGCAAGAAAGGCGTGGTGGGCAAGTTTGTTGAATTCTATGGGCCGGGACTTTCGTCCCTTGGACTCGCCGATAGAGCTACAATTGCAAACATGTCGCCCGAATATGGAGCCACAATGGGCTTCTTCCCTGTCGATGAGGAAACGCTCAACTACCTTCGCTTCTCCGGCCGAAGCGCAGAGCTCGTTGCTCTTGTCGAAGCGTACTGCAAAGAACAAGGGATCTTCCATTCACACAATAGTCCCGAGCCTGAGTTCAGCGACACGCTCGAACTCGATCTGAGCTCCGTCGAGCCGAGCTTGGCAGGACCGAAGCGGCCACAGGATCGTGTGCCGCTCTCTGAAGCGAAAGCCTCCTACCGAAAATCTCTGGTCGAAATGCTCGAAGCAAAGGGCGTCGCCATCGACAAAGAGGCCGCCGCGTCGTGGGTGAACCGGGCCAATTCTGCCGAGGCGCAAACGGCCGATCAGTCACTTGGCGCAACTCTCCTCAAAGCGGTCCCGGTTCGAAGGAACGGATCCCAATTTGAACTCTCCCACGGTTCGGTTGTCATCGCGGCCATTACGAGCTGCACCAACACCTCCAACCCTTCTGTGATGGTGGCAGCCGGACTACTGGCAAAGAAAGCCGTTGAACGCGGACTGAAATCAAAACCGTGGGTGAAGACAAGTCTGGCTCCCGGCTCCAAGGTCGTCACCGACTACCTGCATGAAGCCAAGCTCGATTGGTATCTTGATGAGCTCGGGTTCAACCTCGTCGGGTACGGTTGCACAACATGCATCGGCAATAGTGGACCACTCCCTGAACCGATTGCAAAAGCGATTCAGGATAACGACCTCGTTGCTGTGTCCGTACTTTCGGGTAATCGAAACTTCGAGGGGCGTGTGCACGCTCAGGTACGCGCCAACTACCTCGCCTCACCCCCTCTCGTTGTGGCCTACGCCCTTGCAGGGACGATGAATTTCGACATACAGAATGAACCCCTGGGGACCGGGAACGATGACAAACCTGTGTATTTGAGAGACATCTGGCCGTCACCAGATGAAGTCGAGTCGACCATTCGCTCGTGCGTGAAATCTGAGATGTTTCACCGGCAGTACTCGAACGCCTTCGAGGGAAGCAAGGAATGGAAGAATCTGCCCGTTCCGACCGGTCCCCAGTATGAGTGGGATGCGACCTCGACCTACATCAAAGCGGCTCCGTATTTTGAAGGCATGCCCAAAGAACCGCAAACCCCGAAGGATATCGTCGGCGCGAGGGTTCTCGCTCTGCTTGGCGATTCGGTCACAACGGACCATATCTCTCCAGCCGGATCGATTTCGGTGAGCGGTCCGGCGGGTAAGTACTTGGTCGAGCGCGGCGTGGAAAAGAAAGACTTCAATCAATATGGTGCTCGTCGCGGGAACCACGAGGTGATGATGCGCGGCACGTTTGCCAACATCCGGCTTCGCAACTTGCTTGCCCCTGGAACCGAGGGAGGAGTGACAGTTCATTCCTCCTCACAAGAACCCATCTCGATCTATGATGCGGCGATGAAGTATCGGAAAGAAGGAGTACCACTGATTGTGATCGCGGGAAAGGAATATGGCTCGGGCTCATCGCGCGACTGGGCCGCAAAAGGAACGCGCCTTCTCGGAGTGCGTGCGGTGATCGCCGAGAGCTTTGAGAGGATCCATCGAAGCAATCTGGTGGGGATGGGCGTCCTGCCGCTCCAATTCCAAGAAGGTCAAAACCCCAAGACCCTCGGGTTGACGGGATTTGAAGCCTACGCTATCGCGGACATTTCCAAGGGCTTGCATCCTGGGCAGAAGATGACGGTCAAAGCCACGGACGCCGACGGCCAGAGCAAGACCTTTACGGTCATCTCTCGCATCGACACACCGAATGAAGTTGATTATTACAGGCACGATGGGATCCTGCAGTTCGTACTTCGTTCTCTCTTGAAATAATCGCCAATCTGGCAGCACGAAGTCAGTGAGGAACGACGGCAAATCCTGATAAGGAGAGTATCGGATGGGATATGGATTTTCAAAGACCGTATCGCTCTCGCACGAACGAGCCATTGAGCGAGTGACTGAGGAACTCAAGAAGGAAGGCTTCGGCGTGCTGACGACAATCGACGTGAGAGACACGCTCAAGAAGAAACTCAATGTGGACTTCAACAAGTACGTGATTCTCGGAGCGTGCAATCCTCCGTTTGCTCACAAGGCTCTCCAAATAGACGAGCAAATTGGCTTGCTGCTACCGTGCAACGTGATTGTGTATGAAAAAGCTGGGAAGACTGTGGTGGCTGCATTCGATCCGATCTCGATGACGAAGGTGATGGACAACGAGATGGTGCGACCTGTAGCAGAGGAAGTGAAGCAGAAGCTCCGGCGGGTCATTGACTCAGTGTAGCCGGGCCGTCCAACGAACTTCAAGAATCCATGTCGCTTAATTCGTCCTGCGCTCGCCTGGCGAAATCAGACCCGGGGAGAATTGCGATTGCTTTTCGGAAGAGCTCTCGCGCCTTGTCATATTCATCAGCCCGCCTGAATGCCACACCACCGTAATAAAAGACCGCGGCCTTGAGCTGGCGAGTTTGATTGGGAAACTCCGGATGTTTGAGGAGAATGATGAAGTCCTCAAGGGCGATCTCGAGGCCTCCGAACTTTTCAGGCATATTGAGACTGTTTATTCCTCGCGTCAACCTCACCATCATATCGTCGGGCGCCCTGTCGACCGCACGATCCATCTCCTTCCCCCCCTCTCTGAGGTACTTCAACTTCGTGGGCGGCCACCACGCATCACGTGCGCGAAGTGTCCACAGGCTCCCCCTGTAAACCAGAGCTACCGCATTCGTCGAATCAAGTGCGAGCAATCTGTCGAAGCACGTAAACGCTTTCTCCACCGCGTCGTCGTCCCCCTGCATCCCAAGATCGTGATAGAGACGACCCAACTCCATCAGAGTCGCTTGATCGTCGGGACTCGTTCTCAGCCTTCCTTCGAGCTCTCGGACTTTGTGTTGCGCGCGTGCAAGACTGCCCAACGTGATGGAGAAGAGAACAAGAAAAAAAAGAAAGGCGGTGAGACGCCGGTTCATAGACTTCCTTGCGGCAAGACTCTGTACTCCTCCACTCTCTCTACGGCACACGGGCGGGTTCGGCCTGCTGCTTCTGCTCAACGCGGAACCAAGCAAGACGAGGCTTGATCCCCTCCCATAAGCGATACCCTAGCAGCAATATCAGGATGCCACCGTAGATCAGCGGCCTCTGCCTATCAGCCTTCACCAACCACAGATAATGGATGACACCACCAAGCGCCGTAAAATAGACAAGGCGATGCAGCAGCCGCCAGCGCCTCCCTCCCATCCACTTTGCAATCCTATCAGTCGAGGTGGCGGCAAGAGGTACCATCAGCACGAAGGCCGTGAAGCCAACAGCGATGAACGGCCTCTTCACAATATCCTTCACAATCTCGTCAAATGCAAAGAACTGATCCAGGTAGACATAGGTCGTGAAGTGAAGGAACCCATAGAAGAACGCGAAGAGGCCGAGCATTCTCCGCAGCCGCACCACGACACTCCATCCCGTTATCTTGCGAAGAGGAGTAACCGCAAGTGTGATCATGAGGAACCGCAGCGTCCACGTTCCAGTCTCACGAGTAACATCATCAATTGGATTCGCGCTGAGGTGTCCGTACACGGCATTCCAGACGAGCAACGCCATGGGCAGAAGAGAAAGCAAGAACACTGACGGTTTGATCACGCGCGTTGTCCACTGCACTTGTGTCACAGCTTCTCCTCTCCTCAGAAGTATTTCCTCAAGTCCATGCCGGCATAGAGATGAGCGACCTGATCACCATAACCATTGAAGGGTAGGGTTTTCCGCTTGAAGAATTCGCCGATCCGACGCTCAGATTTCTGGCTCCATCGGGGATGGTCAACGTCAGGGTTGACATTCGAGTAGAAACCGTATTCGTCCGGAGCAGAGATGTTCCACGTTGTTGGCGGCTGCTTCTCAACAAACGAGATCTTGACGATCGACTTAATGCCCTTGAAGCCGTATTTCCAGGGTACAACCAACCGAAGCGGCGCACCGTTTTGATTCAGCAACTCGCTGCCGTACAGGCCAACAGCCAGGATCGTAAGTGGATGCATTGCCTCATCGAGGCGGAGGCCCTCGACGTACGGCCATTGAAGGACATTTCTCTTCTGGCCGGGCATTTGTTCCGGTCGATACACTGTTTCAAACGCGACGAATTTTGCCTTTGATGACGGCTCCACTTTCTTGATGAGCTCTGCCAGTGGAAATCCTCGCCACGGAATGACCATGGACCAGCCCTCAACGCACCGCATCCGATAGATACGGTCTTCCAACTTGTACGGCTTCATGAGATCTTCGAGACTGAACGTGGCTGGCTTCTTCACCTCTCCCTCGATTCGAACGGTCCACGGCTTCGGCTTGAATCCGCCGGAGTACTCAGCCGGATCGCTCTTGTCAGTTCCGAATTCATAGAAGTTGTTGTAGGTCGTGATATCGTTGAAGGTGTTCACTTCTTCGTCGGTATCGATGGGACCTTTCTTCCCTCTTGGCCATCGGTCCTGCGCAAAGAGGCCGTGTGGCAAGAATGGGGCCGCGGCCAGCCCAATGCCTGCAGCAGACGCTGCAAGCATGAATTCACGGCGATTCAGATAGAGGTGTTCAGGAGTGATCTCTGAGGACTTGATATCGTCCTTCGGTTTGATAAGCATGGGAATTCCCTTCCGTGGCGCGTGCTGGTTCGTGCATGAGAACGCACCGTCGAGGGGTTTTGTTCCGTCGGAGAGAACTCGTTGAGAAGGACAGCAGAAGCGAGGATCGTTTCAGCCCCTTACCTGCTTCCACCAGCGGTCAACCACTTCGGGAATATCGGTCTTGACATCGCTCTGTTTCCACTTGTCGAAGAACTGGATGTCAGCACTGCTGGGTTCGGGGTCGGGGAAGTCGATTTGCACCCTGAGCGGCATCGGGATGGCCTCGCCGACGATGAGTGCCTCACCCTGCCGCAGGGACGGCAGCGTGTCGATCAGGCCCGCGAACGTATCGGACATCAGCTTCCGAACATAGCCCTGGTCCACGGGATTAGTCAACCGCAAGATAACGAAGTTGTTGCATTGCGAAATGATCGTCTCGGAGACTTCCGCGGGACGCTGGCTCACGATCATGCAGCTCACGCCATACTTTCTTCCTTCCTTGGCTATTCGCTCGACTGTTCGGCGAGCTGCACCGCTGCCAGCCTGACCGCTCGGCAGGTAATTGTGCGCCTCTTCGAAAACCAGCAAGATCGGAAAGTCGCGACGGCTCGCGTTCCAGAAGTTGAAATCGAATGCAAGCCGGGCGAGCAAGGAGACAATGGTATTGACGATGTCAAACGGGACACCGCTGAGGTCCATGATTGTTATCTGCTCGTGCTCGGAGGAGCTGAAGATTGTGCTCAGGAGGTCCTTGAAGCTGGAAGATTGAACGTACGTCTTCGGCTTGAACATGAAGGCATAGCGAGGATCATTCAGCCTGCTATCGAGTCGAACGAGGAAACGTGAGAACTTTCCATAGAACGGACCTTCCTTCGCTGCGGTCCCGAGACCAGAGATCTTCTCCGAATCGAGATACTGGATCTTCGCACGCACTTCGGACAAGTCAAAGTACACTGGTGTGTCCACGGTGAGCACATCCGACAACTGGGGGTTCTTACCCTTCTTGGATGCGACGACGAGATCCTTCAGCACGGTGACCTGGCTCGCTGCGGAATCGTCCCGAGGATCAATGAACATCTCCTCGAGCTCAGCCAGGTTCATCAGCCAGAACGGAAGCTCGAGCTCAGCAATATCGAGTCGCTTGCTCGTTTCGGGAAACGCAGCACTGTACTCGTTGTGAATATCGAGGATGATGACGTTCGTGTCAGGATACGACGCGACCTTTTGGAGGATGGACGAGACTGTGCACGACTTTCCCGCACCGCTGGATCCCAGGATCGCGAGGTGCTTTCCGAAGAACCGATTGGGGTCCAGATAGCACCGCTCTCGCTCAAAGAGTGAGAGCTGACCGACCGAGAAGCCGAATTTCCGGAAGACCGAAAACACCGCCGTGAGATCGGCGTCCTCGGCGATGAAGACCGGCGAGTCCACCGGTGGAATGACCGACACGCCGCGCTCGTATCTTCCTGCCTTCACTGTTCCGACGAGGTTCAGGTCCATGATGCAACGTTGGGTAAACGTGCCGTTCTCGGGGAAGTCCACTTTCTTGAATTCCGAAACCATCGAAACGATAATCAGCTTCCCAACGGGAACAAGCACGTAGCTCCCAATCTGACCGATGTAGTACACCTTTCCATTGATCTCACGGGTGAGCGTTTTGATGTCCGAATCGATAACCGCCGTCAAGGTCCCGCTCGTCACTCCCGTCACAATACCAATGCGCTTTTCTTCAGTCATTGCACACCTCGTGTGAAGGAACGATGCAACTCATTATTTATGCTTGGTTCACTCGCTTGATCACGACGATGGTCTTGTCATCGCTCTCCTCTGTGCCCGACGAGAACTGCAGCACGTCATCCACAAGCTGCTGGCAAATGTCCTTGGCACTCAGTGAGGAGAACTCCTGGACTTTCTCGGCGAGACGCTTCTCACCGTACATCTCCGTACCCCCCCGAGCCTCGCTGACACCATCAGTATAAAGTACAACTACGTCCCCTTTCTGAAGGTGAGTGTTATCAACTCTGTAGACCCCATCAGGAAATGGGCCCAAGAGCTGGCCGGTGGCCTCAAGCGCCTCAGTCTTCTTCGTCTCCGCCCGATACAGGAGAGGACTGTTGTGACCCGCATTGGAATAGAGCATTAGCCCCTTCGGGTCGTTCGACAGCTCGGCGTAGAACATCGAAACGAATTGTTCCTCAGAGAACGATTGGCTGACGAGCTTGTTGATGCGCGACATCAGTGAGCTGATCTTCGTGTGATAGGAGATCCCCATCCGGAGCGCCCCCGAAACATACAACGCTTGAGCCGCCGCCCGAAAGCCCTTGCTCGCAGCGTCGCCAATAACAACGCTGAGCCTGTCCTGCTCCTCGTCACTACGAAGGTAATCAAAAAAATCTCCTCCCACAATCCGGTCAGGCAAAGACACCCCGTACAACTCATAATGATGAAACTTCAGGGCGTGCTGGGGCAAAATGCTTTGCTGAATTTCCCTTGCCTTATCGAGATCTTTTTCCAGCAAGTATGCCTTCCGCTCGACCTTCTTTCCACGCAACAGAGAGGTCACGGCCAAACCGATAATATTCAGATCGGGGAGGATAGACTCATCCAGCGTATCGGAGTTAAAGGCGAGGATGTAGAGAGGAACCAACCCCCGTTTCGTCTCGATTTTCTCGCCGACGCCCGTTGCAGAATACTTGATGATACCCTTCTTGCGGAGATACTTGTCGGTTTCGATCGCGATGACTGATCGATGCTCCGCCAAACGAAGAAAAATCGGATAGCTTGCCAGCGAGATCTGGTATCCGGGGTCGAGGCGATCAATGACTCCAATCTGATGGACGAGTCGGTACGACTCGTTTCCCGGTTCGTACTCCCAGATGCGTCCCCCTTTGAGGCTGATCTGCTCGTACTTAACAATTTCGTTCAGGACATGCTTGAGAAGCTCCTTGTCCGTCTTGAAATGTTCCGAGGCGAAGCTTTCAATAGTCCGATACAGCCTGCGTTGATTCATCATAGCAATCAGATTACGCCGTTTAGTTTACAGTCCGTTCTCAACGGGTGACGCCGCATCAACAGATCACACAGGATTCAGCGGTCGTTCCCTTGCACTTCATACACTTCAATCGGTTTTTCCTTTCCCTTCACGGTCAAGGGATCCAACCTTTTGAGATGGAACTCCGGGTTGCCTGAGATGAGCCCGGCTGTCGATCCAGAAACGAGGATCTGTCCCGCTTTCGCGGAACTGCACAGTCGCGCGCCGAGATTGACGTTGTCTCCGATGACGGTATAATCCATACGCTCCGGACTTCCCATTGCCCCCATCACCATCTCCCCTGTGTTGATCCCGATGCCGACCTTGATGACTCCACTTTCCACCTCGCCAGGCAATTGACCGATGTTCCCTTGGATCTCGATAGCCGCGCGCATCGCGCGCTCTATCATTTCTCTCCCTTCAAACACCGCCACGAGCTCGTCGCCGACGAATTTGTCAATGTCACCTCCATGCTTCTTGACAATTGCTGACTGCTTGGCAAGGCAAGCATTGAGCATCGTGACAACCCTCTCCGGGTCAACTTTCTCGGCGTAAGCCGTGAAACCTCTGATATCCGAAAACAATACCGTGGCAATTCTCCGTTCCCCGCCCAGACGTACACCCAGGTGGTCCGCTTTTCGCACGGCATCAACCGTCTGTTGTGAAACGAATTTTTCGAGATGGAACCTCTCACGCAGCCCTTGAATCATTTCATTGATTCTAAGCGCCAGGCTTCCGATCTCATCCCGAGAAGTCACACTTGCGTGAGCTGTGAAATCCCCCTCTCCCACTCGTTGCGCAACGGCTCCGATGACCTGCACCGGCTTCACGACGACCGTTTTCATAAAGATTCGGATGACCAGCCACACCCCAAGCATGGTCAAGAGTCCGATCCCGGCCGATCGGATTTTATTCGCGGCAATGGCGTCTTGAATATCCTTCATCGAGGCTGTGACTTCAACGACTGCGCGCACATCGTGGTTTTTGCCGTGACAGCTGTGGCACCGCACTTCGTTCGGCAACGGAGAGAGCCTGACAAGGTGTTCCTCTCCATTTTCCATTTCCGTGAACTCCATCGGTCGCTTTGTGTCACGCACGTCCGCGACTTGAGGCCGCACTCGAGGTTTCGGATTAAGAAAGCATTCGTTCGCTTTTTGATCGAAGACTCTCAGCGTCTGGGTAACGGGAAGCGAGCGGAGTTCATCCATATAATAGCGGACAGAATTCGCCCGACCGACAAGCATGATGCTCCGAAATCCCTCAAAGGTGGTCCATTGAAGAGCTGTGGTGAACATTGTCGATGGGTCGCGAAGGAGTTGCTTCAGAGAATCCGCGTAGAAGTCGATGACCATCACCCCCCGCATAGGGAACTTTGGACCGTGGCAGATTTGGCAACGGTCCTGATTCACCAACGGCAAGAACAGGCGCAACATGTTCCCCATCTGCTTGAACCGGTAGTCCTTGTTGTTGTCTTTGAGAATTGCGAGGATTTCTTCCTCCGACAGATCCTCCTTTTCCGGACCAAATGCGAGGTAACCAAGGCGGCTGTATACCTGAACGCGCCGGACTGCGGGGATGTTCTTCGCCTTCGCCGTCAGCGTGTCCATCTGTTCTCCTTGTCCGCCGAGCATGATCGTCCGGAATGCCGTCGCGACAAATTCACCGATGACTCCTGCCATCTCTCTGGTGGCTTCATCAGGGCTCGCGGTTCGAATCGCTCCGGGTTTGACAGCAAGCTGAAGGGCGCCTCGAAGCGGTTCACCTCGTTCGTGACACCTCCAGCACTCCGGGTAGTTCTGCAGGGGTTCGTATCGCGTATAAATCTCAAGTCCCGCTTCTTTGATCCTTGTTGATTTCATCGAACGCGTGTTCAGCGCTTCATGCAAAAGGGGGTCGTCAACATTATAGACGATTCCCTCTCCTTCCCGGAAAAACACCTCGCGGCCGAAGCGGTCATAAATCGTGAGACCGTAAGGAAGGTTCTGCCGGGCATCGTTGACAAACTCGAGGGTCAGCGGTGCCTTTCCGGTGAGCATGACGTTGCGGATTCCCGCCATGATTGTCTCCGACACTTCGGTGAGCCGGAGACGGTGCTGCTGCAGCAACGATTCAGACTGCTGCTGGATGGTGAGAATCGCGTAAGTTCCGAAGCCAACGAGGAGGACCGCTATCAGGAGAAGGAGAATCTTGAATTCCAGCCTTGTTTGGATCGCTCGAATCAAGCTGTGAGCCCCCTTTTTACGCAGAGTGAGGAGAAAAAAATGAGGAATGTCCTTCAGGACCGGAATCAACTTGGAAGAAATCTCGACTCAATCTAGTCAATTCTCGCTTGAGAATCAACGAGATCATCGAGCGCAACGACGCTGAGCAGGGCGCGTTCGTGAACGTTACATGCGTGAGGAGAGATATTGAATGGGAACTGATGCGCCGGACGAAACGCGATCCTAGTCCAGCTTCTTCCTGAACCTTAAGACACTGGCGACCAGAATCGCAACCCCCATGAATAAGAGCATCAGAGCCTCGACCCAGAGTGTACTGAGGCCAACGCCCTTCAGGATGATCGAACGGACGATGACAAGATAGTACCGCATCGGTATGCACAGAGAGATGTACTGCAGCACCTTCGGCATGTTCTCCACCGGGAACACAAACCCGGAGAGGTACATCATCGGCATCATCATAAAGAAGATCGCAGTCATCATCGCTTGCTGCTGCGTTTTGGAAATCGTCGAGACAAAAAGACCCACACCGAGGGATGTAAGCAGAAAAAGCCCGGAGAGTCCGAAGAGCAGCAGCACGCTTCCCTTGATGGGTATCCCGAAGCCGAAGACCATTACGGTCAGGACCACGCACACGTTGGTGAGGCCGATGATCGTGAAGGGAATGAGCTTGCCCAGGATAAGCTCAGAGGGCTTGATGGGTGTGACCATGATCTGCTCGAGGGTTCCGATCTCCTTCTCCTTCACAATGGCCATCGCCGTGAGATTGGTAGTCGTGAGGAGCAGGATGAGCACAAGGACGCCCGGGACCATAAAATTCCTGCTCTTCAACGAGGGATTGTACCAAGCCCGGATCTCAGCGTCAACCATACCTGTGGGGAGTCTACCTCCGAGAACCTCGGTCAGAATTTCGGTTGAAGAACGAATAATGATTTGATTGACATAAGCCATCGTGATGGCGGCAGAACTTCCTTCACTGCCATCGAGGAGTACCTGAACCGTGGCAGGCTCTCGGCGCAGCACCTTGTCCCCAAACTTTGGCGGTATGACGAGCGCCATGGCCACCTTGTTGTTGTCCACATACTGCTGAATTGACCCATAGTCCTCCGTTGCATACTCGACTGTGAAATAGCCAGAATTGGTGAAGCTCTGGACGAAGGTTCGACTCGTCTCCGTCTTATCAAGATCACACAACACGATCGAGATATTCTTGACGTCAAGAGACGCGGCGAATCCAAGAAGTGTCAGCTGGATTACGGGCGCGAGGAATGCGATCGGCAGCAGCTTCTTGTCCTTGAAGAGCTGTCCAAACTCCTTCTTTAAGAGGGCGATGATTCGCTGCAGACTCATGATCTCATCCGATTGTCTTCTTAAACCGTAGAGTGCTGATCGCGAGAAGCACCGTGGCAAAGAGACCCAGATAGACAATCTGCTCCCAGAACGCGCTTATCCCCACACCCTTGAGGACGATGCTGCGGAGAATGACAAGGTAGAACTTCGCCGGGGTCACGTTGGAGATCGCTTGCAGCCACCACGGCATGCTACGTATCGGAAATACAAAGCCGGACAGAACCATCGTTGGCACCATGGAGACGATGGCAGCAATCTGAAATGCAACCTGCTGGCTGTCCGAGATGGTCGACACCACCAGACCGATGCTCAGCGCGGCTACGACGAACAGCAGCGTCGCCCCAAAGAGGTGCAGAATGCTTCCCTTGATTACAACATCAAATAACCAATAGGCTGCGAGAAGCACAAGGGCCGCGGCCACCAACGAAATGAGTGCGTAGGGGATGAGCTTCCCAAGAATAAACTCGAATGACTGGACAGGTGAGACATTGATTTGCTCGATAGTGTTCCGCTCCTTCTCCCGGACGATCGACAGCGAGGTGGCAATCACTCCGGTGATGGCGAGAATGAAGGCAATGAGGCCCGGCACGAGGAATTTGGCGCTCTTGAGCTCAGGATTGTACCAGATGCGCCCTTCATAGCGAATTGGCATGTAGCTGCCTCGACCGATCTTGGTGAGATTGTTCAGAATGATCTTCTGAGAGTATTGCATCGTCACGGCTTGAGCGTACCCAACAACGGTGGTTGCCGCACTTGCCTCCATGCCATCCACGAGAATCTGCACGGTAGCTCTCTCATTCGCGAGGAGACGCGAGGAGAAGTCAGCAGGCACGACGATGACGATCCGAACATGGCCGTCGTCGATCAAGCGCGTCGCCTCCTCCGAAGTGTTCAAATTTTGGACGTAATCAAAGTAGCCCGAGGTGATGAACGAGTTAATGAATTCTCTCGATCGAGCGCTCTTCTCTCGATCGACAACAGCGGCCTTAATGTGGGTGACGTCGAAATTCAGGGCGTACCCGTTCAACAGAAGCAGACCAGCAGGCACGACGGTCAACACCAGAAGCACACGCTTGTCCCGCCTGATGTGCCTGAACTCCTTCTTGATAATCGTTAACATCCGTCGAATCATTGAGAAGTCCCTCACGCCGCCTACTTTGCTTCTTGGTCGAGCAGATAGATAAAGACATCTTCGAGCGAAGGCGCGATCGTCTCAACACGATGGACGCCGATGCCGTTCTCCTTCAAGAGACGCCGGATCTCCGTGCGGGCCTGTTGTTCCTCGCGAACGCTGACATGGAGATTCGTCCCGAAGACCGATGTTTCAATGGCCCACGGTTCCTTTTCAATCCTGGACATCGCCTCAACGGCATTTGAACAT
>Ga0315279_10008083_pt1 | contig 12810 bp, 12 predicted proteins | sample YL17G06_20_MG_FD_203694 | JGI IMG/M metagenome (GOLD analysis project Ga0315279, IMG submission 203694) | Sediment microbial communities from Yellowstone Lake, YNP, Wyoming, USA - YL17G06_20 | ecosystem: Environmental > Aquatic > Freshwater > Lake > Sediment | place: USA: Wyoming | collected... | reverse complement strand
CCAGTCCACCAACTCTTGATAGTAGATGGAGAACTGCTCAAGCTGCCTTGACTCAAGCTCTAAGCCTAATTTTTTAGCCCCAAGTTCAAGTTTTTCCATGATAGCCATCTTTTTATTACCCAAGGATATTATACCTGAATTGTACCTAAAGATAACAGATGATAATTTTATAAACTCCCCACCCTATATCCCTCTCCCCTTCATAAGGGGAAAGGGAAGACTTTGAAAAGAGGGGCTTCGCCCCTCGTCGATGTCCGATGTGCACTACACCTTCCGGCATTCCCTGGTATTGCAGGTCGAAGAAGGGCTTAAACTCAGACCTGGGGGTAACCGCCACGAGTTGCTTATTCTCAATCCACGCTGCCTCAAAGAGCTGGGAGGCGAGACGGTTGCGCTGCTCCTGTGCAGCTTCCTCCCAGGCCAGGGCTATGTCTTCTAAGAAGGATGCCAGCTTCTCCAGTTCCTCCTCGTCTACCCTGGGCTCGGGAAGAGCCTCCAGCTTTTTTGTGATAGCGGTGTGGTCTGCCAGATACTCCTGCCTAGTCTTGTGTCCCAGCTCATAGAGGTCTTTTATCCGCTCCAGCTGCCCTTTGAGCTTGGCCCTTTCCCGCTCTACTTCGTCGTAGGCAGACCGTAGTTTGAGGTGGGCTTCTAAAATCCTCTCCTGGAAGTCCTCAGGAATATGGAATGCCCGCAGGTATTCAACAAGCTGATGCTCATAAACATCCAGGTAAGCGCTGGGCTGAGAACAGCTGCCATTCTTGACGCGGTTAGCACACTGTAGCCTTATCCTTCCGTCTCTTGAGCGAAATGTCCGCATAGTGCCCCCGCAGGGAGCACAGCGGGCTACCCCCGATAACGAGCAGGGCTGATAATCGGTGCGGATGGTTGTCACCCTGTTCCTCTGGGCTGCCCGGAAAAGATCTTGCGGGATAAAGCACTCATGGCGCCCCATTACCCAGCCACCCTTACCATCCGGGAGCTCCCCCAAATAGAAGCGGTTCTTGCGGATGCGCTTGACCGTGTCCTTGCTGAAAAGGTTTTGACCGTGGTTGCCTGTGGTACGGTAGCCCTCATCGTTGAGCATGATGGTGATGTCCCGGTCGCTATATCCCGTAGCCGCCCGCTCAAACAGAAAGAAAAGCCCATCGCAGTTTCGGATTACCTTCTCCCTACCGTCTTCAGCCTGGATGCGAATCTCTCTAGTGTCCAGCATTGGCACCCTATTATCACCCTTCATCACTCCGAACGGGAGGGTGCCATTATAGAGCCCCTGGTTCTTTCTTCCCTGCCGGCCTCTAAAAACGGTGCTGTTGACCGCAGTTGACTTTTTGTTGGGTTGACAAAAATGCGCTATAATGGTTCTAATAATGAACTGTTATTTTAGCGAACTAACTCCTCTATAACTCCGGTGGTCAACACATGAATTCAGGCATGGATAATAGAACCATTGATGGCATCGTTGAGAATTTGTTCCGTATCCTTCCTATTATCCACAAAAAGTTGCTGAGGATGGAACTGGGGGGTGTGACCGGGAGTCTATCCCGTCTTCACCTTGCCATCATGGGAATGCTTGTGGAAGAAAGCCCAGCCGTTTCTGAAATCGCAAAGAGATTGGTAATACCGAAATCACAGATGACTTATCTGATAGACCAGCTTGCGGGTCTTGGCATAATTGAAAGGCTGCCAGATACAAAAGACAGGCGGGTAATTCATATTTTGCTCACCAAGCATGGCAAGGTTGTGCTTAAGGAAGGCAGAGACCTGGTGAGACAGCATATTAGAAACAAACTGTCCTGCCTTACTCAAGCAGAGCTGGCGGACCTGTCAATTGCGCTGGAAAAATTGAAGGATATCGGAGCACAACTAGAATAGGAGATAACTTGGAGAGAGAAGTTCAGGCACAACCAATTGGTCTACGCTCGTTGCCGAGGCAGCAGGTTATTGTGACGTTTGTAGGAGTGATGCTGGCCATGTTTTTGGGGTCGCTTGACCAAACCGTGGTTGGTACTGCCATGCCCCGAATCATCAGTGACCTTGGCGGTTTTAGCCATTACACATGGATTACTACCGTCTATATCATCACCTCGGCAGTCACTATACCAATTACCGGCAAGCTGACCGATATGTATGGGCGCAAGTCCTTCTACATTGGTGGCCTGGGAGTCTTCGTTTTGTCTTCGTTCCTTTGCGGTCTCAGCAATACGATGACACAGATTATTGTTTTCCGGGGAGTTCAGGGAATAGGCGCCGGGATTATGATGGCTAATGCCTTTACCGTGATTGGTGACATCTTCCCCCCAGCGGAACGGGGGAAATATCAGGGTTTTATGAGTGGCATATTTGGCCTGGCATCAATCATCGGGCCCACTCTGGGGGGGTACTTAACCGATAGCCTCTCCTGGCACTGGGTATTTTTCGTCAACATCCCCCTGGGAATATTGATTATCATTCTGTTTATCTTTTTCTTCCCCAACTTTCGCCCCGATAGCTTGAAACACAATATTGATTATCCCGGTCTGGTATTGCTGATACTGATGGTAGCGCCGGCTATGCTGGCTCTATCATTGGGTGGTGTCGAGTATGCATGGGGCTCTCCTCAGATAGCTGGCATGTTTATACTTTCCGCAGTGATGCTGGCTCTTTTCATATTCGTGGAAAGCCGTAGCAAGGAACCTATTATTCCCCTATCCTTGTTCAGAAACCGGATTGTAGCCGTTTCCGAGCTGGTGATATTCTTTACTGCTTTTGGTATGTTCGGCGGAATAATCTTTATCCCCCTTTTCTTCCAGGGAGTGCTGGGGGCGACGGCTACCGCCAGCGGCAGCTTTTTGACCCCGATGATGCTGGGCATGGTGGTGGGCAGTTTTACCTCGGGGCAGATGCTTTCCCGCGCCGGGGGTCATTATAGAATTCAAGGGGCGATAGGTACCGCGATCATGGCTGGGGGTATTGCGCTTCTTTCACGGATGACCGTTGAGACCAGCTATGCCAGCGCCATGGTAAACATAATTATCACCGGTTTTGGTCTGGGCATTACTATGCCCCTTTACACCATCGCCGTTCAGAATGCCGTGCCTTACAACATACTTGGTGTGGCCACATCGTCCACGGCTTTCTTCCGCTCTATTGGTGGCTCGGTTGGTCTGGCCATATTTGGCTCGGTGATGAACAACCGTTTTGCCTCTGAACTTGGAAGCCGGCTCCCCTCTGCCATAAAGGCTCTGATACCCCCGGACCAGTTGTCCGCCCTGTCACATAACCCTCAAGCATTGATGAGCCCGGAGGCGCAATTACAGCTACAGAGAATGTTGGAGCAGATGGGGTCGCAGGGTACCGCACTTTTTCAACAGGTTCTACAGGCGTTGCGTCAGTCGCTGGATTCTGCTCTGTCACAGGTCTTCCTGTTTGCCCTGTTTGCAGTAGCTATCGCTTTCTTGATCAACTTCTTTATCAAAGAAATCCCCCTCCGCCGGCAACATACCCTGGATCCTACCCCCACTAAAACGGAAATAGAATAGCCTGTTTGTGGAAACTTGTCTTGGCAAGCGGCTACAGAACGGCTGTAAGCCAGCTTAGATTTCCCGAGCGGAGATGTAACGTTACATTCTGACGACTTGTTAAGCCCCTCTCGCTGGACCAGCGTTTAATATGCTTACTCACTCTTGACATATAAGGTGACGAATGGTATTATTGTGCTAAGAGTGATTAAGGTGATAGAAGTGAGGCAGGTAAGAATTGTTCTGCCCGATGAGTTGCATCGTGATTTGAAGCGACGAGCCATCGATGAGGGGATGCCGCTTAAGGAATTAATTGAGAAGGCTCTAGCTAAGTACGTTTCGGAGAATCCGCCAATGCAAGGTAAATTGCCGCTTGCACAATCATTGGGAAAAGGTCACAATACAGAGTAAGTCTTTAACTGGTGAATATGATATATCTACAGCCAAAATCTGTCTACGCCGAAAGGAAATGAACATATGGCCGGATTGCCATCTCCGATATATTTAGATGAACGGGATGGATCCCTAAAAGTCAACCACAAAGTATCTACTCGCCGGCCCAAGTTAATAGCATTTGGCTGGTACGGCGGTAAGTTTTCACACCTGGAATGGCTGCTTCCGTTGCTGCCTGAGTGCCACCACTATTGCGAACCATTTGGAGGTTCTGCTGCTGTCCTGCTGAACCGGCCTCCATCACCGGTCGAGACATACAACGATATCGACGGCGAAGTCTGTAATTTCTTTCGGGTCTTGCGTGAGCACAAGGAAGCTTTGGTCGAGGCGATTGGGCTTACCCCGTTTTCTCGCGAAGAATTCGCAATAGCCTGCGAACTTGATGCAAATATACTGCCACTTGAACGCGCCCGCCGTTTCTACGTCAGAGCACGCCAGGTTCGAACAGGTTTGGCTCAGACTGCGTCAATCGGCCGATGGGCGAATTGCAAGAATACCAGCCGTCAAGGAATGAGCGGAGTTATTAGCCGTTGGCTTGGCGGCGTTCTAGCACTCCCGGAAATTGCGGAGCGTTTGCTGCGAGTTCAGATCGAGAACAGACCAGCAATTGACGTCATAAGGCTATACGATTCAGACGAAACGCTCTTCTATTGCGATCCTCCTTATGTTCACACCACCCGAGGGGACTCAAATGCTTACGGATATGAAATGACTGATGATGAACACGAGAGACTTGCAGACGCGTTGAACACGGCCAAAGGCAAAGTCGCACTAAGCAATTATGACTGCGAGTTAATGAATCGGCTTTATCCCGCACCAAAATGGCGCAAGCTACATGCGCCTGAGCGCACAATTCACTCGACTAAAGGCAAAAGGGCTGAAGTTCTTTGGACCAACTATGACCCAATCAAAATAGCAAGCAGCTTCGACTTGATGCTTAACCTGTGATTTTGTTCCAGAGTTCAGCTGCTTGATTGGCACTCTCAAATTTTCTCATTGCCCTCAACAGCTCAACAACCATCTCACCAAATCTTGCCCGTCTAATGGGATTTAGTATCCCAGCAAGAAGCGTCTTTGAGCGCCAGATATCCACTAAAAGCAGATCAACCTCGGCAGAATGATCGTCCAATTCTTCTTTTATCTGTTTCTCCTGCCCTGCGGCTAAACCAGCGGCAATTATAAAATGATACTCGGGCACCCCTTTCTCTAGGGCCTTCCTTATGCCGTGCTTAACGTCATCCAAATTCAGGGGGCGATGTTTACATTCAGAGGCGGCCACAAGTGTTTCATTGTAGTAGATCTGCACATCGCCAGCTGTTCTACCGAATTCGTCTGCTACGTTTGGTGAGGTAACCGATATCTTTCCGCTCTCAGAAATCAAAGCCATTATTGCTCCCCATATACTTACCAAACGCGAACCCCCATCAGTTTCTTGAAGAAATACTTCAATGAATTCCAGCACGGCTGAAAGATTGGCTCGGGCTTTGACTCGGGCCACTTTTTGATCAGCCGCATGTTGAGCACCAACACGCAAAATATGCACAAGCCCCCGGTAAACATCCTCTGATTTCGCAGAGTTGGCGATCTCCAGAGCATCATGCAACTTTTGAGCTAGAATTTTGTTTCGCAGTTGGGGGTTCCCACCATCGTGCTCGGGATGTCGCGCTGGTTTGTTTACAAATGGCTCATTTGAAAGGCCGAAAAGATTCCCTTTCGTTTTTTCAAACCCGACAACCACCTTGTGGCAGAGACTTCGCGCGTCATAGGCCTCGCTGAGTTTGCTGCTGACCTGCAAAGCACGAGCATGAACGGAGGGATTTATATACTTGGCCAAATAACCGGTTACAAGAATATACTTGAAAGTAACATCAGTCGCGGCAAGAACTTGCTCGATCAACTGCTGCATCCGAGCGGGTGGACGATCTTTCGACTGTCGGTCACTCCACGCACGATTCAACGCCTCAAGCGCACTATCGTGATCTACAGTTGTCGTCAAGGCAATTCCTTTCGCTCTAAAAGGGAGTCCTTTTGATTACGTCTAATTCTACACCCTCAGTAGCTCTACGACAAGACATCCCCTTTACGAAGCATTTATACAGAGGTGAAATACTAGTGCCTTGGGTTGCCATTGAACAAAACTGACTTTTAGTATATGGAGTAACTAACGGAGACGGCTCCGGCTACAATAGAAGAAACGGTGTACAGCTTAACACCAAATCTAAAGTAGAAGGAGCCATCACAAATGAAGAATACCGCAGCCAGGAAACGAAAGCAAGTGCCCGAGGGCTACCTGATAATAGGAGTTGACCCGCACAAGAAGAGGCATGCCGCAGTGGCTATCACTCAGGATTTTACCACCCGGGACAAATTTAGGTTCGATAATACCAGAGAAGGTCTGGAAATGATGTTGGATCGTGCCAAAGTGGAAATGGTGAGATACGGTTGCCGGGGTGTCATGTTCGCCATCGAGACGGGGGGTCACTACTGGCGAAATGTGGCATACTTCTTGGATGAGCAAGGCGTTCCGTTTCGCTTCATCAACCAGTTTACCCTTAAGCGGAGGCGCGAGGGCAAGGACCTCAATCGGAGGAAGAACGACTATCGAGATAGCGAGGTGGCGGCGCAGCTATTATGCACCGGGGAGTTTACCGAGAGTAAATTGCCGCAGGGCGTCTATGCTGAACTGCGTACCGCCCACAATGCCTATCGACGTCTGGTAAAGGAAAGGACAAGACATACGAACCTGCTTAAGGGGTTACTGGGCGGGCTTTTCCCTGAATTCACCCAGATGTTCAAGAATCCTTGTGGGCTGACGGCTCTGAGCGTACTTTCCACATGCCCTATCCCCAGGGTGATAGTCGGGATGACAGAGGATGAATTTGAGGCTACAATCGAAGCTCAGCACAAGGGACGCCGCCTTATGCGAAGGAAACTGAGAGCGCTCCATTACTTGGCGAAAACATCAATCGGGATCGATGCCGGCGCCCGCTCGTTGTCTTCTGAGATCGCATTCCTGGTCGATAAGTTTGAGCTCATTAGGCGACACATTCGCATTATAGAGGGGACGCTGGTCAGACTGGTGGATGAAACAGAGGAAGGGAAATACCTGCTCTCGATAAGGGGGCTCAACTATATTGCTGTAGCCGGGTTACTGGCCGAGCTCGGCTGTTTCAAGGCATACCGGAGTGCCAAGCAAATGATAAAAATGGCCGGCAGTAATCCCACTGAATCTGAATCAGCCGGGAAGAAGAGAGCACGAACACCGATGAGTAAGCAAGGTCGTCCGGTACTAAGATACTGCGCATGGACGTCGGTCATCCCGATGCTGCGCTTCAATGAAGATTTCCGAGCTTGGGCGAAGCAAAGGCGAGAACGCCCGGTTCATGCTAATCCTCTCGGTGGAAGGGAAGTAGTCGGAGCAGCACTTAACAGGCTGCTGCGTTTGGCATTTGCCCTGGTTAAGAATCAGACCTATTACCAGGTTTTAAAATCAGACCTAACGCTGGTAGCAGTCTAACATATTGGAGGTGTTATAATTGCATCAGGGTGGGCAGGGAGACGCCGTTCTGACTTTTGGGACCCCGTATCAACTACGGGGAAACCCGTGTGCACAACATGGTGCCCCTGCCCTCCTGGCCAAACCCGTATGAGGTATGATGGGACTCCGCCCAGGCGGATGATCCCGTATCTAACCGCTAAATTGGGAGCCAGGTGAAAAGAGGCTGGGGTCTGCCCACCGGTGTGAAGATAAAACAGAAGTAATATTGCCGGAGCCCTTGACTAAAAAATATAGTATGTTGTTCATCCGAAGCTGGACGACCACCGTCACGATTTCTAGGGCGATCTGGTAGCGGTTGAGAGGTATACGACAATAGGCTAATATATGACTGAAAAGAGGGATATTCGAAGACACAGCAAACTAATCTCTCGTACAGGGGGTGTGCGACATGAGCAAGATTGCCCGAAGTGTGAGGGGGAGGGTTCTGGAACGCGACGGCCACAGGTGCCAGGAATGTGGTATCAAGGTGCGAGAAGAGAGCGATTTGCCACCACACTTTCACCACAGGATACCAAAGAGTGCTGGCGGCACAACTACTGAAGTCAACTTGATAACACTTTGCGGCCCATGCCATCACACTAAGCTTCATCATACCTTTAGGATTGAAAGAATGCCTACAAAGGATTACCCGCAATTCATAAAATGGACAGTCCGGGAAATTAGCATTGACTTTTTGGCCTTTGCAGAGCGTCTTGTGGACTCAGAATTTCCCAGCGCATCCTATCTTTTGGATTACCTCGGAAAGGTAAAAGCTGGGCTTGATTCAGTGGCAAACCTTATTGGTGACTGCGATGAGGCTGGGATAGGTAGCGGCGAGTTGACATTCCCGTGGGTTTCAGAGACGGAAGCCGCTTCCGAAGTAGAGGAAATTATCAAGGGGCTCAAGATGGCATGGGTGTCGCACTATATTCAAAGAAGCCTAGACCGGTTAATTCAGCAGTCAACCCGTCAATAGAGAAAGTGGCTTGGCGTGTCATTAAATAATCCTCGGGAATGTTCAACTTTGACGCACCGTAGGGATCAAAGCAGATTGCTTGAGAATTTGTCCTCACTATGTATACTGAGCAGTTGTCATTGCGCCACGCGCTAATTCAAAATTAGCTGCACTGGTAGTCGAGGCTAGCGTGCATTCATCGCTATCTAATTATTATGATGATTATTGAATTTGTTTTGTTAGCATGCTATAGTCCCGCTTAAGGAGGAAAATACCATGCCGAAGGGGTGGACAGCTCGAAAATCCAATTATTTTTTGGTGATTTTTGGTGAGAAATATGATGCCGAGCACCCTGTAAATCGCGGAGTTTATCCTCATCGTAAGGGCCACGTAAGTGGCGCAGGCGTGGCAGTGGGTGACGTGCTACTTTTGGTTCAGGATCTTGAGGCTCCAGGCATTGGAGTGGTAGTCGATGTTGACACTGGTGGCGAACCAGAGGTAATTTACTACCAGTTTTTCCCGTGTGACCCTCCTGTGATCTGGGGCTCCTTGGACGCCCTTCGGAGCGCGATACCCAGTTTGCGTGATCCACTAAACTACATTGGAAACTGGCTACAAAAGATAGATAGCGGTCTCTTTCGAAAAGCAATTGCGGGCGCGCAAATCAAGTGGCCCTAGTACTCATAACCGAGACAAAACTGGTGTCTGGCTTGCCTTCTGCCGTTGCAATTATGAGTCAACCGGACGCTCTGTCTGTGTGACAGGGAAGCCAGCGTTGCACAATCACTCAGAATGTTTAGTCTCATCGAAAGGCAGGCATTGTGGAAGCAGGATGAAATAGGGTTGGGGCGGTCCCTTGACGTTTCACCATCTAACCTAAAGGGTCGGGCATTAAGATGTTCACTCAATTCTTTCATGGAATTGCCGGAGCTAATCTATAATATATAATAAGGCTAGTAGGATTATTTATATTTCACATGGCAGATACGCAGATTGAAAATTGGCGGCGATGGCAGAAACATCTTGTCTCACACCCCTTGGTAGTAGGCTTTTCCCTACGGCCACATCCGTGGTTGAATACTGATGGTACGCTCGACTTCCACCGGATGTGCATTCCTGTTTTCCTAGGGCGAAAACTCAGCGATGAAGAGACGGAAAGATATAATCTACCTAGGCTGATCGAGGGATATCCTGTACAGTACCGTCATCCAGACATGTTGCTGCCAGGAAAGCCGTTTGCGTTACCTGGTGATAGCGGTAGCCTAGTCTTCTTACGTGATGGCACGCCCATTGGTTTGGTAATCGCTATTTTGGGGAAGTTCACCATCGCCAGCAAAGCACATAATATAGAGGAACTTTTAGAGGTAAGTTTCACCCCTCCAATAAGTACGCAGACTCCTCCACAGTATGATTCTACAAAGATTCCGAAGGACCCTTGTGAACGATTCGATGTGCTAGTTAGTGGCATCTCTGTTGGCCATAGGCTTGTGACCGCTGGAACTTTGGGGGCATTCGTGTGGGACAAGAAAACGGGGGAAATCCTCGGTCTAACCTGTGCTCACGTAGCTGCACCTCCTGGGGCCAAAATTGGGGATGCGATTTATCAACCAGGCCCCCTAGACATACGAACGAGATTTGGCCGGGAACCTGCCGAGCGGGATATCTGCGGACATCTCCTACGCTGGTACAAAATATCCACCTCCAAGGCAAATAAAATCGACGCTGCTGTCTTTAGACTCACAAGACCTGCGTGGCCTGATTACGTACTTGGGTGGGGAAGGAGAGAGCTCATAAGACCCTGCTGAACAATATAGCGGAAAGTTCAATCCCGTATCTCTTAGGGCTTTTCCCTTGCCGGCAAAGGAATATCAAGCGCAAAATAGAACTCTTGGGAGCAAATTTGCTCTTTCCGACCTAGCCAGATATAGAATCGCCCGAACTTAGAAGAGACGGGGCTGGGTTAGCTTCACAGCTATTGGAGTAAATGTTATAATGTGACAGCTCATACAGATTAGGTCAACCCTGAGTTCGTGTATATGGCTCTTGTCTGGAATCATTCTATTAGAAGGAATGAAACCGTGAAGAAAGAAAAAATATGTTTTGTAATAGCCCCAATTGGCGAACCAGATACAGACATCAGGAGAACATCGGACCAGGTGTTTAATCACATAATAAGTCCTGCTGTAAAGCCCCTAGGCTATAAGCCAGTAAGAGCAAATCATATTTCAGAACCAGGTATAATCACAAGTCAAGTTATACGATATGTCGTAGAGTCTCCGCTCGTTATAGCTGATTTAACAGGGCGTAACCCAAACGTCTTTTATGAATTAGCAATCCGGCATGCTATAAGAAAACCCTTACTACAGTTGATAAAGAAGGGGGAAGAAATCCCATTTGATGTTGCTGGTATGAGAACAATCCAATTCGATATTCATGACCTAGATAATGTGGAGGAAGCTAAGCAAGAACTCGTAAATCAGATCAAATCCGTTGAGGAAGGAAAAACTAAACTAGATACTCCAATCTCCGTCGCATTAGACCTTACGATTGAAAAATTCATGCGCTTATCTTATAGGTTCCCTTCGTTGTTTGACACTCGTTCGCGGATGATGGAAATTCTTCAAGAATTCTCTAAAACTGAGTCACTGAAGGAAATAAAGATCATAGCTGCAACTGGAGGGGCTATTATTCCATTATTTGACGAGTATATCGAGAGCGGTCGCCCAATTGGGAACACTTTGATCTGTATACTCCTTATGGACCCAGCTGGCTCCCAAATAATGAAAGCGGCTGCGCACTGGCCCCGGGAAAGCAGCTATAATATAGAAACGTCTTTTCCTTCGCTAAATGAGAGATTCAAAAAGATGGGCAAGAAAGTTCGATTCAAGTGGAAGACGTATGACTTCTTCCCCTGTGTCCAAGGCCTGCTATTTGGTGAAACATATCTTTTCATAGGCTGGATGGAGTGGATTCAAGTTGGGAACAAAATGGAGCTGAGAGGGGCCGAAAAGCCGTTTTTATATTTCGAAAAGGATGACCCGAATGCAGAATATTTTTTCAGCCTGTTCCGAAGCTGGTTCGACTATGAATGGAATGTAGAACCTTGATATGCGAAGTCAGGAAATAGCCCTATGAGACATATTCTAAACATAGCACATAGAGGATTCACAAAGAGATTCCCGGGCAATACCCTTGAAGCTTTTGAAGCAGCTATTGAAATAGGAGTTGATGGGATAGAGTGTGATGTCCAAGAGACTGCTGACTGTGAGTTTATTCTTTTTCACGATACTAAGTTGGTTGGCAATGACATCACGAGATTACGATCAACGCAGGTTAAAGAGGTAAGGCTGGAGAATAGGTTTAATATCCCCACTTTGGAAGAAGCTCTTGAATTATGTAAGACGCGAGTCAAATTGATAATTGATGTAAAGAGACTGAGATCGTTTGATAGGTTCGCTCGGCTTCTAAGATCAAGACCAGATCTAGACAGCCTAATGGTAACCTCGTTTGATCAGGATTTAGTCCTCCGGCTATCTTATCTAGCCCCTGACATCCGAAAAGGAGTCACATTTGATTCTCCTGTCGCGGATCCCATCGCAGTAATAAAATCAGCACAATCTGATATTATTGTAACGAAGCTTCCCTTCGTAGATGCGGAGTTGGTAGATTACATTCATAGACATAACTGTTATATCTTCATATGGGGTTGTGCTGATCCGCTAGACATTAGGAAGGCTCTCAGGTTGGACATCGATGGTATAATTTCAGATTTTCCTGATCTTGTATTGCACGAACTCCGTACGATGTCATAGAATTAGGGATTTAACAATAGGGCGGTTTGTATCTTTCTGACTACATTGACAAAAATCACACTTAAATAGTAGGATTTCTGTGCTTACAATTGCATGTGTGTGAGTGACTAGCGATGGGAAGATGTTAAATACAGATTTGCCTCACAAAGGAATGCTTATATAAGATCAATTTCTTTAAGATTTGATTGAAGCGAGGCGTTATTATGAGTGATGCTGTGTTTAATCTTATGGAGAAAGAAGACCTAACCACCCTGGAGATTTTCTATAACCAGAGAGAGAATAAATTTCTAATGAAGGGAATGAAAGAGTGGGATGACAATGTACGTTGGGATAGGTATATGGCGGATTTCACCCCTGAGGATATCCTGACCGGTAATTATAAGGCAGTAGGGGCAGCGACACTGTTCGCTACTTTTAGTGAGCTAGGTTTGAAAGATTACCTGGAGCAGATTAAGCAGCTTTTGCGGGAAGGCAAGCATCATGGCATTGAGTTCTACTACCATCGAAAACGGAATATTAGGGTGATGTATTGCAAGCATGTTAACACCCTTG
>Ga0315279_10008082_pt1 | contig 12811 bp, 10 predicted proteins | sample YL17G06_20_MG_FD_203694 | JGI IMG/M metagenome (GOLD analysis project Ga0315279, IMG submission 203694) | Sediment microbial communities from Yellowstone Lake, YNP, Wyoming, USA - YL17G06_20 | ecosystem: Environmental > Aquatic > Freshwater > Lake > Sediment | place: USA: Wyoming | collected... | reverse complement strand
CGAATTTGCCCTCCAGAAAAGCCTTTTGTAGACAAGAGCCCTATCTCTCGTCTCCGAAGGCTGAAGGATACGTCTGAAACTGTGGTTCCCATATACCAGGCCATGAAGAATATTGGAATCGAAAGAAACGTGAACGTGAACTGAATTGCTAACGACTTGAATCGGAAACTGCTGAGAACCATGTCGAGATTGTTTTGAAAGTAAAAACCCGCTCCTGCTCTGGTTTGGATTTGAGCCTGCAGGGTTTTGATGTTGTTTGTTGAAGTGTCAATGTCCCATGGACTTATGAGGGCATTTCGGTCCAGATACACCAGTAGATTTGTACTTATCTGCCCGCCAAATGGGTTAACACTCCACTGCGTGTCAACCAATCTCCGCATAGTCTTTTCCCAGTCAACAACAAGTGTGTCGATCATTCTCTGCTCATAATAGGGTGACTGGTACACAACAATTGGGGGATAGAGATTAGAATATGCTCCCAGTGCAATTGACCTTGACTTCTCATCAAGGTCGGCAAAGCCTTTCACAGTAAGATTCAAGGAAACAAACACCGGTGAACCTCCACCCGGGTAGATTGAAATGTTGACGGGTATGATGTCTCCGACCGAATATTTCTGAGCCAAGCCTGAATCTCTGAGCAAATAGGTTTCGTTTTCGCCTATTCCTTCGGGCCGATTAAGCCAACCATCATAAACGCGTGAATGGTTCTGAATTCCGACTATTCTCGCATAGTCAAAGTATGTGCCGTTTGCTTCGACGTCTATCGGTCCCTCAAAAGCGGAGATGACCTCTGTTCCTGCAACTCCTGACAGCTCTGCTACGTCTCTAGAGGCATTCAATATGCTCTCGGGACGTTTCTCGTACAAGGTTCCGACAATGTCAACATAAACGCGGCTCAGATCTTGTTTCAAGGCTTGTCCCGCTGTCACATTCGCTTTGATGTCGATGCCAGCGAAAAATGCGGATGCCAACGTTATGCCAATCAACAGTGCAAGGAACAGTTTCGATGAACGGAAAACATGCGTCACGGCATAGAGCACTGGCATGTTCAAATCATGTGCTATTCTTTTGCAGGGCTTTTAAGACTAATGTTTAGAACACTACGGAGCAGCGTTGACATCTACTGCCTGTCAAACAACTGATTGAGTAAGACTAACTCTCAGAATTATGGACAACAGAGTTAAAATTGGAGAGCCGTGACTACGTAGTTATGGAGAAAAGTGAACCCGTTAAAAGGAAGTTCTGGCGCAGGAAGCGATTCATTCTTGCAATCGCCATAATAGCGGTGATAGTTCTGTCACTTTTCGTTGCTCTTAGATTGGATTTTGGTCAGAGGGAAGATGCTGTGCTCACGTACTTTTCGCAGGAGGAGGGGATGCCTGAAACGTTTGCTGAATTGGAGAAACTGACGCCGAATAGTTCGATAATACTGTGCTGGTGGGACTATGGTAGAGCCGTTCGACAGTGGAGTCACAGGGAAGTAGTAGAAGCCTATCCCTCAAGGGACATTTGGAACACTATGGGAAACAGCCGAGACCCTCTGAACGCGTTGGAGGCTCAAATATTCGGTACGTGGGGTTCATCAGAGAAAATTCATGATCTGGCAAGAATATTCATGCTGCCGGAAGATCAATCGCTACAGATTATGCAGACTTGTGGGGTTTCATATGCGGTTGTTTTCACGCCTGATGACCTGCAAAAATTCAACTGGATAGCCAACATCGCAGGCTACAATGGAGCAGACTATCTGAGTGTGAATGGGACTACGTATACGCCTACGGCACTTGGTTCGCAGGTGACTCTCCTGAGATTATTGTTTGATGAAACATTGCACCCCACACATTTCACCAAACTCTACGACAATGGCAAGGGCAAGATATATCAAATCAATTACCCATGAAGACACTTTTTGAGAGGGATTTTTTCCCTCCTGTTCTTCGTCAGGTTGCCCTTTTCAGAGTGAATTATTCGCCAGAGGACTGTTTGGCTCTTAACGCAAGTCTCTTGGGGAGTTGAACCAAAAGAGTGACGGATCCGCGTAGGCTCAAGTGCCCGTTTAAATTGCTCACTTCACGAAGCGGAGATATCTCCCGAACAACGAAATTGGATTGCCGAGTTCTCTTCAGCTTTCTCCAAGAATCTGCGGGTCAAACTGGCTTATAAACTGAAATGGAAGAATTCTCTATTTTTTTGCGTTTTTGATTCTTGCTATTAAGTCAAAGAGCTCGCAGATCTTTTTTTGTCTGATTAGGTTTTCTATCGACCATAGCAGCGTCTACGTTTAGGTATCCAACATGACATACGATTAGATACCTAAATCTTTATAAGTTTAGACACCTATATCTTAAACCCCGAGAGGGGCTCCATGCGCCTTCTGAAGCAAGTCTCAAGGACGATCGGCGAGAACGAGTATTCAAAATGGATCATTATAGTTCCTCCATCTCAGATAGAGCAACTCGGATGGACGGAAGGAGAAGAACTGGAAAGTCTTGTCAAAGACAAGTCGTTGTTCATCAAGCCTTCAGCTGAGAAGAAGGAGAGCCCACGAAAAATGTCATACTTGGATTTCAGAGAGAAGATTGCAACAGTTTTGAAGACTGAACCCAACGGACTTTCCTGGACGGAGATTCGCCAAAGGCTGCAATTGTCCCAGAAGGTTCCTAACAACCTGTGGGTCGCCACAATGGAGAGAGAAATTGGATTGCTGCGAAAGTTGGACAATAAAACTGCAAAGGTAATCTGGAAACTTGAAGGACCAAAAATGGAAGCCCCCCGAAAGGAAGAGGAGGTAAGAAAATGAGTGAACAAACTGGTCAATATGAAAAATTCAAGATACAAATAGAAACCATCTTGAAGGCAGAATCTGGCGGTCTCACTTGGACCGAGATAAAAAGCAGATTAAGTCTGCCTCAAAAAGTTCCCAACAATAAGTGGGTTCGTAAGTTGGAAACAGACATAAGCCTAACCAGAGTGAACGAAAAGAGAGGAACTGTCTGGAAACTGAAGCAATAGAATTGGCGCACATGATGAGGTGTGAAGAATGACAAGCTCTGAAGTGCCTCTGGACAAAGTGAAACAGTCAACTTTCAAGCCGAGATCGACGGCTGATGCCGAGAAGATGAAGGAATTGATTCAAAGCATCAAGAAACTTGGGCTGGTGCAGCCGATTGTCCTGAGACCGAAAGACGACGGGTTTGAAATAATCGCAGGAGACCGGCGATCAGAAGCAGCCCGAAGAGCCGGAATCACTAAAATCCCGGCAGTCATCAAAGATGTGTCGGATAGAGAAGCCTTGGAGATTATACTGGCAGAGAATATTCACCGAGAAGATCTCAGTGCCGTTGACAAAGGCAGAATCTGTAAGTTACTCAAGGACAAGTTTCCGGATGAGTACGCGAACAATCAGGTCATTGCTGATAAACTTGGGTTGAGTTCGGCCACGATAAGCGATTGGATCCAATTAGTCGAAGCTCCAAAAGAGATTCAAGACCTGATCGCCCCTGAAGTCAAATCCGGAGGAGCTGTTCCAAAGGGCAAAATTGAATATACCACAGCGCTGGAAATCATCAAGAAAGTAGAAAAACCCGAGAGACAAATCTCACTCGTCAAAGAGGTAGCTCGAAGACACGTCCCCCGCAGGGTTGTTCGCCAAGTCATCAAAAAGGTAGAGCATGCACCTCAAAAAGAGGTTCGAGATATCTTTAGAGAGAGTACAGAGGCACCTCCTTTGCTGCCCTTCAGCCATGAACATTGTAAGAAGATTCTGCAAGGAAACAAAACTCAGACTTCTCGTAAGGGCCTGCCCTTGAATGTTCGAAAAGGCTCTATAGTGCGTGCATCTGTTACGTACTTCGCCGACCTCGAAGTGACTGATGTATACAGAAAGAAGCTGAACGAATTTGATGAGGAAGATGCGAAACGAGAGGGGGGTTATAGTTTAGAGCAATTCAAAGAAGTGTGGAAGAATATACATGGTGTGTGGGATCCTAATGAGGCAGTCACCATCATCCGCTTCAAGCTCTCAAAAGTGGTCTGAACCCATCATAGTGTTAGGCAAAGGTGTCCCAGCCTATAGTGCGACCTATGGATGCTTAGTGTACTGTGTAGCGGGTATAGGAGAGAATGCCTGCTGGCTCAGATTGTTCCCCCTTTTTGCAGAGAAAGTTATTTCGAGTATCCAGTTTGTGGAGAAATTCGACGTCATACGTGTCGTATATAGGGAAAAACGGCCTGAGCAGATAAGACCTGAAAGCAGAAAGGTCTATCCTGAATACGTTGAAAAGATAAGCAGTGTTAACGAAGAGGCGAAACGTGTAGAAATTCTAAGTCAACACACAGAAGTGGGGACATTTCTCCATGATGACTCTTGGCGAGGAAAAAAGACGCTGGGTATGATACAAGCAGTAGGCCCACTCTTTCTGGTTGACCACGGGACCCCCAAAGTGAGGTTTCGCTGCTCTGACGTATGCACCGGTCATGTTTGTGAAGTTGGAGAGCTAAAGAGATTTGATGGAGTGGGAAGATCGATACCTGAGGGAACGGAAACGCTTGAGCATAAACTTGCCATCTACCGAAATAAAGCACTTCGATTTGTAATGGGCACTGATAGTCAGCATCCACACAGGTGGCTACTAATCTCAATGCATATAATGGAAACAAGCTGAAATTCATGTGAAAGGTGGTGATAAGGAAATGAAAGCTAAGCTCGAAGAAATCGACATCTCACGAATCGATGTCAGTGAAGCCAACGTGCGGAGGATCCAAGCTACCAAAGGAGAAATCGACGAACTGGCTGCAAGCATCAAAGGTAGAGGCGTTCTTCAGCCCATAATCGTAGTCAAGAAAGGCGACAGATACGAGCTTCCCGTGGGACAAAACAGATTCCTTGCAGCGAAGGAAGCTGGATTGCTCAAAATCCCAGCTTTAGTCTATGATGAGATGGATCCATTAGAAATGCGCGTCATATCAGCGATCGAGAACCTGCAAAGAATCGATTTAGGACAGGCCGATCGAGCTGCCGCCGTTTCTGATCTCGTCAAAGCACTCGGTTCAAACGACGCTGTGGCAAAAGCCTTGGGCAAATCGCCAGGCTGGGTCAGTTTTATGCTCGGTTTCAAAGGCTTGCCAGACGAAGTTAAGAAAATGGTTGATGACAAGAAGCTAAACACGGTAGAGGCAGCGAGTCTCCGGCACATGCTGAAGTGGAAATCCCCTGGAGAGATCGTCGAAGTTGCAAAGGTCATCTCTGAAATCCCAAAGAGGGATGCGGTTACAAGGGAGAAGCGAAAAACAGCGGTTCAGATTGCCAGAAGGGTACCTACAATTTCAGTTGAAGAACTAACCAAACGCGTCGAAAAAAAGAACCCGCTCATGTCACTCAACATATCAGTCTCAGACACTGAATTAGATGGTTTGAAAAGGGCAGCTGAAGATGAGGATGAAAGCCTTGAGGATTTGGCACATAGAATAATCAACGAATGGCTTGCTGAGAATGAATATATACCAAAGGGGTAGCGCCTTGGAAAACAGAGAGAAGAAGCTCCTTGCTTCGTTCATTGTAGACTTCAAGAAGGGGAAAAAAACCGCAGATCCAATGGAATATGCCAAAACATGCAAGGCACTTTCAGAAATGTACGGCAGCGCGGAAAGCGTCGCGGAGAAACTTGGCGTCGGGAAAGAGACTGTCAGAATACTGTCTAAGATTGTCGAGCTGCCGGAAGAAGTTCAAGAGATGATATCACGACACCTAATACCAATCACGGTGGCTTTTGACCTCGTGCCTCTTAGTCGTGAAAGGCAAATTGAAGCCGCTGGCGCAATCTCAGGTCTATCCTTCAAAGATGCAAGGAAAGTGATAAGGCGCTTATCTGAAAGCCCCAACATTCCTGCAACAGATGTGCGTGTCGATGTGCTCAACGAATTGGAGAAAAAGGAAGTTGACATTGCCATGATAGCTCTTCCAAAAGAAATCTATGCGTTGCTGCGAGAAGAATCCGAAGATATTCCCGAATTCATTAGTAATATTGTGGAAAAATGGCTTGCTGAAGATGCCCCCCTTGATAGATACGCTCACGCGACTGACAAAGGGAATAACGTCTCACTAATGATCAAGTTATCGCGTAGAACCTTTGGAGCTCTTCGAAGGAAGACACGCAAACCAGCGAATCTGGTTGAGCGAATTGTCATATCGCACTACAAAGACAAGCTCAATTGACTGACAGAATGTTAGGATTGTAGTTTACAGAGACACAAGACATCCTTATTCCATTTGACCGTATACACTGAAGGCAATTCGTGCATTCACCACCGACTTTGATCTCACCAGATTCAACCTTCAACGCACCTGATTCGCACGTTCCTACACATGCACCGCACCCAACACAGTTCAGTGCCCTCGTCAGCTGCTTTTCAAAGACCGGAAGGATTTTGGGATCTTCAAGTTTCGTGCGCATCTTGTTTCCTATCATCGTGATTTCTATACTGGGATTGGTAATCATTGCCATAGAGCCCCTTTCGTTCATATGTCCAAAAACCTTCATAAACTCCTTTACGCGACTCATAGCCCCGTTTGAAAAAGTGTAAACCATTTGGTCATCACCAGAACACAGGTGAGATGACGTGCAAGCAATGGATTTGACCCACTTGGTTTTGCGAACTCGCCACTTGCCGCTTCGAATCCAGTAGCTAACATCTTCTATGTTCAGTTTCTTGGCATGTTTCGCCAGTATTAGACCGAGTTTTTTCGACAAGTCTGGATGAACAGTTCTTACCAATTCAAAATCTCGGAGGCTTTTCTCAGGGCATGCCCAGCAGCCTATTCTGGAAAAGCCATAGTTGTACATGACGTTGTAGGGTATCTTCTTCCAAAGTAGGTAAAGCCAGACATCCAAAGAGCCCCAATTGAGGATCGGAAACGCCAAGGTCTGTCTCGGAATCATCTTGTTTACTTGAATTCGGTTGAATTTTGACCTGATATTCGACTCCTTCTTTCGGATCCCACTGATAGCCAGAACCCCATCTGGATAACGATTGTTGATTAGTTGATTTTGAGGGCTGAATTTCTGAGTTTTGCAGCACCACTTCATTTTCACGCTTGGAGGGCCAAGCTGATCGCAAAGATCGAAGAAGCTCTGCGGGGGATGTGCCTCGACAAGATTAACGTTCCACATGCGTGTCAAGTCATGCACATAATTCACAGTTTCATCAAATTCGACCGTGGTGTTAAGGAAGATTGCATCCACTTTCCGCCTAACAAGCCTCGTGAGGTAGAGTGATGCAGCACTGTCTTTACCACCGCTAAAAGAAACAGCTAATGGTAAGTGGGCGTATTTCTTGATGGTTTCCCTGAGAAATTTTGTCGCCTCTCTTTCTTTTTCTCTGAGTATTTGTTCGTTTGCTTTGATTGTGTCTCGAAGATCGCTGCCTTTGAGAGCTGAAACGTTACCTGCCAATCCATTGAAAAACGCGATTCGCCAACTTCCTTTCCTTTCATCATACGAAAGGCGAAATATCTTTTTGCCATCAACTACAATCTCTCCCATTATATTGTAGAAACAAAGCCCCTTCGGGAGATGGTTGCAGAAGTGGTTGTTCTCTTTGGCAAGGACTTTTCCATACAGATCCTTTTCTTCCTTGAAAATCGGTTTGAGTTCCGCCTTTGTGAATTTCAGCTTGAAGCTATGAAGTCCGCAGATCCCACAGTTGCGCCCATCCAAAATGGGGACATTGCAGTTGTTGCACCAACCGATTTCAGGCAATACGCTCACTTTCCATCGAAGTTATCTGATGCAAGACATGCTCACCGAGACCAGTGATCTGATAGAGACCCCGTGCAGGCGTTTCAACAAGCTTCAGTTCCAACAAAACCGCAAGCAGATTTCTGACGTAGTTAACCCGGATCCCTGTCTTCGATGCTATCAACGTAGGGGGTAGACGAGGAGTTTCGAGCAACGCAGTTAGGATTTTGGTGGCAGACATAGCTAAATCATAAGTATTCTATATACTTATATGTTACAATGATTACCTGTCATGATAAAGTGCCAGGATAAGCCTTGGATTTGTACAAAAGAAGAAAAAGGCGGATGACAAGCACTTCGAAAATTTAGAGCATAAACTCAAAACAGCGAGAATACTGAACGTCCTGGACAATCGATTGCAGGCAGAAAGACGCGCGCTTTATGCTCATGAATCTAAATAAAGCCACTATTGACGTTTTACTATTTGTCGTAGTTTGGATTCGGCAGTTGAAGTTTTTCCCCGATCTCATTTGCTCAGTTTCTTGCGGGTCAAGTCCAAACGCCGAAACAAATCCAAACCTCTTCTACCCTCAACAAATCTGGAGTGAAAAAGTCTTTGAGCGGTCTCAAACTCACAAAACTCTAGGTATTCGTAACCGTTCCATTTCTCGACAGCCTTTTCAAGAGCTCTCTGGGAAGCGAGATTATTCACGTCTGTGGTAGCCTGAATTCGCACGAGCACTCTTGAGAGAAACAAGTAGTCAACCATGATTTTCACGGCTTCAGAGCAGTAGCCTTTTCCCCTTTCACTTGGAACAAGACTATAACCTATCTCCAGGAGGTTTCCTCTCAAAAAGTGGATTATTCCTCCGATTTTTGTTCCATCTTTTTTCTCTATGAGAAACCACTTGTTGTCAGCCGTGAGGTTCTCATACCTCTTTGCCAACTCTGTTCTAGAGTTCTGTGGAAACCATATGAATTCCCCGAAGAATTAAGGATTGTTGTTCCAGTCTGCCCACAATGGCAAATCCTCTTTTTCCACAATTCTCAGATTCACATTCTTGCCTTCAAGCAATCCGATTCACCACTCAAGCCAATAGAACTGGTTCTTCCTGTTCAGCTATAACTTTTCCGCAAACCCAAAATCAGGAAGGTGGTCACAAACGTCAGGTATCACGTGTTAACCACGCTGACTGACGCTCTCTCAAGATTGACCTATTTTCAAAGTAAGAGGAATTGAGTTTGGCGGATCCGCTGGGATTTGAACCCAGGGTCTTCGGCTTTCTTCAGCGTTTCGCGTTAGAAGGCCGACGCGCTTTATGGCTTAACCTGTATCCATGCTGCGCTACGGATCCATTTTTCGCGCAATAAAAGAGGAGCGTATAGGTTGATATATTTTATTCTATGAAAATCGCTGGACGATAAGGCTTTGCGAGCTGAGCCCTTGACTTCGGATCATATCGCTCTGTTTCTTCTTCCCCGTAAACTTCGACCTCTGCACTGAGCTCTTTTTCCAAGAAGCCCCTGGCATCCTTCACAGCCTGAGCCTCATCCAAGGACTTAATCTGCAGCAACTGTTTCTTTCGTTCCTCCGCCATCCGGTTCAGTTCATCCGTCGTCTGTCCAACGAACTTGGACACTATGTCGGCCTTCGCCCTCAACTCCGGTTTTGCCATCAATTCTTTCATCAAGTTCTTCTGAGCTATTTTTCCTGTAGCTGATTTTTCTAGCGCGCTGAGCCATATCTGCCATTTCCACGGCGCCGCGACGTAGTAACACACTTTCTTTGGTTTTACACCTGTTGCTTTCAGTATGTTCTGCGTATCCTCCAGAACGCTCATGACCAGCTTCTCGTTCTCTTCGGCACCGACATCTATCTTTGATTCATCTGGTTGGGGCCACGGAGTCACAGAAACAAATTCCTTGTTGCCTCTCATTTCCCACAGTTCTTCACACACGTGCGGAGCCACCGGTGCCAGCATCCTTACCTGAGCGTCTATCACCTCTCCAACCACATAGCCTACGATACCCTTGCTTTCTTCACCTCGTTCTTTCGTACGCTTCTGATACCATTGAAAATCCTGATCCAACTCATACATGATCGTGTGTATAGCCTTGCGCACAGCCAACTTGTCCATCGCTTCAGTTGCCATTCTGATATGCTCCTGCAATCGACTGAGCATCCATCTATCTATAGCGGGCAAAGATTCCTTTGTCTTCTTGGTTTTGCGAACCGTCTTAGATTGTTCAGCAACGTATCTGCAGAGACGTGCCAACTTGTCTCGCATCGCCTTGGCAATCAAAGGACTGAAATCAGCATCCTGCAACAGCTCAGCAGTTGACATGACGCTCAGTCTGATGGAGTCTGCACCGAATTTGGCTAGAGCTTCCCTCAGCGGAACGATGTTGCCGAAAGATTTGCTCATTTTCGCCCCTTCCATCATGACACTGCCGTTCGTCGCTATCTGCCGAGGCCACAGTTTTTCTGGGAAAATGGCGGTATGGTTGAATATCATGAAAGTCAAGTGATTCGGAACCAAATCACGTCCAGAGTGACGACTGTCCAACGGATAGAAGTACATGAACTCAGCACGCATTTGCTCCAGAGTCTCAGCGTCCAGACCAGTCTTTTTCGCCAGTTCCTTGGGTTCACCGATTCCGAGGAAAACATAGTCAAAAACTTCATCAGTCAACTGTTCAGCCCGAATCTTATGTGTTCTAATGCTTATCACAAGCGTGTAATACGCCATGTAAATGGTTGAGTCAGACAGCGATTCGATTATCCACGCCTTGTCCCAAGGAAGCCTCGTGCCCAAGCCCGATTTTCTCGCACATGCCTTCTCATGCAGCCAATCTATCACATTGTTAAATTCTGGACGCAATTCTTCAGGCAGAATCTCCATCATGTCCAAGTTCTTGTGCGCCAACACTTTCCATTCAGGTTCTCCATAATCTATGAACCACTGATCTTCAAAGATCTTGACAATGCATTCCGTTTTACATCGACAGAAGACTGGCCGATTAAGCAATTCATACATCGTCGTGGCCTTGCCTTCCTGAATCAGATCTTTCTTGACCCTGTCCTTTGCTTCAGCCACCGAAGATCCAAAGTATTTGCCAGTGTTCTTTTTCATCTTGCCATTATGAAATTCATGTCTGTACAGCTCTTTCGTCGCATTTTCCAGCTTCGGATCCTTCTGATCCTGAATCCCCATTTTCCTTACAACGTCCGCGGCGGGAACATCCGAATAACCCGGCACTTCAATCAACGATATCGGTCTGACCGAATCAATGATCTCAGGCTTCAAACCGTACTTCGCCAGTTGTGACGGTGCGTTCTTCTTAAGATTCTCAAGAGCCACAAAATCGTAAGGCGCATGCGCTGGAACCGACATCACAACGCCAGTCGCATTCTTCGGATCAACAAAATCCGCCGGCAATATCGGTATCTTAGCTCCAGTTGCTGGGTTCTCAACGTATTTTCCGATGAATTCCTTTCCTTCGAAAGTCCCCAGAATCTTCACTTTGTGGTTGAGGAGAACGAGTTTCTGAACGCCTTCTTGGCTGACTATCCATTGTTCGCCATCAACGTCAGTTTTTACGTATTTGATGTTTGGGTTTATCCAAATGTTTGTGACTCCGAAGATTGTTTCAGGACGCAAAGTGCCCGTTGGGAAAACAAGTCCGTCCTGTTTGAATTTCAGCAGTGTGAATTCGCCGATTTCCGGTTCAACATCGCCAACCGTGTCATGCTGTCCTACGGGGTTTTGATCTCTGGAGCACCAGCCAACAGGGTGACTTCCGCGACTGATGTAGCCTCCCTGCCGCAATTTCTGGAATTGCCACTCTATGAAACGGTTGTAATGTGGATCTATAGTTGTGAATTCACGTCTCCAGTCTATGGAGTAGCCTATTTCTTTCATTCCACTCTTGATTTCTTGGTGGAAATAGCGGGCCATCGCCATCGGGTCAGCAAGATCCTTCAGCTTTTCTTTCGGAATCTTGTAAACATTGACGAAGTCAGATACAAGTCTCGCTTCGTTGTCTTCAAGGCGTTTAGCCATCGCCAAAACAGGCGTGCCAGTGTAGTGGAAAGCCATTGGCAAAAGCACATTGTAGCCGCGCATCCGCTTGTATCGTGCATGTACGTCAGCAAGTGTGTAGGTTCTGCCATGACCCATGTGCTGCGGACTGTTAGGGTAGGGATAGGCCACAGTTATGTAGCACTTAGGCTTATGCGGATCGGGGTTTGCTTCGAAAATCTTGGCGTTTTCCCACTTTTTCTGCCATTTCTCTTCGATTTTCCTGAAAAACTCCATAAAACTGTCTGATTCGGGGTCAGGGATATTAAAGGTTTTGTTCTTAGGAACAGAGAACGCGATTCCTCACATCAGACACCGCTCATTTAGTGTGCAAACGCGGATTAATGTTTTTCTGCCTTAGGGTACTGGTTAAGTTATTTGTCATAGTAAGATAAGGCGCGTCATATGGAAAAAGAGGTGTGAGAACTAGTTCATTTCTTAGCTTGCGCTCTCAGATAATCAAGAAATGCCATGTGCCTTGGACAGTTTCTGAGACTTTCGCTTTCACAGAATTTCTTCTTTTCTTCCTCATTTGGTTTACAGTTGAGACGGGGTAGTGGTGCGCCTTCGCAGTTTCGCGCGCGCTTGACGCTAGATTCGTCGTGCGAAAGGTCGGATGGCGAAGAAAACGTGGGTGGTCATAAGAAGAATCGCTAAAGTTGCATTACTAGCTAGTATTCTAAATATACTACTCGCGCACTTGGGTTGAAATACAAAGCAAGCTTTTGATTTTCTAAAAAATCGTTTCCTATTATACTAGGAATATACTTGACCTCATCCATCGTTCTTTTGTCCATCCTTGTCGGAATCAATGAACCTATTGTTGGTAGATTTACCTTAAAAAGCTCGTCTGATTCCGTTCTGAAGTTCATGGTGGCATCCTTGATGGGATGATTGAAAAAGCGGTATCCTGCCAACGTCACAGTCTCACCTGATTGCATCTTAGTGATAGCCATTCTTGTGCTTAAGATGTCATTTGTTGATAAAACGGTG
>Ga0315279_10008080_pt1 | contig 12816 bp, 12 predicted proteins | sample YL17G06_20_MG_FD_203694 | JGI IMG/M metagenome (GOLD analysis project Ga0315279, IMG submission 203694) | Sediment microbial communities from Yellowstone Lake, YNP, Wyoming, USA - YL17G06_20 | ecosystem: Environmental > Aquatic > Freshwater > Lake > Sediment | place: USA: Wyoming | collected... | reverse complement strand
CTTGAAGTTCTCGAAAGGCTTCTTCTCGCGCTGGTTTATGATGTCCCACATGTGCTTTTTTCCTATATTCGGCAATAATTCTAGCGAGTGCTGTCTTACTGATATAGGGCCTGCTTTGTTGAAGAACTCGATATACTTTGCTTCGTTCCTCTTCACCAGCTCTTCGACAACCACCCTCAGTTCGTTGCGGCCAGTTATAGTCAATCGTTCGTATGGCAATCGTCCTTTGATGAACTGCACCTTGTCTCTTTTGTCCGGGCCTATATAGATTTTCTCGCGCAGGAGCAGCGGTGACTCTGGCCTTGGTACCAGCTCTAACAAGGAGAAATAGGTCTCACCGAGGGCTTGCGCTATAGGTTCCTTGCGGAACGCGTCTGCGTATCCATTCTGCAGATAATCCAAAACTATTGCGTAGTCCTCTCTGAACATATGTATCTCTCATTCCAACTCAGCTGCTATGTCTAGTATTTTTTTGACTTGCTCCTCTTTTAAGCCTAACCTCGTTTTCTCGAAGATAAGCTTGAGCTCTTCCTTTGTCTTTGGCCTAACGTCTATAATCCTAACGGATATCTTTTCATCAATGCCCAAATCAGCCAGCTTCTCTGCCGCCTCTTTGAGCTTGCGAGGGCCGATCTTCCCGAACTCCTGCGCATACTCGAGAGTCACCTTCTGCTCGTAATTCAATTCGCCCTTCTCTTTCCTGTCCTCGAGTATCTTCTTGACCTCAGAGACAGATATGGGCTTTTCCGATATCGTCTGCTTTCCTATTCCCATTTTATCACTTCTGTAATTTTAGATGCGCGGGATGTACTACAATGTTCTTCTCCGCGTTCAAATCGTATATCCTGATCAGATAGCATGAACCTTGCTTGCCTATGACTCTTCCAGTCTGGCCTATGAAGCGTCGGAACGGCATCCCACGATGGAGAGACGGGTCGACGTTGATATGGACTATATCTCCTATATGGAAGACTTGGAGCATCTTGTTGACTGTCGGTCGCCCTTTCTCCCTCTTCGTCTTCTTGAACCTGGCGCGAGTCCCGCATCTGACGCCCCTGTGCTTGTGATGAACCATAGTATCTCTCCTATTTTTGCCTATCGTGGAATATATTTATATATGTTACTACTCATAAGTTGCTACATGGATGACGAAACGATATACGAGTTCGCTATCGCATTAGTTATAATTTTCGGGGCTTTTAACTATTTGTATCCGGGGGCAGCTTTCTTCACAACGCTAGTCACGGCGATAGCACTTATAGGGGTTGTCCTGTTCATCAAAGGTCTACTTCAGTACCTGGTCGGCAAGAACAAGGAGAACATCTGGGCAGGCGCTATCCTGATCATCTTCGTGGTGATCCTCTATGGCGGCCTTCCGACAGTGATCAACGTGTTCAAGTTCGTGGCCGCGTTCGTGCTGGGCTTTATCGACAAGGGTCTAACGTATCTCGCCTCTATAGTGTAAAATTTCGACAACACAAAGCTTTTAAATCAGATTTTCCTACTCTTTCTCGGTGACGCACGTGCAGAATCTCCTAGAGATGTTTAACGAGGAAGAGCAGAAGCTTTCTAAGTTCGGAGTCAGGGATCTGCACAAGCTGAAGTATGTCTACGATTCTACGACCTCCAACAATTATAATAGGATGCGGTTCGAGCTCAAGAGCATATTCGCACTTATCGAGTCTATGGAGCCTAAGGAGCTGAAAATCACGATAGACGACAGCTTCAAGAAATTGGAGAAACTGGAATTCAACCCGACTATATCAGGCCCGAACATCAGCCTGCGCGACAAGCTCAGGCGCGATTTTTCCATCTGGTACAAGCCTACCTTCTATATCCCTACAGTCAACTCGGCCCGGACCATAACGGCAGACTTTGTGATAATGAGGGGTGTCCATGGCTCTATGTACGAGCTGGACCCGGACCTGAAGAAACAATTGTACTCTTACGAGTTTCTGTCCAATTCTATATTGAGGGACATCTCGATAAAGCTATTAGGGAGCCTCAAGACGATAAGCCTGGGGGTCCTGTGCAAGAAGACGTTCATGCCCTCTGACCTGCAGGAGATAAAGATAACCAACTTCTATCTCAAGGCCAATAGGCTGATGCTATTATCCGAGGACTATCTCCCGGACAACCTGAAGATGAGCCTGCCGGTAAACGTCACGTATGCCGAGAATGTCGACATGAACGCGCAGAAGTTCGTAGAGGCGGCTAAGAAAGTGCTTTGATGACTATTGCGTTCTTTTTCTCCTCCGAATAAGGGCCGTGATGTAGATTATTACTATAATAATTAACAGCACCACTATGGTCTGCCCCATATCGATGAGTATTGGCGTAGGTTTGGATGTTTGGGTTGGAGTAGGTGTAGGAATTGAAGCTTTCAGATTAATCGGAGTATTTGTATAGAAATCAACATTAATCGTCCGAATCCCATCAGAAAGAGACCAAATATTGCGGCTGTTGGCATCGGTAAAACGAATGCTGAACTCGGCCTTTCCTTCTGAATCCGTCCTGCCAGTCCATACATCGGTTCCATTTTCCTTCAGCGTGAGATTTACATTCTGTCTTCCATTCACTTCGTAGAATCGGGTGACATTTGAATTCAGCCAGGCCACGGCATCCTGCCATCTTGGGTTGCCCGGCCCCCAAATGGCTTCAACGCTTCCCCTCATGACAAAATCATTATTGTAAGTTATCGCGGAATAAAGCGTCCACCTAGCCCCCTCAAAGCTTATAGTCCCGTGGAAATCCCTTGGTTGGAATTCATTCAGCGTTGCGTTTACTAAAGTAAGATTTGAATTTCCACCGATGATTATGAATAATGCGCCAGAATCTCTAATACTTACATTTGAATTAGTCGGGAAAACACCCCACTGCCCTTTCATTGTGACGTTCCGAAGGCTGATGTTCCGGTAAGAAAAGTCAGTCGCCCTGTCCATTACCATGTTTTTGAATTCAGCATTCTCGTTATTGAGATTAAGAATCAACTTCCTCAACTGCGAATCCCTTATGCTAATGTTCGAGTTAGGGTGGGTGAGTATGACCCATCCCCGTTCAAAGGGCCCCTCCCCGAGCTCGTCTGGAATCAGCTCCGTGTTTATGAGGGTCAGATTGTAGGCGACATTCGTTTCCGTATCCCTCTGCAGGCTCCAGTTCTCAAACCTTCCAGTTCTCAGCCCTCTCGCAGAAAGCCTCTCGCCATCCCCAACAAAGAGAGCTACAGATCCAATAGTTGAATTTGTTATGAAAACATCAGAATTCCCGCCTACCCCGACAGACCCTCCGATTTCAAAAACAATCTTGGAATTCGTGACATTTGCGTGCGCCTGATTAAAGATTTCAAATAGATGGATTCTCGTGGCTGAATCGCGCATCGTTATTCTTGCTCTGTCCTCGGCCCTGACAACAAGACAGGTACTCAGCGCGGGCTCAAGAGTTGAATTCTCAACAACCAGCAAAGAGCTGTCTGCGAGATGTATGCCCCAGTGGTAGTAATCGAAGTTGTACTGCTGAGTCTGAGGAACCTGATAACGATCAATTATAAGCGACGAATTCCCCACTATGAACTGCGCGTTGTCGTGCAACATGATATTGCCATATTGCTTGTAATGCCCATTCTGAAGAACCCAAATTTCATTCCCGCGCAGTTCAATATCTCCATAGTGGATACCATCATACTGAACCTCAATTTCAGCAACGATATCATCGAAATAGACAGTTGAGCTCTCAAGCGGCTCAAGTATAATTCCCCCACGAACTAATGGTTCGGCGTCAGAGGCAGATACCGCCTGGCTGCCGTCAAGGAAAACGCGAATTTCATTCTCCACGAATCTGACCTCAACCACATGCCATATGCCAAGCGATACTCCCGGCCCGTCACTAGAAAGGCTCCTGAACTTCTCTTCCATCTGTTTACCAATATACGTGCTATTCTCGTTCATGCCAATCATGTACCTATGCAAACCGGTTTTGCCTTGCTCTGCTCGCACGCCGATATTGGCACTTCCGTTCACCAGCTTCATCCTGAACTTTATGCTTACTATCGTACCATCGAAGTCAGTGTCTGCAAGCGAATGTTGTGTCCCGCTAAGGACATGGTTCCTATTTTCCTCTACGACGCTCCACCCAGTTCCAAAACGCCAATTTGCCGTGCCACTTTCAAAATTTTCCGTAACATTCTGAACTGCCGCCACCGTAAAATTGGGCACCGTCGCCGCCGCGGGAAGAATAAAAATAATTACAAAAATCAAAAGCAGCAAAGGCATTGCAAAAAATTTTGTTTTCATTATTAAAATTAGCGATATACGCTTTAAAAACCTTCCCCTTTTGATGTGTTGTAAACTTAGAGGGACATATAAGGGGGTGAAAAACTTTGAGTGTCGTTAACTTTACAACACAGAATAACCGAAATCTTTAAATAGTACTTCAAAAGAACTATATAAGCTTATCGAAAAACTCTGTTTCTTTCACAATAGGAATGCGTTAGCGGATAGTGAAAATATGAAATTGATAGGAAAGGTAGTGTCCATATCCGAGGGCAAGCTGGTCGTGAAGGCGAACGACCTACTCAAGCCAGGGACCAAGGTATTCGACGAGGCCGGGAACTTCGTCGGCATCGCAGTCAACTATTTCGGCCTCACTAAGAAGCCTTACCTCCTGGTATCGCCGAAGAAGAAACCGGAGCACTATCGCGGGAAGGAGATTTTCGCCTAATATATGGGGATGATTATTTTGGAGAAAATTAAGGAAGTGAGGAAGATGCAAGAACCACAGACGCAAGCGCAGGCCGCCGGTCTAGCGTGCCCTGACTGCGGGAGCAAGGAACTTAAGAGAGATTATGCTAGAGCAGAGATTATCTGCAACAAATGCGGGCTAGTGCTAGATGACAACATCATAGACTCTGGCCCCGAATGGAGAGCCTTCGACTCTGACCAGGCAAGCAAGAGAGCCAGGACCGGTGCCCCTATCAAGTATACCAAACCGAACAAGGGGCTGGCGACTGAAATCGACCAGTACAATAGAGACATCCGCGGAGTGAAGATATCAGCACAATCCAGAGCCCAGATGTACAGGCTCAGGAAATGGCACAAGAGAACGTCTATATCTTCTTCCATGGAGAGGAATCTGGCGATAGCACTCTCGGAACTGGACAGGATAGCCTCCTCTCTGAGCCTGCCCTCCAATGTCAGGGAGGCGAGCGCTCTACTCTATCGTAAAGCAGTGGAGAAAGGACTTATCAGAGGGCGCCTGATTGAATCGGTCGTAGCCGCAGTCCTATATACGATCTGCAGGCAGTACTTGATACCCAGGACTCTCGACGAGATATCGGAGATATCCGGCATCAACAAGAAGGAGATAGGGCGTACCTATCGCTTCCTGAAGAGGGACCTTGGTATAGTGATGCCTCTGACGAACCCAACGCACTATATCCCGAGATTCGCCTCTGACCTTGGCCTATCGGGCAACGTCCAGGAGAAGGCCAGGGAGATACTGGAACTGGCCATAAAGCAGGGCCTGATATCCGGGCGCGGTCCCACGGGGGTAGCGGCAGCTGCGGTCTATATCGCCGGTGTCCTGATGGGCGAACGCAAGACGCAGAAGGAAGTGGCTGACACTGCTGGCGTGACTGAAGTGACCATCCGGAACAGATATAGAGAACTCAAGGACAGGTTAGGCCTCGATGTCCCGGCCTAACTTAAACCTTTTTATTTTTATCTTACCTAATTTTGAGCATGGGACTGGAATCTTACAAGCCACCTTCTAAGAAATGCAGCCGATGCCGGTATTACGACTCAATAAACCAGAGCTGCATAATAGAAAAGAGCAAAGAAGACAGTTGCCGATTTTTCTTCCCTACAGGGTGATTGAATGTGCGGGATAATCGGGATTATTGGTAAAAACGAGGTATCTGGAGACATTTATAACGGCCTCCTCAGCCTCCAGCACAGGGGCCAGGACGCCGCCGGGATTACTACTTTTGACGGCCAGTTCCACGCGATAAAGGAGGCAGGCCTGGTCAGCCAGGTCTTCCCCAGGGATAGCCTGAAGAAACTGAAAGGTACTATAGGAATTGGCCATGTCAGATATCCTACTGTCGGGAGTATCTTGAAGCAGGACGCCCAGCCGTTCCATACATTGCTCCCTTCTCTCATCTCTATAGCCCAGAACGGGAACTTGGTCAACTTTAAGCAGCTGAAAGAGGACCTATTGAAGCAGAACGAAGAGATCTATTCGACCTGCGATGCTGAACTCATACTCAAGCTCTTGGCAAAGGAAGTCGCGAGAGAACGGTCCTATGACGCCGAAGCATTCTTCGCCGCAACCAAGCGTCTGATGGACAAGCTGAACGGTGGCTATTCTATCGTCGGCATGACGTCCAAGGCCCTATTCGCATTTAGAGATCCTTGCGCGCTCAAGCCGCTGGTGCTCGCGAAGAGAGACGATGGCTACGGATTTTCATCAGAGACCACGGCCCTGGAAGTCCTCGGTTATAAGGTCGTGAGAGACGTCCAGCCAGGAGAGATGATATTTATCGATAGGAACATGGAGGTCAAGTCCAGAGTCCTAAAGCCGGGAAAGAGGGCCCATTGCATGTTCGAATGGGTCTATTTCGCCAGGACAGATTCGTCGATAGAGAAAGTGGGAGTCTATGAAGCGAGGATGAGGCTGGGGAGGGAACTGGCTAAGGTCTGGAGAGACAGGGGCATACAGGTGGATATAGTCATACCGGTGCCAGACACAGCCAGACCGTCAGCCCTATCGTTTGCCGAAGAGCTGGGCTTGCGCTACACGGAAGGCTTCATCAAGAACCGTTATATCCACAGGACGTTCATCATGGCCAACCAGGAGAGGAGGGATGGCGCGATGAAACTCAAGCTTAACCCTATAATCAATGAAGTAAAGGACAAGAGGATAGCGCTCATCGACGACAGCCTGGTTAGAGGCACTACTTCCAAAAAGATAATAAATCTGCTGAGAGAAGCAGGGGCTAAGGAAGTCCACCTGCTGCTCACGTGCCCGCCGCTGAAGAGCCCGTGCTTCTATGGGATAGATATGTCGACCAAGACAGAACTAGCGGCAGCCAAGATGAGCGTAGAGCAGATAAGAAAGGCGATAGGGGCCGATAGCCTGACCTATCAGAGCTTAGAGGGGCTGAAACGAGCCATAGGGATCCCTCTATGCACAGCCTGTCTCGACGGCATCTATCCTACGCACATACCGGAAGAGATGATGAAGTCCTTTGAGAAACAGAGGCAAGATGAGAGAGCCTATAACTGGAATGCACTATAAGCTTTTTATTCTCCATTCTGACTAATTCTATCATGCGAAAATATCTGATAATTCTATTGTTCCTGACAACTGTCTATAGCCAGACCATCTTGAACGCCAACTGCGGGGTTCAGGCGGACAAGTACGGCTTCGTCGAGCTTCAGGCATACGCAGGCTATTTCATCGATTCAGACTTCTACTGCTACAACACCAATGTCAGCGTGACCATCGCCGGCAATACCTATGACATGGAGCAGTTATACACGTGCGACTATCTCAAGCTATTGCAACTGCCGGGCGGCAGCTACGATGTGCTCTATACCGCAAAATACCAGGACCACGACAGCCAGCAGGCCCAATGCCATCTGGACGTGACCTCGCAGGGAACGATGGATCTAGTGGTCTATGGCCTGAAGAACGGCGACACGTTCAGACCTGGCTCAACGCTGGCCATCCAGACAGTGGCCGTGGTGAGCAATTATAATGTCAATGCGGACATCGCCGCTAAGCTCCTACAAGGTACCAATGTCCTGAGGAACATCACACTAGCGCCAGACGCGTTCGGGGCCGAATCCGGCAGCACGGTGCTCAACCTGTCCGAGGGCGCCTATATAGTCAGAGTCAACGCAGCATATCAGAATTTCAGCGTGCAGAGAGACTATGCCATCACGGTCAGCTCCAGCCAGGTGCAGAACGCCAGCGTAGCGGGCATCAACCTGGTGGTTCTGGAGCCCGAGAATATAGTCTATCCAGAAAAAATCAAACTGAGCCTGCAGGTGGAGCTCCAGGACCAGAACAATGCCGTTGTGACCGGCGCCAGCGTAAGGGCTGATATCTATAAAGATGAAGATAGACTAGACACAGTCCAGCTCCAGCCGACCATGTGGTATTATCAGGGATCATACTTCTTCGAAGACACCGGGAGATACAAGATAGTCTATACGGCGACCAAAGGAACATCGAGCGCGAATTCAAACGTCAGCTTTGTGCTCGGCAACGAGACCGAGATATCCAAGACAGTCAACTTCACCGTGACGATAGTCAATCCCGTTTCTTCCGTTTACATCAGGGACAGCATAATCAACGCCAGGGTCAAGCTTACAGAGGATACTGAGCCTGTCGCTAACGCCTCTGTAATCCTCATCTTCGAAGGCGACCAGATAAAGATGGCCTATGACAGGTTCGGCGAGTATACCGCGAAGATAGGGCCGCTGGACGAGGGGGCGTATGACCTGAAAGCTGTCGCCACTAAAGACAACCTGGTCGCCCAGGACAAGGTCACATTCATGATCAGCAAGCATGTCCTGAATGTAGACACCGTCAGTCCTTATTACAACCAGGAGTTCGAGCTGAAGAAGGGAGACGCGCTGAAGGTCAAGGCGATAGTCCTTGACGAAAACAGGGATGTTGTGTCGGGCGTCCTGGTGGTTGCCAAGGTCCTAGAGCCGGACGGAAAGGCGCTGGAGATGCAGCTGTTCCAGGACACGAAGACTGGCGACTATGCAGGCACGCTGTATCTGAACGAAATGAGCGGGACATACCAGCTGACCATCGAAGCGTCAAAACCTGGATATGTGCCTGTATCTAAAAACAGCCAGTTCGACGTGATTTTCAAGAAGGAGCAGATACAGATATTCTCCTATTATCTGACCACCGAGAATCTCTTGACCATAGTATTGGCGATAGCGATAATAATCCTCATAGCCGCACTGCTCAGAGCAGTTTTCTGACGGTCTTGTGGTCCGCGTTCGTCTTCAGCCCGAACGGCGAGAACTGCGTCTTGACCGCGCGATAGCCCTTGTCTTCTAGCTTTTCAATCAGTTTATCGAGTTTTGGGACGTCCTTCTTCTTCGCGGTCCTGATCAGGGCGTGAATGTCATAATGGAGATACGGCATGTCCGCTTCTTCATAGGCTGAGTCTATAATCTGGTTATAGCCTTTGATCTTCTCCAGGAAAGATTTGTCGCTTATTTTCGCAATCCATGTTGGGCCGAAATAGTCCAGTGTCTGGCCGCACCCGCATTTCTCCGGAATCGATTCAAAAAGCGGGAACGCCTGCCTATACTCACATTTCTTGCAATAGCCGATATAGCCCATGTTCCTGATTTCCCTGTTCACTGTCTTTCTTCCGCCGGCTATCCTCAAGAAAGTCCTGTAATAGTGCATGCTCGCGTAAGTCAGCAACGGCTCTACCGAGAAGTTATATTTTGCGCCCTCGCGGAAGACCGAGGCTATCAGATTCCTGACGCCGAGCTCGTGAGCAAACGATGTCTTGCCTGCCTTGATGAAATATTTCCTGAAGCAGGCTGTCGGATAATTGCCTGACAGTACGCCAATGTCCGTGGCTGTCACGCACAACAGGCTATCGTTCGGGTGTATCGCTCTCATCGCCGAGTTTAGGAACTGGGCCGGCGAACCGAACGGGTCTATGTCTATGCAGTCGAACTTGTCATACTTATTCTCGAGCAGGAAGAGATTTGCGTCCTTTATAGAAGTGTGGACTCTGACTTTGTTCAGCCTTGCGTTCCTTTTAACTAGCTTCACCGCAGAGGGCTGGATATCGTTGGCATAGACGTCAAAACCGCCTTCATTGGCATACCTGACCGCCCTCGCCCCTAATCCGGACAGTATGTCGGCTACCTTTGCTCTTTTCTTCAAAAAACTCCTTAACATTAGCACGGAGACATCCCGGTCCGCCTTCATTACAGGATTATAGAACACGGGCGCATGCTCCGGTAGTCTATAGACAGACAGGTCAGGGACAAGCAGTTTTGTTTTTCCTTCAACTACCTGCTTTAGTTTGATTTCCATATGTTATTTATATTTTGACTTCATTTAATAGGTTAATGTTAATTCTCGGTATAGATGAGGCGGGGAGGGGGCCAGTCATAGGGCCGATGGTGATTGGCGGAGTCTTGCTGGATGAGAAAGACGGCCCTAAGCTGAAGAAAATGGGCGCTAAGGACTCGAAGATGCTAACGCCGGAAAAGAGACAGAGCCTGGAAAAGAAAATCATGAAAATGGCTATAGAGGTCCATTTCATAGCGATTCCTGCGACCGAGATAGATGAAAAAAGGAAGAGGATATCGCTCAACGAGTTGGAGGCGATGAAGATGGCCGAGCTGATAGAGAAGTTCGAGAACAAGCCCGACAAGATAATCATAGACCTGCCAGACCCGGACGGCGACAAGTTCATAAATAGGATAAAGAAGTACATAGATTTAGAGACAAAGACGATAGCCGAGCACAAGGCCGATGTCAATCATATAGAGGTCTCAGCCGCTTCCATAATAGCCAAGGTCGAGAGAGACAGGCAGATAGCTGAACTGGAGAAGAAATACGGGATAAAGCTGAGGACGGGCTATTCGCACGACCCGTTCACCATAGACTTCTTGGAGAAATTGGACGGAGAGGCGCCTGATTTTGTGAGAAAGTCCTGGGAGACTTTCAAGAGGATAGCGAACAAAAAGCTGCAGAAAAAGCTCTCAGATTGGTAAGCCGAAGTCCTTCTCTTTGGGCTCTTCCTTCTTCTCCAATCTCTCAGGATGGAACAGGACGTTGTAGAACATCTCGGCCAGCTCTTTTATCTTCGCATCAGAATCCTCATCCTCGTAATAGAAGCATTTGAATATGTTCTTGCCTGTCTCTTCTTCGAGAGTCGCTAGTCCTTGTAGGAATATCCTCTTCAGGTCCGGCTCCTCCTCGCTGAACTGGACTATAACGACTAAATGGTCTGAGCCGATCAGCTTCCTGGAATAGGCCAATACGTCGAACAGGTCGAGCGCCTTCTTGACCTCGAATTCGGCTGTCTCCAGCTTGCCCGCTAACTCGCTCTGGAATATCTTGTTCAGCTCGCCGCCCATCTCGACGATCCCGATCTTCATGATAGAATAAGGGAAGGGGGGTTAAAAAATAAAGTGGTTTTAGTCCATATCTGGCATGCCTTCGCCGCCCATTCCGCCCGGAGGCATCCCTGGGCCCGCTCTCGGCTTGCTCGCCGCTATGATGTCGTCTATCTTTAGTATCATGCCGGCAGCTTCAGACGCAGACGTTATCGCCTGGCGCTTGACCTTAGTTGGCTCTATCACATCTAGAGATTTCATGTTGTCGACTTTGGAGCCGAGGACGTTTATGCCAAAGGTCTTGTTTCCCTTGGCGTGCATCGACCTTAGCTTGACCAATGTATCGATCGGGTCCATCCCGGCGCTCTCGGCCAGTGTCCTTGGTATGATCTCCAGAGCGTCAGCAAACGCTTCTATAGCCAACTGCTCTCGTCCGCCTATCTGCTTCGCATAGTCGCGCATCTTGACCGCTAGACTGGCCTCTATAGCGCCTCCGCCGAAGACTACTTTCCCCATCTCGATGGCGCATGAAACTGCCCCTATTCCGTCGACGACCGCTCTCTCTGCCTCATCAACGACGTGCTTTGTGCCTCCTCGTATCAGGATAGTAACGGCTTTCGCGTCCTTGCAGTCCTCGACAAAAGTCATGGCCTCTCCAGCAACCTTCCGTTCTTCGACGGTTCCTGCGTAGCCTAAATCCTTCTCGTTCAGGTCAGACAGGTTAGTCACTATACTGGCCCCTGTTGCTCGCGCTAGTTTTTCCATGTCCGACTTCTTGGCCCTTCTTGCAGCATAAATGCCTGCTTTGGCCAGGAAATGCTGCGCCATGTCGTCTATCCCCTTCTGGCAGAACACGACGTTAGCGCTTGATTTGACCACTTTGTCGACCATGTCCTTGAGCATCTTCTCCTCTTGGTTCAGGAAAGCCTGCAATTGATCTGGTGAGGTAATCCTTATCTCGGCGTCTGTCTCCGTCTCCTTGATCTCCAGCGCTGCATCGAGCAAGGCAATCTTCGCCTTTTTGATGACAGTCGGCATTGACGGGTGTACTCTTTCTTTATCGACTACTACCCCGTTTATCAGGCTGGAGTCGTCTATGTCTCCGCCCTCTTTCTTCTCGATCTTGATATAATCTTCATCAATGACCATCTCGTTGCCTCTCTTGTCTGCGACCTGCTTGACTGCCTTGACTATGATCTTGGCTAGCCCCTCTTTTGTCCTTCCAGCAGCCCCTTTCGAGGTCATTGCGATGACAGCCACCTTGACCAGCTTGTCGTCGTCGCTTAGGGAAATCGGGTCTGATATCTTGTCCAGCTCATTGATAGCTTTTTCCTGCGCCATCTTGTAGCCGTTTATTATCACGCTCGGGTGGATGTTCTGGTCCAAGAGTCCCTCGGCCTTCTTCAGCAGCTCGCCGGCAAGAATCACGGCGGTCGTTGTCCCGTCGCCAGTCTCGTCGTCCTGGGTCTTGGCCACTTCAACGAGCATCTTTCCCGCAGGATGCTCTATGTTCATCTCCTCAAGGATAGTCGCTCCGTCGTTGGTTATCGTTATATCCCCTAATTCGTCTACCAGCATCTTGTCCATACCCTTAGGGCCAAGCGTTGATCGAACGGCGTTAGAGACAGCTTTAGCCACAGCAATATTAGTCCTCTGGGCGTCTCTTCCCCATATCCTGTTTGCCCCCTCAGGCAATATCAGA
>Ga0315279_10008079_pt1 | contig 12818 bp, 33 predicted proteins | sample YL17G06_20_MG_FD_203694 | JGI IMG/M metagenome (GOLD analysis project Ga0315279, IMG submission 203694) | Sediment microbial communities from Yellowstone Lake, YNP, Wyoming, USA - YL17G06_20 | ecosystem: Environmental > Aquatic > Freshwater > Lake > Sediment | place: USA: Wyoming | collected... | reverse complement strand
ACCTTTTTTATTCTATAACTCTTAAGTTGTCAGCATTATTATAGAGAGTATGCGAGTAAAGTTAAAGTTCAGAAAAGATGTTGGTTGGAACGCTAAATATTTAGATATTGAAATTGTTGGCGAACCTGATGTAGTAGATGAAATTATAAAAGCCATTAGAAATGTGGTAAAGGGATATGAGGAAATTTGAAGTGATTAAATGCCAAGTCTAAATTATGATTTTGTATTTAGAAAAGATGAAAAGGTTTTGGTTTTTCCTGTTAAAGTAAATAAGAGCATAGAAGATAATTGGAAGTCAGAAGATAACTTAATCTGTAATGAGTGCGAAGAAAAGTTAAGCCAAAAATATATTTGTCCTAAATGCTCACAGCAATACACCATAGGGCAAATACACAAGAGAAGAAACAAAGACTTAGAATTGGTTTTTACGACAGAAGAACACGACAGCTTTATGAAACAAACAGTTAAAGCAAAGATAACAGTTGTAAGCGAAATGCCGATAGAAAGAGCAGTAGCACTTAAGAATTTAGAGTTAATTGACGGGAACTTTTTTGAGATTTTCAACAACGATGAAGATTATGCCAACTATGTTCAAAAAGTAAGAGAACATTTGACTAAAAGCAATTTGGCTTTAATGTGCGTTATGGGTTATTACAGCAAGAATAGAGCAGTTTTGATTATTTCTTCTGGTAATAAACTCTTAGGTATTTTCTTAAGAGATAGTCGTTTTGTTAGGGAAGTTAATCAGAAGTTAGAAGTTATGTTAGAAGTATATGATGAAATTGATAAAGCACTAAGGGAATTTACCTTAGACAAGAACATAGACAACTACTACAAATTCTTAGAACTCAAAAAGGCAGGTGTGCCGATAGAAGTCAAGAAAGAAGAAGAAAAAGAGAAAAGTAATGCCGAGTTAGATGACTTTTTTGAAGATAAGAAGAAAAAGAAATTGGCGATACAAGTATGATGAAAAAAACAGAAGTAGAGATAGAATACGATAGCAAATTTAAACATATTTATATTTGGAACTTAGATAGCGATTTGATTTTGTGCGAAGATTTTGAAAGTATTTTGGGAAGCGAAAGAAAAACCATAGAAAAGATTTTCGGTAGGAAGTTCAAGTGGAAGTGAGATAATGGGAATAGGATTAGACACAAAAAAATTAATTGAAAGTGCGAAAGAGAAGATTTCCAAAAATAACATAATGATTTTAGATGAACAAATGCTGAAACAGATTTTAAAAAGGCATTTAAGAGCATATTTAGATAATTTTGAAACTATTGATAAGTTTAAAGTTAAAAAAATAATTTCAACTGAAAAAGACGAGAACGGTAAAACAAAAACAAAAGAAGAATACTTTTTTGTATTGTCATTTAGATTTAGAGAAATGGCGTGAGTTAAATGGAAAAATTAAAAGTAAATTTGGAAATGGATTTACTACCATCACAAAAAACTAAAGAGTGGCTACATCAACAGAAAAAAATTTATGATAAAGTTTTTTACTTAATGCGATATGTAGCAGGGTTTACAGGCGAGGAATACAAAGAAGTAAAAAAAAGATTAAACAAAGGTTTGAAATTTTGCGAAGATTTTTCTGAAGGAAAAGTTGATGAAAAAGGTGACGAAATAAAGTTGATTTAAATGGTAGAGATAGCACAGATAGAACAGGCAAAACAAGATTATGATTATGAAAAGCTTTTGGAAGAGTTAAGAAAGGAAGATGAGTTCAACCTAAAACATTTTGGTAATGTTGATGGGGGGTGAAATGATGGAAGATGACTATGGTGAAGTTGATGATTTTGACGAGCAGTTAGACGAAGATGAAGAACCTGCTTTTGATATTAATGATTTAGATTAGGTGAATTATGTTAAAAGAATTTGTTGAACCTATGCTATGCGAAGTAGAAACACCTTTTAATAGTCCTGATTATATTTTTGAGAAAAAATTAGACGGAGAGAGAGTTTTATTCTTTATAGACAGAACAGTAGAAGAAAATTTATCTTGGCATTATTTTAGGATACAGAACAGAAAGATTTTTGACATAACGAGCAACTATCCTGAATTTAAGAATTTTGATTTCCTGAAAGAAAATGTTGAGAACATAATTTTAGATGGCGAATTGGTTATCAATAGTGGCAAGTCGGCAGATTACCACGACACAAAATTCAAGAGAAGAACACACATAAAGAGCAGTATAAAGTCTAATTTTTTGAGCAAGATTAATCCTTTAACTTATTTTGTTTTTGATGTCCTGTTCTTTAATGGACAAGACTTAAGAAATATGCCTTTATCAGAAAGGAAGAAAGTTTTGTTTGACGCAATTAAGGAAAATGAAAGAGTTAAGATTTTAGAGTGGGAAACTGCCGATGGCATAGAATATTACGAAGTGCTTTTGAGTGATGGGTTTGAGGGTGTTATCGCTAAGAAGTGGGATAGCAAGTATGAGAACAAGAGAAGCAACAGTTGGCAAAAGATAAAACCTATTCTAAAGATGAGAGTAAAAGTTATAGAATACAAAGAAACTTCTGGTTGGGGTTCTCACGGTGGCTTGATAACCGAGTTTGGAGATGTGGCTTTAGAAACTGAACAAAAAAGGCAAGAGTATCTTAAGAGAAAAGAGAAAGGCGAAGTCTTTATAGAAGTGAGATACCAAGAACTCACACCTAACAATAAATTTAGATTTCCTAAGTTGAACAAGTTTGTTGATTAATATGATGAGAGAATTTGAATTGAAAATCGGATTGGAAATGGTTAAAATCATTTTTAAGTCTGACTTTTTTGATGATATAGACACAGATAAATGGGATTGCCCACATCTCGAATTTCGTGGAAAACCAATTTCTGAAACAGGATATAGAAGTCATTTCTTCGATAAAAGTCAAATGAATGGAAAAACAATTGAAGAATTTGCACAAAACCTTGCGATTGAACTTAATCAGGAATTGGTGGGAAAGAAACGAAAGAAACATAACATAGTGATACCACAAAGAACAAAGAATAATTTTAACAGAAACCTTTGGAACAATTTTATAACTCTTAAGTCTTGAGCATATATTAGAGTGGTTTGATGAAGTTAGATGAATGGGTTGAAAAAATATTTGAAAATGCTCAAACAGGCGAGTTAGAAAAATATCCATTAAAACAGAAAAAAATAATCAAAGAAAATCTTAAATCGCTTGTTGAAGATGTAGATGTTGTGGGAATTGGAATAGGAAAAGGCAACCTACTTTATGTTTATGCAATTGAGTGAGAATTATGGGTGGTTCAACTTTCAAATGCAATTTATGTAATTTTACAGTTAGAGTTAGTTCTGGTGCAGAATTAGATGAATACCAGCAAGAACACAATAAAACTTGTAATGGCATTTTAGAAAGCATTTGGAAAAACTATGACAAGATGAGTAAAGAAGAAAAAGATGAAAAGATGAAAAAGTTAATGTTCAGGCACGGTGTAATTAATGTTTAAAGCAACACTAATAAACGGAAAACTGCTTGAGTTGATCTCAAGGACAGCAGAATTGATTGAAGAGGGGACTATACAAATAAAAAAAGATGGCATAAGTTTTGTCGCACCAGATACAGCTATGGTGTGTGTTGTTTGTTGGAATTTGAGTTCTACTGCTTTTGAAAGTTATGAATTATCCGAAGAAACGAAAATGAGCATAAACTTAGTGAATTTGCTAACAGTTCTGAAAAGAACGACAGGAAAAAGCAAGGTTACCTTAGAGCTTGTAGGAAAAATAAAAAAGCCACAAGATTACATACAGATAACAATTCTTGACGATTACAAGAGATTTTTCACTCAACCTTTAATTGAATTGGGTGAGGAAGAAATGCCACCTATTAATGAGCTGGAATTTAAAACAACAGCAGAAATTAAGGCAGATGTTCTAAGAGATGGAATTGAAGATAGCGAGGCAGTAGGTGGCGACAGCATAGTTTTTTCTTCTGGTGGCTTGAAAAGGTTTTTGATGAAAACTCAAACTGATGTGAGTTCTGCCGAGCTTGACACGGAAAGCAGGACTACTTTAGCAGTAGCAAACAGCAGGTATCCTAACGAGTATTTGAAAAAGATAGCCAAGACTAAGTTGAGTGAAACTGTTTTGATTAGCTATGGCGATGATTATCCTGCCAAGTTTGAATACAAGAACGAAAAGGCAAACATTTTTTACATTTTAGCACCGAGAGTAAGCGAAGATGAAAGCGTTGAAAGAAAAGACAAAGAACAAAAAGCAACAGAATTAGCCGAAGAAGTATTAGAGGAAAAATCTGAAACAGTTGAGGAAGAGGAAGAAGAAGTTGAAGAAAATGATGAGTGAAAGCAAAACAGAAGAAATACAGAAAGAAATTGACAAGGAAGTTTTTGTCAAGAACGAGTGTAATCTACCGAGAGAGCAGTTGAAAGAAAAAATTAATAGTTATTACGGCGTTAAGTATAAGGTGTTATTCTGTTGTGATTTCCATAATGTTTTTGTTCCACAAATTTTACAAGACATAGTAGGTGAGATTAATGGTTGAATTGGTAGGAATATACAAAAGGGGAATTTCATCTTTGTTAAAAAAGTGTGAAGTCGAGGAAGATATAATAGACTTAAAAAGCGAGTGGGATAAAGAATTAAACTATGAAGAAAACAAAAATCACATCATAGAAATTCTAAAGCAGATGGGCAAGTGGCAGGAAGAAGTTAGGAAAACTGTTAAGGAAGTTAAGGAAGAAGTTGAGAATTATTCAAAGCAACAGATAGAACAAGAGAAACACCACTACAAAGAAGAATTGGAAAAGGATTTGGAAACTATAAGGAAAAGCATAGTTGATACTTCTGAATTTTATGGAAGTTTAAAACAGAAAATAGAGATGGTTAAGCAGAATTATATTCACAGTTTGTTTGTCGTGGGAGATAGTGGTTGTGGCAAGACAACTTTTATCACTTCTCAATTTGATGATGGCAGTTTGATGAAACAAACAGGGCATATAAGTCCTTTTAAGCTGTATATGACGCTGTATGAAAACAAAGATGGGAAGAATATTTATTTTGATGACACCGAGAGCTTGTTAGAGAACGAGGATAGCAAAGTTTTGATTAAACAAGCCACAGATACAGTTAATAAAAGGATTGTTATGTGGAACACATCTAAGGATTTGGGAACTACGCCTGATTGGTTTATCCTGAACAGCAACATAATTTTTGCTCTAAACAGCATAACACAGCAAGACGAGAGTATGAAAGCGATAATCAACAGGGCAGAAAAAGTTGAATTGAATTTTAATTGGGAAGATTACTTAAAGATAATGACAGTAATAGCAAAAAAGCCGAGAGAAGTTTTAGGCAAGACTATAACACCAGAAAAAAGGTTAGAAATTGTCAATTTTATTAAGGAACACAGCGATGAAACGACAGAAAGTTTTTCACTTAGGACACAGTTTAAAGTTGAAAATTATTATGTGTTTGACAAGGAAAATTGGCAGAAGTATGCCTTAGAACTATTGAGCAAGAAAGTAGATGAGTTGAAAATTTTAAAGGAATTACTTAATAGTGGGAAGAGTGTGAAAGACCAAGTTAGAGAGTTCAACGAAAGAACAGGAAGGTCAAGAGCAACTTATTACAATTTGAAGAAGAAGTTGAAAAGTAAGGTGTGAAAATGCCATTAGCGAGAGAAATAATTTATTCAAAGAACAAGAAGAAAAATAGTTTCGGTCCTCAATTCAGAATTGGCTATGTTGTAGATACTACTGATAAAATCAATAAAGATGGTTCTGCTAAAACAACGGGGGATATTTGGTTATTAGTAGATGAGGATAAAATTTCTCAATATGGAATTTGGCCCGAAATTGCAAGAATAAAGTTAGGCAAAACTCAACTCAAAAGATTGGCTAGTTGGTTGCTTACATTAGAATTGGATAAACTACGAAAAATAAAATATAATGAAAAAGGTTATCCTTCTGCAAGAATAATATTAAGATTTTTTGGTGAGGAAGTCTAAAGTCTAATCTAAAGTGAGAAATATGGACATAAAAAGTTTGTCGAGTTATAAAGGATTAACCCCCTCTCAATTGAGTAATAAACTTGAGAAGAAGAAGTTGGGCATTTGCTTCTATTGTGATGATATTCTGCCAAACAAGGAATTGAAAGAAGTTCCTGTGGCAAATTTGATAATAAAATGCTGTGATAAGTGCTATAAAAAACGATTTAAGGGCTTGAAGCTTTAAAATCGCACCTTTTTGGATTATAAAGTATTCTATAAAGTGTTGCGTTTACCTCAGTTTCATCTAAATAAGATAGCCATCTGCATTTTTTTTCTACACAATCTTCTTTTGTAGTCAGCAGCTTCTCCGACCTCTCACAGTAAGGAAGTTTCATATTTAATTTATAGTTGTTTGAATTTATAATTCTTAATAGAACTGGGGAATTAAAAGTGAGAAAGCACCTTAATGCCAAATACATCACACGACCGGAAGGGTGGAAAAAATTGATTGATAGGTTGGCGTATGGCTCGCTTGTTTTAGACATTTGCATAGCAATTATTACAACAGGATCTCTAATGTATCCAGATGCTCTAAAATATTTGTTTCCTGTGAATATGGTGCTTACGATAGTTGTTGTGCTTACTGTGGTATCAGTTTTGATGGTATTGCTTATAAAATTTTATAATAAATCCGTTGAAAAAGTTTTGAAAAAGAAAAATAAAAAATTCAACCAAGTCTTCTAGCGACAGCCTTTAGCAGATTGATTATTATCGATAGTCCACCTAGCTGTGTCATGTAACTCATTCCGATATCAAAAGGTACATTGAACAAAGTGTATATGATTCCAAGGATAACTCCCAGAATTATTGTTCCTCCAAATTGATACCAATCGAAATCTTTGTCTGGATATTTAAGTTTACCTGTCAAAGCGTATGTTACTGCAGCAAATATCGAAGCTAGTATCTGTTCATACACCATATTCTCACTAATTTAAATTAGCTTAGCTTTTAAATAAAGCTTTTTGTACAAATGGGTGGATAAATAATTATGCAGTATTCAATTCCATCAAGGGTGGTTGAAATCATATTAATCTCTTCTGTTATTAATGTCAGGGTGGGCAATCACTTCCCACCCTCAAGTCTCTCCCTCCGTTGATTGTGAACGGTTGAGACAATGTGCACTGGGGGTAATAATCATTATGGAATTTCCACTATTTAAACTTAATTTATAATTCTTAAGTAGTAAGATTATATTTATAAGTGAGAAAATGACAAACACACATTTCAATGAATTAATTCAAAGATTTGAAAAGGTTTATAAAAAATTGCCGAATGTTGAGAAAGGATCGCCAATAGTTCCAATTGGTGAAGTTGTCCAATCGTGGAATTGGGTTAAAAATCGTATTGATGAATTAAAAGAAGTTCTTAAAAAACTTGAAAAGTTAGATATAATATGAAACTTTGCCCGATCTGTAGAAACGAGATGCATGGAAAGCTTGAAGAAATCGAGTTTACTGTAATTAGGCCACAAACTCGTTTTATAAATGAAAAAACAGGTCAAGTTAAAATTTTGCCTGAAAGATTTTTTAAAGGTAGCAGGTATATCCACAACCATTGTGAGCCAGACATTCCAAGAGCTTTGATATGGATAAAAAAACAGTATGATGAAAAATTGAGAAAGAATTTTATCTTAGATATGAGAGTTGTTGATAGGTATTGGTCGGCATGAGAAAAAAATATAGACAAGACATTTATCATATACAAGGAAAGGACCAGACTTTAAGACTTTATGATCCTTATTTTAGAGTTTCCGTTCTGCCATCTAAGCAAACTTTTACCGGGGAGCATGACAAAAAACTCTGCTTCAGTATTGGAAGAAGGTATAACGAGCAGAAAGCAACGTCATTCTTAACAAGCGATGATCCTCTGAAAGAGAAAATAGCAGGTAAGTTAAGCAAAGAAACGGGCCTAACTTTAGACGAAGTTTTAAAGAGGGCGAAAGACGGGACATTGAAAAACTTCTTGATAGACATTTGGGGGAAGAGTGCTAAAAAGCTTGGCATTCCTGTTATTATTTTGCAGAAGAAAAGGGGGTTTGAAATTTATGAGATGCTTAAAACAACAGATATAGGGGAAGTTGCTCAGATTGTCTATGGTAGCTTGATAGGTTTGGGGAAAGCAGTTAAACTATTTTCTGAAAATCCAGAAGAAGAATTGATTTACTGGAAGATACACATAAAGAAAAATATAGACAAGTTTCTCAATAGTGGTTATAATGAATAGAAGTTTGGTAGCTCTAATAATATTTTTGCTAATATTATTGACTTTATCTTACCTGACTTTTAAAAAAACAGAAACAAGTTGCGAGGAATACTGCAAAGAACAACCTCACATATTGTGCGTTGGTGAGTGGAACATAACAGGCGAGTATCCCAACTGCAATTGCCAATATGTTTGTTTTGAAACTACAACTACTACAACAACAACCACAATTCCAATTCCACAATATCTAATTATATTAAAAAATATTTCCTCTTCTCACAATTGGACTATGTTTGAAGTTGGTAAAGAGAGATTTAACTGTGCAGATTTTACTGCTTTGGCAGTTGAAGAATTGAGAAATGCAAACTATATTACCTATCCTATTTGTGGTTGGCTAAGGCATAATTCACATGCTTGGGTGAGGATAGAATTTAATGAAAGTTATTACAGGGATTTTGAGCCACAGAATGCTCAAGATGTGACAGAAAATCCTGACTATGTTTTTTCAAGAAGATGTGTTGTTAGGGGGGTGTATTAGCATATCAGTTATTGAAAAATTTTATCAAACCATCAGGAAGTTCTAATCCTATCAGAACTGTTTTAATCGGCCCTCTTTTTAATTCAAAACCCAAGAGAACGTGAACTGTCCTAAACCAAGTGTAAATTATTTGATTATAGTTTATTCCAACGCAATCTTCTTCAAACATACCAATCAGGGTGATTTTGTTTGCACAAAGCAATTGCTTCATCAGCAGTTTTTACCTTACCAGAACATAATTTAGCAAAAGCACAAAAAGCTTTCTTGCGTTCTAGTTTATTCGCTGGCTTGATCTTGCTAAGATGCTCTTTCATGCAGTTTCTATATTCTTGTAATGTCATTCAATCACTTCTTTGGACAAGTCCTTAAAATTACATAATCTACTTTTTCTTTTGTAATTGGATTTTCTCCAACAACTCTCTCAATATCACAAACTTCCTTTCCTTCTTCCTCTATCTTAGCAAATGTTTCTCTTATAGGTTCTTTCGGCATTATTTTACTGACAAAAGCCCCACATCTCGCACAATACTCTCTTTCAAGTTTAACTAACTCTATAAGTTCATCTTTGGACAGTTCTTCTGGCAACAGCCTTCTACCTGTTTTAATATCTACTGTTAAATCATTAATTTTTTTGAATATTTTTCCACATTCTTTTTCTTCTACCATTTTACTCACTTTTTAATCTCTTACAAAACGTTTGAACGTCTTTTTTGTCTATATGTGGTGCAGTTCCGTCTCCAGGGCCCTCTAACATTATCTCCAATAGAATTTGCCTGCTCTCTGAGTCTGCATGCTGAAACATATCTCCTCTTCTAAAACGTTCAGCCCACTCATGTATGTAGCTTTCATCTTTTACTTCTGGGAATCTTCTTCTCATGAACTCTGCAAAGAAATCACATTGAACAGACGGATGTGGAAGTGGCCCACCTTTTCCATATTCCTTAAGTCCACAACCCATTCTTCTAAATTTTGCACGTTCTTCGCTTTCTTTTTCTTCTACCATTTACTCACTACTTTTAATTTCCTTTTCTTTGGCTTTAAGCTTTTCCTGCTGCATCTCCTTGCACCTTTTTCCGATCATGCTTACTAGATTATCCCTGTATTCAGCCAATCCGACAATTACTTTTGCCGTGTTAAAATCTTTTGCTTTTTTCAGCGAGTCAACCATTATTGCGTTGAGCTTTTCTGTCAGTATGTCGCAAACAGGGCAGGCAGACTCCCCCACTGCCTTGTCCATGCTTTCCATCGTTTCCTTGATTACATCCACAGATGCCTCTGGGGAGAGTATTCTCGGATCTACACCATGCTCGCCTAAAGCAATCTCTTCCTCAGTCATTCCTTTTTTCTCTGGCATATTAATCCTTCAATAATTTTGATGCTTTGGGATACTGGGAAAGATCTCCACCCTCGGACTCGTAGTTTTCAGCAATAGTTTTTATCTCTTTAAAAGTTTCCTCGTCTATGCAAATTTTTTGAATTGCTTCCGGACTCCTTAACCCCAATTTTACACCAAGCTTTTCTGCCTTTTCTAAACTTTCTAGAACTCCAATTTCTCTGAATTTTTTTTCAAACTCTTTCGTGCCTTCTATTTTTTCCATTTCTTTCAGCATGGACTCAGTTTTTCTCTCAGCTACAGCTATCTCTTTTTCCAAGTCTTCCATAATATAGAATTAGTCTTTTAAATAAATAACTTTGCTAGAGCCAAAATAATAGAAATTATGACACCGCTGAGAATGTACCAAGTTCTCTGCTCGACTTTTTCAAGCTTTTCCTTTATCCAAGAAATGTCTGTCTTTACTTCTCCCATTTCCCTGTTTATTTTTTCTATGTGATCCCAAACGTTGTTCTTTTTAGCCATCTCATCACTAGATTAAACTCTAAACCTCTTAAAAAAGAAAAAGAGGTAAAGTAAACTCTATTCAAATTGAACTTTTTAATTCAATGGTCTATTTACCCTTGCATGAGTGAGCCACAGCTGCAAATTGCTCTTGTGCCTGAGGTCTTCCAGGAGCTTTCTGTCCTGCTCTTCCTCTAGCAACGCATGACCTGTATTTCAACAGGCGAGCACTTGTTGCAAAAGTATGCTTTCCTCTTGCGTATGGGGGCTGCTTGTATCCATCTTTTCCTGAAGATGGAATTACCGGGATCATCGAACTTGCGACCATACGAAATGCTGTCTTTGCCATTTTTATTTCACCTAAAATAATTTTGTTTTAGCTATTTAAAAAGCATTATGATAAAAAGGATAACTATATTAACCATTATACCACATATATACATATGGTAAAAGAATATGAAATTTTAAAATTAGAAAAAAACATCAAAAAAGAATTAAGGAAAATGAAAGCACTTCATGAACTACGTACAGGAGAACAAATAACCTATGGGAAATTAATAAAGATGCTTATTGATACCCAACCAGAAATTGATATAAGAGGAAAAGTGAAATCAAATGTCTGAAAGTAAACAACATCAACAAATGAAAAAACAAGCTATTAGATATTTTAGAAAGTTGGGTTATAAAGCAGTAAAAGAAAAAAGCTATAGACCTGATATTCTTCTAACTAAAGATGGAGAACGGATTGGAATAGAATGTGAGACCCATAGAAATTTTCAAAAAATAAGAAAATTAAAGTATGGAAATGCATCAAATGTAGGGTGGCAGTCTAAAGTCTAATCCAAGTGAGAACATATGAGCAACAAAGCTAGAGGAAGCGAGATTGAGGATTTGGTAATAAAGAAATTAGGACTGCAAAAAGCTGATTCCAACGAGTATGATGCCCTTGATAATGGAACGCCGATAGAGATAAAATCTTCTGAATTGGTTCACAAGGATCAACTTGAAGTTGGTTTTATAAAAACAAGACTAGGAAGATTCTCAATTGCTCCAGCTGCACATAACAAGTTGAAACCTGATTCTGAATATATTTTTGTTGTTTTATTGGAAGAACACCCGCTTTTTTTAGTAAAATTGCCGTGGTCTGTTGTCAATGAAAGGATTAAGAGATATGACAATCCGACTATGAAATACAAGCTTTTGATAAGCGAAGTTGTTGATAAGGCGAAAAAAATTCCTGATTCGTTGGTGTTTCTTTAAACTTTTATTAACACAAAAAGAACTAATAAATATGGAAGATAAGACTGCTGCGGTAATCATACTTGGGTTGGGTTTGTTCAGCTCGTTAATAATGATCACATTCCTTTTGACGAGAGCAAACTCGATAGTATCATTCACCAGGGATTCGCAAGGCAGGATAACTGAAATTATGGAGAGGGCTTTATGAAGTGGTCTCAAGTTGTTTTTTTAGGAGAAGAAATCTCAAGAAATTTGAAGAGCAACAGCTCGGCTACATCCGATATGCTATACTTGGGTCTTAAAGGGCCTTCGCTTAGTTCTTACAAGAGGATGGTCGAAGATCTGAAAAGAAAGGCGATGAAAGAGCTTAATCTTCCAGAAGAAGAAATAGTTGTGAGATCTTTGAGGCCGACTGACTTGGGGCTTGCCACACCAGCATGGAGCTTTAACATAGCAACTACTGTGTGGAACACGATGGTTAATACAACAGTAGCAGACAACAGATTTATCGGCATCAACGGGATAGTTTACCTTGAAACTTCTGCCCAGAGCATCAGCGAGTTGAAGATAACAAGAATGGGAAAGGTATCAAGCTACTGGAACATCGAGGGACTTATTTTATGTGAGAATCCATACATGTTTGTGGACAACCCGGTAATTGCAGACCAGAACACAAATATTACCATAGAAGGTTATGGTATAGGGACTAACACTGCTGAAAAAATGGGGTTTATGGGTGCTGTTGCCGAGAAGCGAGGTTTATTGATCAATCCGTGATAAAATGGTAATAAAAAGTGCTAGGTTAATGAAAGCGGCAATCAAAGTTGAATCACTTAGCCAAGAGGTTAAAGATTTGATCGCAGGAGGCGGAATATCATCAACCCCAGCTGCAGGAAAGAAGAAGATTTTAAACATTTATTGGGATCCTGATACTGGGGAAATAGTTGTTGGGACAGAGTAAAACATATAAATAGTTAA
>Ga0315279_10008078_pt1 | contig 12819 bp, 11 predicted proteins | sample YL17G06_20_MG_FD_203694 | JGI IMG/M metagenome (GOLD analysis project Ga0315279, IMG submission 203694) | Sediment microbial communities from Yellowstone Lake, YNP, Wyoming, USA - YL17G06_20 | ecosystem: Environmental > Aquatic > Freshwater > Lake > Sediment | place: USA: Wyoming | collected... | reverse complement strand
CCCTTCTTCACCGGCGAGCAGAGGATTGTGGACACCGCCGGGCGCGTGGAGCGGTTTAAGAAACGATATAAAAAAGCATAGCTTATATATCAAACACTAAAAGGAAGCAGCAATAACTGCTTCCTTTTTTTATTCCTCTTTGAGGTTCCTGAAGAAACAGCTCTCTTCACCTGTATGGCAGGTAGGACCTGCAGGATCAACCTGAATAAGCAGAGTATCCTCGTCGCAATCCTTGAGTATGGCACGCACGTTTAAATAGTTACCGGACGTCTCGCCCTTCTGCCACAGTTCCTGCCGGCTCCGGCTGTAAAACCAGACATGCCCCGTCTGTACCGTCTTCTTCAACGATTCTTTATTGATATAGCCGAGCATCAGAACCTTGCCGCTTTCTGCATTCTGAATTATTGCCGGTATCAAACCCTTACTATCAAATTTGAGCATGACTCCTCCGTTGACTGGATATTATTCAAAAATCTCAGATTGATTTCTATCATCCCCAACAATATTCCGGTCATCATGTAGGGGCAGACCCCTGTGTCTGTCCCAATGCTGATCAACCCCCTGTATCCCCAATCCTCCTTAGTCCCCCTTCAGTGTTGTTGAAGGTGAAGAACACCACGCCGAGCAAAAATTAATCGCCCCTACGGGACACCCCCAGTTCCCTCGGTCCTTCCGCGGAAGGGCACCTCTTTTCTTAGAGTTACCTTAAATACCCTCAAGCGCTTTCTTTAAATCGATGTGCCCGGTGTACAGCGCACGGCCGACTATAGCCCCCTCGACACCGAGAGCAGCCAATTTACGCAGGTGTTCAATAGAAGTTATCCCGCCTGCAGCGATAACTTTGGCATCGACCGCTGCAATCAGCTCCTCAATAGCAGAGAAGTTCGGCTCGGTGAGCGTGCCATCGCGAGAGATATCGGTGTAGATAAATCGACCAACGCCAATTGATTTCATACGTTTTATCAATTCGACAGCGGTAACCTTGCTGCTTTCCACCCAACCCCTTGTTGATACATATCCATTGCGGGCATCCACCCCTGCTATAATACGGTTTCCAAACCGTTTGCAGCCTTCCCTCACTACATCTTCGTTCTCTATAGCAGCTGTACCAAGTATCACCCTATCTACACCAGCATCAAGCAACTTTTCAATAGATTTTGCTGTCCTTATGCCGCCGCCGACCTGTACCGGTATTTTTACTGCTCTGACAATAGAGGATATAACAGGGAAATGACAAATTTTGCCTCTTGCAGCTCCATCGAGGTCAACTATATGTATACGCTTCGCTCCCAGCGATTGCCAATGTCTGGCAACATCGACTGGATCTTCTGAGAAGACCGTTTCTTGATTGTAGTCACCCTGATAAAGGCGAACGCACTTGCCGCCTTTGAGGTCTATAGCTGGTATTATCTCCATCTTATTATCCAAAATATTGTCGCAATTTATGATGTGCAAGAATTCTGAGCTGTGTATCATTATTAGAACTAGGGAATATTCAGGACCTGCTTCTATGCAAAAGATTATAAGAAGAGGTGCAGGATTCTTCCTGACGGTCCTTCCGCGGAAGGATTAGGGGTGTCCCCTAATCCTCCTTAATATCCCCCAAGTCTGGGGGATTATAGGGGGTTGGATGATGAATTGATACACTACTGAATTCTGACAGAAGTTGATTATAAAATCAAGGCGATGTTTTCACATCGCCCTGACGTACTTTCGGTATAAATTTAACGTTACTCAATAATACTAAGATGGAAGGCCCAAGCCCCTTCCCGCAATGATGTTGCGCAGGATCTCATTAGTCCCGCCCTGTATTGTATATGCAGGAGAGAACAGGTAAGACTCTACGGGGCTCTCGCGGAAAGCTAGAGGTACGCCTTTTGAGCCTTGCCGCAGCGTGCCGTACAATCCCGGAATCTGGGTGGCTACCTGCGCTAACTGCTGTTCGAACGAGGTGGAGAACGCTTTTGCCAAAGCGGCTTCGGTCGTCGGCAGCTTCCCCTGGTCCAGCACCCAGGCCACACGGTATGTAAGAAGACGCCCGGCCTCAAATGATATGAACAGGTCCACCACGCTCTGCCTTGCCAGGACACTCTTCGATAGCGGCTGCCCATGGTATTTCGTCTCTTTTACATATTTGACGATATCCTGAAGCAGCGGATAGTTGGTCATCAAGCGTTCTACCCCGCTGCGTTCATAGTCAAGTTGCTGCGCTATCTGGTACCATCCCTTATTCAACTCGCCTACAAGGCTCGATTTCGGTATCCGTACGTTGTCGAAGAACACCTCGTTATAGTGATGTCCTCCGGTCATGTCTATCAGCGGACGGACATCGATGCCGGGTGCTTTCATATCTATGATGAACTCGCTGATGCCCTTGTGCTTAGGCACATCGGGATCGGTGCGGGCTATAAGATATATGTAGTTGATATGATGAGCTCCGCTGGTCCAGACCTTTTGTCCATTAATAACATAGTTATTTCCATCAGGTGTGGCCTTTGTCTTTAATGATGCCAGATCGCATCCGGCCTCCGGCTCGCTCATGCCGATACCGAAAACCAGCTCCCCCTTGGCGATGCGTGGCAGGAAGAAATCCTGCTGCTCCCTGGTGCCGTGGCGTATGATCGACGGCCCCATCTGCCTGTCTGCGAACCAATGTGCCGCTGCCGGCGCTCCATATCGAACTATCTCTTCAGTTATGACAAGCCTGTCAACAAAGCTCTTACCCTGACCATAACGGTCCTTAGGCCAGCAATAACCGATCCATCCCTTTACACCCATCTTCTTGGAGAAATCAGCCGAATATCCACCCATCCATGCATCGCAGTGCGTTGAGAAGCTGCCCTTCTTTAGCTCATCCTCGAGGAATGCACGAACTTCTTTCCTTAAACTTTCCTGTGCATCAGTGAACTTAAAATCCATTGCTGTTTATCCTCCAGTCATTGCATAGACCAGACATTTATTAGAAAATTGGCAACATCCTTCTTATAGATTAATGTTAGAATATTTTCTTGGCGGCCTGACAACGGTCTTGTTTTCAAGAAGGTCCAGCGCTTTATTTATGATCTTCCTGGTATCGCTGGGCATAATCACATCGTCAATGAACCCTCTCTCCGCACCGCAGTAAGGATTTTCAAAAAGCTTGCGGTATTCACCTATACGTTTGGCCTTCATTTCTTCGGGATTAGCCGCCTCTTTTATCTCACGCGCAAAGATGATGCTGGCGGCTGTCTCTGCTCCTACGATGCAAACCCTCGCGCCGGGCCAGGCAAACATGAAATCCGCCCCGGTATCCTTGCAGCACATTCCGGTGTAAGCGCCCGCGAATGATTTACGCACGATTACGGTTACCTTTGGCACTGTAGCATCGATGTACGAATAAATCATCTTGGCGCCGTGCCTCAGTATCCCTTTCCATTCCTCAGATGAACCTATCCAGTAACCCGGAACATCATGCAGGTTTATCAATGGGATATTGAACATGTCGCAGAACCGCACAAACCTGGCGATCTTATCAGCTGCGTCGCAGTCTATAGCCCCCGCCGCAAACGAAGGCTGGCTGGCCACAATACCTGCAGGGCGCCCGCCGAACCTGGCAAATCCTACAATGACGTTAGGAGCAAAATCCTGGAATATCTCAAAGAAATAGCCGTTATCAATAATCCTGTAAATTATCTCATGCATGTCATAGGCTATCAGAGGATCGTCAGGCACCATATTGTTCAGCTCTGGAATCTCTCTATATGGATCGTCGTCTGGATCGCGATAAGTCTTTCTGCGCTCTTCCATCTTGTTATTTGAAGGCAAGAAGTCCAGCAGCGCTTTTGCTTTATCCAGACAATCCTGATCATCTTCGGCCACTACATGGGTCTCTCCTGACTTAACAGCATGAGCATCCGTGCCGCATAAGGTATCCAGGTCTATTTCTTCCCCGGTCTGTGTTTTAACAAATGCCGGGCTTGCGATGCCCATCCTTCCCGTTCTGCGGTTCTGAAAAACGAAATCCTGCATTACCGGATGATATGCTTGGCCACCGATACATGGCCCCATTATCAGTGCGATCTGAGGAATGATTCCTGAGGCTAATATCTGGGATCTGAAAAGCCAGGCATAGCTCTGCAGAGTATCCATACCCTCCTGAAGGCGGGCCCCTGCGGAGTCATTCATGCCTACAAATGGCACCCCCATGTCTTTTGCCAGCTCAATAGCTTCTGAGAATTTCTTACCATGGTACTCGCCAAAGGTGCCGGCCATCGTTGTATAGTCCTCGGCTGCAGTGACGACTATCCTGCCATTCACCCGGCCGAATCCTACTACCACACCCTCAGCAGGAAACTCTTTCTTATCAAGCCCGAACGCAGTCGTGCGATGTTTTACAAATAAACCGATCTCAGTAAAAGTGCCAGGATCGAAGAAATATTCGATCCTTTCCCTAGCAGTCCAGCTGCCCCTCTCATGCTGTTTTTCTATTTCCTTTGGGCCGCCCATTTGCAGGATCTTATCCCGTTTCTGCTTATATTCCTCAAGGATGCCCATCCAATATCCTCCTGATTCTACAGTAATATTGACTGCGAATTGTGTCGTGCTGTATAGCTAAATTCCCATTGCAACACCAACGTATTATAGCATGCGTATCTCCAAATTTCTATATAAAAATCTAAATAATAAAGGGCAATCAATTTAATATAGATTGCCCTTTATGTAAACTATACTGAATCTAACTATATTATATGATAGATGTTTGCGTTGAATATACTATACTCCTTACCATTCACCTGCCATGAAGTCTTCATATGAAATTTCTGTAGCATTTATAGCTGCCACAGGTAGAGTAATAGTTATAGGCTGATTAATATTGGAATATGTTCCCATCCCTCTTACTGACATGGGAACTCCTTCCACCTCCATTTGCATATCAATGGACATTTTCACAGGACAGTAGGTATTTTCATCAATCCATATAACACATGAATAACTCTTTAGCATATCTGATAGAGAGATATCATCAAATTCACTCATGTTAAGTACACCAAGTAGTACTTCGAAATCGGGTTTTATACTTACCTTATAACAGTCTATTCCACCAACCGTCTCCATTCCGATATAATTTGCATCAGCAGAATTGTTAAAGAACTCCAATGATAGGTTCCGATTATATTCTTCATTCCAAACATCTTCTGTAAGTGGTGTCTTTACCCATTTCCCTTTCACTGTTCCACTAGGCACATATATCCAGTTGTCCATCATATAGACTTCTACCTCAACTGTGGACATAAAAATGAAATATGTCTGCGACATATACATCTTACGGTTTGGTTTGTCCGCAGTCATAGACATATTCATGGTTATTTCCTGCCCAAGAGCGCTTTCTATCATGCTCGCATCTGACTGCACAGTTTCAATAGAGGCAGATGCATTTTGATACCTTGCCATAATGTCCGCTCCAGTCATGCCGTTGGGCGCCACTCCACCGCCGCCGCAGGCAACAGTCCCCAAGAGAACTGCGACACAAAGGATAAGAACCCCTAAACATCTTACTCTCATCGGACCCCTCCTCTGTTAATTTGACAATAACTGAACCTATCATAACATAGAGCACTGAAATATGTCAGCATATCATTACCCAATAGAGTCGTGTACCATTATTGGAACTGGGCAATATTCAGGACCTGCTGCTAAGCAGAAGATAAAACAAGAGGTGCAGGATTCTTCCTGACGGTCCTTCCGCGGAAGGATTAGGGGTGTCCCCTATTTCTTCTTAAAATCCCCCAAGTCTGGGGGATTACAGGGGGTTGGATAATGAATTGATACACTACTTCCAATAGCGTTTCATTGACAATAAATTAGCCCATTGTTACACTTAAATTGTATCATCAGCATCCATTATATATAGAAATTTGCCCCCATAGCTGCAGATAGCTACTGAAACGATATGAGTAATAAATTTTTCACACACGGCCTCATCCAGGTTTATACTGGCAATGGAAAAGGCAAGACAACCGCTGCACTGGGCCTTGCTATCAGATCCCTCGGACCTGGCGCTAAAGTTCATATAATTTTTTTTATGAAAGGGAAGTTCCCGTACGGAGAATGCGAAATACTATCAAAGTTGCCAGGTCTATCTTTTCAGGTTTTTGGGCACGAACACCTTATCGATCCAAATAATGTGAAGGATGATGAGAGACAACAGGCGCGTGAAGCGCTTAAAGCCTCCAAATTGGCGATACAAAGCAGCAAATACGACCTTGTAATACTCGATGAAATCAACGTAGCGTCTGCCTGGAAGCTGATCGACGTAAAAGACGTAATCGAACTTATCAGTAATAAACCTCTCACAGTAGAAGTTGTTCTAACCGGACGTTATGCCGACCAGAGAATAATAGACAAAGCAGACCTGGTCACAAATATGGATGAAATCAAACATCCGTACCGCAAGGGAATAGAAGCAAGAAAAGGCATCGAGTATTAAACAGTGAAAGATTCTCAGGAGATTTTTCAACATTGAGTAAACCTAAGCTTCTTCTAGCGACAAATAATCGAGCTAAGATAAAGGAGTATGCCAAGCTCCTTCAAGGTATACCCTATCGAATTGTTTCTCTTGAGGATGTTCACATCAGTGAACAGATAGAGGAAACGGGAACATCATTCGAGGAGAACGCCATCTTAAAAGCCAAGCGATATGCTGAGCTGAGTGGACTGACGACTATCGCCGATGATTCAGGACTTGAGGTTAATGCATTGGGCGGTGAGCCCGGGGTACGTTCGGCACGATATGCAGGTGAAGGCGCCTCGGACAAAGAACGCATCGATTTTCTGCTGAACAAATTGGTTCATGTGCCATGGGAGAAACGCACGGCTCAGTTCAGATGCGTCATTGCCATAGCCTACCCCGACGGCAAAGCTCAAATCTGCCAAGGACAATGCCACGGAATTTTAACCTTTAAGCCTCTGGGTGATAACGGCTTCGGTTACGACCCCATATTTTACCTCCCGGATTTGCATAAGACCATGGCCGAGCTCTCAATGAGCGAAAAGAACGCCATAAGCCATAGAGGGCAAGCGGCTGAGGAAGCACGCAGAAGGTTACAGCAATAGGATATAATTAATATATGGTAGAGATTTCCGATACTTTTCACCGACATATTGACTATCTCAGGATATCGGTCACCGACCGATGTAATCTCCGGTGTATTTATTGTATGCCTTCTGAAGGGGTTAAAAACCTGCCACACAGCGATGTCCTTCGTTATGAGGAGATTGTAACTGTGGCGCAGGCGGCAGCTGCCATAGGAATTAACAAACTACGTTTAACCGGCGGGGAACCTCTGGTTAGATCAAGTTTGACCGATTTAATAAAAATGCTTTCTAAAATTAAAGGTATAGATGATATAGCTTTAACAACAAATGGAACTCTATTGAAACAGTACGCATCAGCATTAAAAGATGCTGGCTTGAAACGAGTAAACGTCAGCTTGGATTCACTGAAAAAAGACCGCTATCAATACATTACACGCAAAGGCAAACTTGATGAGGCAATGGATGGCATAGAGGCTGCAAAAGAAATAGGGCTTGATCCGGTAAAAATCAACATGGTGGTAATTAGAGGTATAAATGATGATGAAGTGACAGACTTCGCTCATCTTTCCATCGAGAAAGGATGGCATATTCGCTTCATAGAACCAATGCCGTTCGTTGATAATATGACATTCTCTTTCCTACCGATAAGCGAGATACTAGAGCGTTTAAAAATATTCGGACCTTTGGAACCTTTCCTGTCAAGTAAAGGTAATGGACCCGCAAAATATTTTAAATTCGCGGGCTCAACCGGAACAATAGGTTTCATCAGTCCACTGAGCGATTGCTTCTGTTCCTCGTGCAATAGATTAAGGCTTACAGTAGATGGAATGCTGCGGCCGTGTCTTATGAGCGATCGTGAGTTAGATTTAAAGCCTGTATTACGTAACGGCGGAACATTAAACGATATCAAGCTATCACTATTACATGCTGTTGAAGCCAAGCCGGAACGTCATAAATTAGTAGAAGGACAATCTCAAAAGGGACGTGCAATGTGCCAGCTGGGAGGGTAAAGTGCCAGAGAAGACTAGGATGATAGATGTCAGCGATAAATCGGTCACAAAGAGGGTGGCAATAGCAAAGGGCCGTGTTGTAATGAAGCCTGCGACTCTTGACATGCTCAGAAATGATAAGCTGCCAAAAGGAGGAGCGTTGACAGTGGCACAGGTTGCGGGAATTATGGCGGCTAAGAATACTTCACAACTCATTCCTATGTGCCACCCTTTGATCCTTGATGAGGTCAAAATCGACTTTGAATTCGGCGAAAAATGGGTAGATATTGCTGCACAAGTGAAGTGTGCCGGTAAAACAGGTGTAGAAATGGAGGCGTTAACCGCCGTGTCAGTAACTGCGCTAACCATTTATGATATGTGTAAAGCGGTTGAAAAGAGTATCAGAATAGAAAATATTCGGTTGGTTAAAAAGAGTGGCGGAAAGAGTGGAGATACTGTTCTCGAGTAATGAAAGCAGTATGCGGCCACGGCCATATTTATTTGTGAAATAAATAACAATAAACACCGAAATCTATTGCACCACGATTTTTTATATGCTATACTCTATCCAGTCTGTATCATTGGTGTGAGGTGGTTTTATCAAATCTTAAGGATAGAAAGATTTCATGAAACGGGAACCAGATACACTACACAATGGCGAATCACCGACCCCAGGGTCAAAAGATAACAATAGAATCAAAAAATTAAAAGAGGGAAAGCCCGGACGCTTATTACTGAGCAGAAGGGCTTTTCTTGGTGTTTCGGCGGCTGCGACCGCTGCCTTGACAGCCGGTTATGCTCTTAAACGCCCCGATGTCAACTTCTTATCTCCTTCTGGAAGTATCTATGAAGAGTTTACGGAGGAATGGATTTCAACTTCCTGCTTGAATTGTCCCACCCGTTGCGCGACGCGAGTCAAGGTTCAAAATGGTAACGCAGTTAGAATAGCCGGTAATACGCTATCTAAAGTATCAGACGGAAAGACGTGTCCACGTTGCAAGATCGGCCTTCAAGTACTGTATGATCCCAATCGCATCAAAACCCCTATGAAGCGTACCAATTCCATGAAAGGCAAGGGCATTGATCCCGAATGGGCTGAAATTACATGGGGTGACGCTTTATTAGAAATCGCCAGCAAATTGAAGTCACTCAGAGACTCCGGACAACCCCATAAATTGTTGATACTAGATGGTTTGAATAGTATCAGTAACGATGATCTAATTAAAAGATTTGCAGTTGCATTCGGCACCCCGAACTTGATAACGGGTGATGCACTGGATGATGAGGCAGCAAAGGCCGGTGAATGGATGGCAGATGGCCATTACACCCTTAGCGCGTATGATCTAGAGAAGACCAATTATATATTGTCTTTTGGCGCAAGCATAATAGAGTCTCAGAAGCCGCTGGCTCGCAACCTCAGGATGTGGGGCAAGATAAGACGTGAGCGGGCTATTCGAGCGAAGGTAGTGGTCATCGATCCTAGATACTCGGTCACAGCAGCAAAAGCCGATAAATGGATACCGATAAAGCCCGGAACCGACGCTGCTTTGGCGATGGCTATAGCGAATATTATTATCAGTGAAGGCCTATACGATTCCGAGTTTGTAAGCAATTGGACAAACGGCTTTGAAGAATACAAGAACCTGGCCCTCAGCCAGTACAGCCTGGAGTCGGTTGCATCCGTGACGGGCATTGATGCCGATACCATACGCCAGATAGCTAGAGAGTTCGCCGGGTCCAAACCTGCAATCGCATGGCGCGGCAGGGGCGCTACCTGCTGGCCTAACGGATCTTATGCAAGCTATGCGATATTATGTCTTAATGCCCTAGTTGGCAGCATCGATGTGCCTGGTGGAGTAATTTATCAGGAATATCCCAAATATCAGGAAATGCCAGCGATTGTTAAAGATATAATATCAGAGACTGGTAATTCTCAAGATGCAATAGACCTCAGAGGAAAGCAAAATTTCATCGCTGCCAAAGTGGTTACAAATCAAGTGGCTGATTCCATATTATCCGACAGCCCTTATCCAATCGAAATGGCTGTCGGCTTCAACTGTAACTTCAATATGTTAGCTCCTGGTACCGAACGCTGGAACGAGGCCATGGCCAATATCCCATTCTACGTTCATATTTCGCCTTCACTTACAGAGATGTCGGAATATGCCGACATAGTTCTACCGGCATGTAGCCTATTGGAAGATTGGGCCTATGAACATTGCCCGCCCGGCTCCGGTTTTACAGAGGTAAAGATAAAGCAGCCTGTCGTTAGTAAGTTACATGAGTCAAGGACTTTAGGCGATATCATCTTTAACATCGCCGGTGAAATAGGCGGCAGTGTAGCCCAATCTTTCGAAAACATCGGCGATAATGCGGAAGGATTTGTGAAATACCGCACCGAGAACCTTATATCTTGGAATGATTTCCGCACTAATGGTGTTTTGGTTGGACCCGACTACGAATTTTACAAATACGATTCAATATTCGAGACTCCTTCAAAGAAATTCGAGTTCTACTCAGGTAATTTAGAGGCATTACTTAAATCATCAAGTTCAAGTGAAATTCAAAGAATAGCCTGCTTACCCCATTACACAGAACCGGAATTTGAAGGTGATGAAAGTTCGTATCCTCTTAATCTAGTAACATACCAGCCTGCTTTGAACATCGAGAGCGGCAGTCAGAACTATCCATGGGCTCAAGAGATATACCTGGTAATGCATGGGTATGGGTGGAAGAACTTTGTGGAAATTAATAAAGAGACCGCGGATGAGTTAAAGATAAAAGACGGTGATGAAGTATGGGTGGAATCTCCACTAGGTAAGATTGAATCTAAAGCCCGAGTTTTCCATGGAATTCATCCTGAAGTGGTAGCTATTGCTCGAGGACAGGGACACTATTATGACGGCGAGTGGTCTAATAAAATAGGTGTAAATCCTAATGATATCACCGGCGTATACTACGACGAATTAAGTGGGCAATCAGCTTTCTTCAATACAAGAGTTAGAGTATATAAGGCATGAGGCACTAAATGGAAAGATGGGGAATGGTTATAGACCTGGACAAGTGCACCGGCTGCCAGGAATGCACAATAGCCTGCAAAGAAGAAAATAACGTGCCACATGGTTCGCCTGAGGAGCAGAGACGCAGGCAAGACCCGTATTGGCATAAAGTAATTGCTGCAAGCGAAGGTGAATATCCTACTGCAAATATCGAAATGGTACCTATGCCATGTATGCATTGTGACAATCCAGCCTGCGTGCAGGTATGTCCCTGTAAAGCAACTTATCGACGTAACGATGGGATCGTCATGCAAAATTTCCGCAGATGCATCGGCTGCAAATACTGCATGGTGGCCTGTCCATACGGTGCGAGGGCTTACAACTACAAAGAGCAAGAAGATGTGGAATATCAACGTATAGACCCTCCTCTGAGACGCGATTTGATAGGATGTTGGCCGTTTCCACACAGGGCTCACGGAATGGTTGAGAAATGCACGTTCTGCTTCCATCGCATTGAACAGGCACTAATGGAAGGCAAACAGATCGGCACCGAGGTTATACCTGCATGTGTTGAGGCTTGTCCGGCCCATGCTAGGACATTTGGGGATTTGGATGATCCTGATAGCGAAGTTTCAAAATTACTCTCAAATAGAACTTCTATAAGACTGCGCGAGGCTATGGGCACAAAGCCAAAAGTATATTATTTAACTAAGTAAGGTGATTTTGTGGAATTGAATTTTGTATCCGTAGACGGTAATTCCAAAAACTATAAAATCGCTATTGGCATTCTTGCTGGAATAACACTGCTAGGCTTAATCTGCTTTGGTATATCCTACTTCAAAGGCCATTATCTGTTTGGTAGCAGTAATGTGATTCCATGGGGTATGCCCATTGTGCTGGCAATTTACTTCATAGGACTAAGCGCTGGTTCTCTAATCCTTTCAACATTAGTATATGTATTCGGCCAGGAAAAATACAAACCTATCGGGAGGATGGCTGTTCTCTTAGCAATTGTACTGATATTCGGTGCTATGATCTCCATCGCCGTAGATTTGGGCCGGCCGGAAAATTTTTGGCGTCTGTTCATGTTCTTCTACTGGAATAACATGACATCTATGTTCGCTATCAACGGTATTTTATATGGTGGGTACTTTGTAATAAGTATTGCGTATATGGGCATCATCCTCTCAGGCAGCAAGGTATGGATGAAGAGATGGGGAATTCTCGCCATTGGATGGGCTTCCCTTGTGCACATGGGCACAGGAGCAATCTTTGGTTTTATGGCCGCCCGAGAAGCTTGGTTCTCTCCTATAAAGCCTCTTGAGTTCCTTACAGCAGCAATTACTTCTGGAGTGGCACTCCTCATCGTTGTACTAGTGCTTACTATGAAATTCACCGGTCGTGATTTAAGAAAAGATATGGTCACATCGCTGAGCCGTTTGTTGACTGTATTTATCTGTGTATTAGCTTTGCTGATTTTCCTTGACAAAATGACTCACTTGTATGCACCGGAGCGTGCAGCTGTCTTATATAGTTTGACCGGTAAATATAGCTGGATATTCTGGTGCTTACAGATTGGACTCGTGATTATTGTGCCTTTAGCAATATTGTTTAATAAAAAACTGAAGTCTATCAAATGGATACTCGTTGCTTCTCTGTCTGTGGTTGTAGGTGTTTTCTTTGAAAGATTTTTCCTGGTAATCCCTCAAGCAGCCTTCCCTCAGCAATACTATCCCGGCCATATAGAAGGGGTTTAC
>Ga0315279_10008077_pt1 | contig 12819 bp, 11 predicted proteins | sample YL17G06_20_MG_FD_203694 | JGI IMG/M metagenome (GOLD analysis project Ga0315279, IMG submission 203694) | Sediment microbial communities from Yellowstone Lake, YNP, Wyoming, USA - YL17G06_20 | ecosystem: Environmental > Aquatic > Freshwater > Lake > Sediment | place: USA: Wyoming | collected... | reverse complement strand
CAAGGTATGCCCCTCTTGAAAAACCTACATTCCTTCCTAATAAATAGAATATCGGGTAAGAGACTGCTTTTGTAAGGAACACTGCAACAAAAATATTTGATACCTCATTAACGCTTGTAAACTCAAAACTTTGCAAAGGCAACTGGAAAATAATTTCAAAAATAATAAAAATAACATTTTCAACTATTCCAAATAGGTCATCTATATGAATAAAATTCCCTTTAAGAGCGAAATCGAACCGCAGAAAAACAGCCAGAACCGTAGCAACATTGTACAAGAATACATCTATAACAAGCTTAGCAAAAGTAAGTATTAGTGTTACTTTGTTTCTCATAATTTTGAAAAAATATTCCTTCATCTTTTCTCTCTAACTCTCTACATAATTATAAGCAATTAAAAATATATTCATTAATAAATTCCTTTTGTTTTTCTGAACAGCCCGAAAGTCATCAATATAATCTTTAAATCAAACATAAACGACATATTCTTCAAATAATATTCATCAGCCTTTACTTTTTCATTAAGGCACAAATCCTCTCCACCAACTATTATAGCCCAACCAGTTGCTATTTTCATGTCATTGCGAGGGATCGAGAACTCGTGGCAATCTCTTTATCTTCCTCTGTACCATTCAATTATCCTCCTTATCCCTTCCTCAAGGGAATATTGTGGTACAAATCCCAATTCTTTCTTTGCTCTTTCAATATCGAGGATAATTCTTTTTACTTCCCACTTTCTTGATAAATCATACTTTGGCTTAACTTTTATCCCTAATGCCTTCGAGATAATATCAATAAGCAAATTTAAAGAAGTCTCCCTCCCTGTCCCAATATTGTAAATTCCCTCCTTACCATCAAGCGCAAGGATATTTGTCCTTACAACATCTTCCACAAAAATAAAATCGTAAGACTGGGTACCATCCCCAAAAATAGTAGGCTTTTCCCTTTTAAGTATTTTACATATAAATATTTCGACAACACTTCCTTCACATAACGAGCCCCATCTTGGTCCATAAACATTTGCATATCTTAAAATTACCCTTTCAATTCCGTAGAGTCTTTTAAAATAATTCAAGTAATTCTCCACGCAATACTTTGAAACACCATAGGGAGAAATAGGTTCAATCGGCGTATTCTCATTTGCAGGAAGTTTCGCAGATTCTCCGTAAAGACCCCCGCCAGTTGAAGGAAAAATTATTCTTCTTACCCTATATTTTACCGCAAGTTCAAACACATTTATAGAGCCGATGATATTTATCTCCGCATCGTATGAAGGATTCTCAACAGATTCCTTCACGCCAGTGTGTCCTGCGTGATGATTTACAATTTCGGGTTTAAAATCCTTGAAGACTTTCTCAAGAACTTCCTTATTTCTTATATCAGCCTTGTAAAACTTTGCTTTCTTGTTCAGACTCTCTCTTTTTCCGGAAGAGAAATTACTAACCACCCCAACTTCGTGCTTATCTTTCAAATACCCGCCGACCACATTCAAGCCAATAAACCCCGCCCCACCTGTTACAAGAATTCTCATAATATCTCCTTATTTTCTTTTCTTCGATAAGAAAAAAAGTTTAACCGTATTAAACATCACATAAATATCTTTAAGGATTAGACACTTTTGCTTTACATACAACAAATCCATTTTTAGTTTTTTATCAAGAGGAGTGTCATACTTTCCGTTTAATTGTGCAAAGCCTGTAATGCCAGGTTTTATCTTCAACCTCATATCAAATTGAGGAACATCTCCCTTTACTTTTTCTATAACCTCAGGGGGCTCGGGACGTGGGCCTACAACACTCAGATCCCCTTTCAAAACATTAATAAACTGAGGTATTTCATCAAACCCTATCTTTCTGAGAAATTTTCCAACTTTTGTTATACGGGGGTCATTTTCATATGCAAGCACAAGTCCAGTGTATTTATCTGCATCCTTAATCATTGTTCTGAATTTAATCGTTTTAAAAGTTTTCCCATTCACGCCCACCCTTTCCTGAAAAAAAAATACAGGTCGCCCAGAATCTAAAATAATGCTCAGAGAAACTATAATTATAACAGGTGAAAATACAGTTAACGCAATAAGTGACACAAAAATATCAATTACACGCTTTACGATTCTTTCAACACCAGAGATGTTTACAAGATTAATCTCAAAAAGAGTCAAGTCATTAACAAAGTGAGCTCGTGGATTCAGTAACAAAAGTTCATAAACTCCTGGCACAAGGTAAACAGGCTTGCTCTTATAAGCAAAAAATTCAAGTAATTTAAATTTTTCATCAGTAGTAAAGCTATCGTCAAGTACGAACATTTCACATCTGCTTAAAGCATTTTCTATTTTCTTTATAAAATCATTGTCCTCAATAAGCATTATCTCAACAGTTATTTTTCCTGCCCTTATATTGTCTAAATATTCTAAAACAACCTTTGCCTCACCTTCATCTTTAGAAAGCAACAAAACTTTCAAAGGAAGGCTAATTTTAGTATAAATTCTATTGACGACCCAGTGTGAAAGCGCAAGTAGAATAACTTGTATTGCAAATGAATAAATAATTACAGTTCTTGGGACAGCAAATACCCTAAGGAAGAAAGACAAAGCAAAACCAAGGATAAAAATTATGAAGCATGAAAAGAAAATTCCGAGAAATGTTTCGTAAAAGTCAAATCCACCACCCTCATAAAGGCGGTAGATAAAGAACAACAATAAATAAGCAATAACTATATATGGAACAAAAGCCTTAATACTTGTAATATTTACAGCACTATAAGGTTTGCCCAAAAAACTTTTAATGTAAACCCAAATAAAATACGAAAAGTAAATTACAATAAGGTCAAAAAGTAACTGCAAAAAATTAAAAAACTTTCTTTGTGTCAACACCCACCTCTAAAAAACTTTAATCTATGCAATGCAAGTAATCTTCTTTTTAATTATATCTCAAACCAAAAAATAACATTAATATTGTATTAAAAGTAAAAAAGATCTCAATTATATTAAACTTCCCGGTCATTTCCCTTGCAAGAATCTAAAACCGAGCTTATCACATCAAAATATCTTTTAGTCATTCTATTACGGGTAAAATTAGATTCAAATAATTTTCTTGCATTTCCAGAAAGTTCAAAAAGTAATTTTGGATTATTGTATAAACTTTCAATAGCTGAATAGAGTTTATCAACATCACTCTGCTCAATTATATAACCACAATTTGCTTTTTCAACAATTAAGGCTACTTCTGACTTCTTACTGACAATACCTAATATCGGTCTTCCCGCTGCTAAAAAACTATAAAGCTTACTGGGTACACTCAGTCCTTCTATCCCTTCTTCCATCGTGATAATTGCAACATCCCCTGATGAAAGAGAATACGAAAGAACCTCCTTGTCTTGATATGGCAGGAATTTAACATTGTTTAATTCCATATCTTTAGTCATTTTCTCCAGAATTGGTTTTTTACCCCCATTGCCAATAAAAAGAAAAATGATATCTTTATCTTTAAGCTTATTTGCAACTTCTACAACAAATTCTAATGGATGAGAGATTCCTAAATTACCTGAATATAAAACAACAAATTTTCCTTCTAACCCGTGCTCTTTTATGAACCAGTTAGAGTCCTTTAGCACTGTAAATATCTGCCTTTCATCTGCCCAATTGTGAATTACTTCTATTTTATTCAGACATTGCGTGTATTTCACAAGCTTTTGTCCAATAATGTCTTTCATATATTCACCTAGAACAATAATTTTATCTGCATTTACAAACGCTCTTCTATTAACCGTTTCAAAAAACCTTGTTAATGTCGAATTTGGAGATAGATATCCTAATTTTACAGCAATATCTGGATAAATATCATAAACAAGATATATGTAAGGAATTTTTTTAATTCTTTTTAATATAAGACCCACAACTGGTAACAGTGGCGGATTAGTTACAATTAGAAAGACTCCTTTTTCTAAGTGTGAAAAAAGAAGAGCAAATATCAAAGAAACTATAAAAGTAATTTCATTTAGTAATCTTCCTAATATATTGCTTCTATGAAAATGTGTATTCCAAACTCTTCTGATAGTTATTCCTTTGTAATTTTCCACAGCTGGTAATTTTTGAGACTTATCATATGAAGGTTGTGCCGTAAAAACTTCTACTCTAAGCCCATATTTTGAAAGGTCCTCTGCAAGTTCCGTTAAAAGCTGTGCAGTAGAAGCCACATCAGGATAGAAGTATTGCGTTAAAAAGTAAACATTTTGAGAATTTTCAGCAATACTTGCATTTCTTTTTTTATTATTCACGTCTTCTAATATCATTTTCCACAACCTCCAAAATTATTTTATTCGGGTTCTTCAAACAGTCTTCTTTCAAAAATCCCTTGAAGTGATTCTAAAAGCATTTAATTTTTATCAATTCCGAAAATTTTTAAACTCATTCATATAAAGTTTCGCAATATTATATAGATTATATTTCTGTAAAAGAAGGTTTCTATCAAACTCTGAAATGGAATATTCGACCTTCCCTAATACTACTTCCAAAAGCATGTTAAACCATTCCTCTGGATCCATATACCTTGAAACATAGATAGCTTTATTCATAGTGACTTCTCTCATAACAGAGATATCAGAGACGATTACAGGGACTTTATATAGCATAGCTTCTATTGCAGGCATCCCAAATCCTTCAAAAATAGAAGGAAAAACAAAACATAAACAATTTGCATAAAGAGCATCTCGTTCATAATCTAAGATAAAGCCTGTTATAATTACTTCTTCCTTTAAATTGAAATCGGAAATAATCCCCAACAACTCACCCAACAAGGGACCACCAATTCCAGAAATTACTAACTTAATTCCTTTAAAATCGTTTTTCAGTAAATTAAATGCTTTAAATATGGTAATCAAATTTTTATGAGGAAACATAGAAGAAGCAGTATAAATAAACTCTTTTTCTCTTAGCCCCCATTTATTAAGTATACTTTTCCCTAATTTGCTATCTTGAATACCTCTAAAGTCAATAGGAACATAAATGGCATCTATTTTAGAGCCGAGGTTGCTTATTCTTTTCCCAAAAAACCTTATAATATCCTGCTTAATGAAGTTACTAATTGCTATAATTTTATCAGATTTTTTAAGTGAAATTGGGTAAAAAATATTAAAAACCAATCTTCTAACTAAAGAGAAATTCTTAGGGTAATGGAGATATTGTAAATCATGTACATTAGATATAGAATATATTTGAAGTTTAGCTATAGGTCTCATATATGTTGGGAAAAATACAACATCCAGATGTAGCTTTTTTATTTTCCAAGGTAGTACTAGGTTAGTATATATAATCCTAAATAATTTATTGTTATTATTAATTTTGCAAAAAACCTTATGAAAATTTACAGAGTTCACAAAATCAAACGAATCTTTGTTATTTTGGCAAACAAATAAATAGTATTCATCCTCTTTATCTATCGCTTGTAAACCCTTTAAAAGATTTTTTATATACGTCTCCGTGCCACCAACTTTCTTCGGTCGTAGCCAAAGTAAGTCAATCCCTATTTTCATTGACTGCTTAGACAGTTTCATATTTCCTCCTAACTATATTAACAAATCTAAAAAAACATCCAATGTCACCGTTGTACTCATCCCATTCTTGCGCGGACGACCCGCACAATCTTATGGATCGTTAAGATTAAGAATTCTACGCGAGACGTTTTCAAAATCATGTTTAAAAGTTCCTATTGTAAAATTTCTCTTTGCAAAATCTTGAGCTGACTTGGCACGCTTATAAATTTCATCTTCATCTAAATTAGAAACTCTATCTACAACACTAAGAACATCCTGAATGGTAAGCCCATGTATAAGAAATCCAAAATATTCTATCTCTTCAATTGCAGCCTGAATTGAGGCAACCGGAACCAAACCTAAACGCATCATTGAAATCACACTCCCTGCAACACCTTCACTTGCAGAAGGAAGGATAACAAATGCACATAAGTCTGCAACTTGTTGAAGTATTTCTGACTTTATATCCAGCCACCCTAAGAAATGGATATTCCTAGTGTTGAATAACTCATTAGCATACTCCTTAACAAAATCCTTCTCTGGAGCACCAGCAATAAACAGCTCTAGATCCGGCCTCTTTACAAAAGCTTCCAAAAGAAGGTCAAGTCCCTTCAAAATCGCCCCCTTTCCTCCAAACCATAGAAATTTCTTCTTTGCAAATGAATAATTTTTATTCTTTATATTTGCATCCAGAAATTCGAAGGACGATTGTCTGACGAGAATAATTTTATGCTGCATTTCAGGAGGATATGTGCTTATAGTAAACTTTGATCCTATCTGGATTATCCAATCAGCTAATTCCGCAGATTCATGAGGAGAAACAAGACGTGATGGTTCAAGGTTACTTTTTCTTCTTTCATTTACTTCTTGAGTTCGTTTTATTATCGCAGAATTTTGATACTTCCAATAAGCTCCTGTAGCATAATATATCTTTATTGCTTTAGGATTTCTCTTAGCAAATTTTTCAAAATTTGGCTCTAGCCCAAATACAATACTATAATCTTTGTGAGGTAGAAATATTTTTTTCTTAAAGTAAATAACGTCAACATTAAATCCAAATTCTTTAAAAACTTCTCCAATTACTATAGCTTCCCTTCTATTTTGATGCTTTCGCATTTCAATACTATCAATAGAGATTCTAAAAGGAAAAGGTAAATAAGAAATAAGCGCGTAAGGGCTATTATGCCCAACCCTTATATAAAAATTTCTAACTAAATATTCCTCGTACATTTTTTTAACCCATGATCTTATTAAATTCATTCCTTGTCCCCCGATTCTAAACTATTTTCATTCTTTAAAGGAGATTTCTTCACTACCGGAATTAGCAAGTAACATAGAATAATATTTTCAAAGGTCATTGTAATAGTAATCCAATCTGTAAAACTTATAAAAGTAAAGCCTACCATGGCTGCTATATATAGCAAATAATATTCAGGTTTTTTATTTGCTTCAAAATAGTACCAAAGAGCTAAACATAATACCAAGAATGGAGTAACTGCTGCAAAAGGTCCTAAGTCCATATACCACCTTGCGAAAGCCGTAGGAACAGTGGCTCCACCGACATGATATTCAATCAGGCTCTTATATATATCATCAAAATTCCATTCTTTTCTAAATAGATTATCTAAATTAACAACGCCTTTAAACCAAAAATCAAGTGAGTATATAAAATATGTATGACTAATGCCCGATTCATCAAAGTTTCTTATAAATAAATCAAGATTTTCAACACTCATAGGAAAGTTCCCATAGTAAATAGCAAATATTTCAAGGGGCCCTGGGTTGTACTTATACCCTATAGATTGAGCATATGAAATTTTGTACTTACCGAAGTACGACATTCTATATTGACCAATATAAGCGAATGAAGCAGAAATAAGTACAGCAACGAGGGTTATATATAAAACCAATTTACGCTTGTCTCTGTTATTCGTGTAATCTATAAGATACACAATTGCAAAGGCAGCAACTATTGACAGCAAAGAATCATATCTTGCAACCCTAACCAGAGGAAGCAAAGATACTAAAAAAATCATAAGAAGAGATGTTATCCTTTGAGACTTGCTTTTAGAAGTAGAATAGTAAAAAGCTAAAAACAGAACAGAAAAAACAGGATCTCTTGTAATCAGGTATAATATCGGCGTATACAGAACATGAATATCAATCCCATGGAAGATGGGAAAAAATGTTTGAGTTAAAAAGTAGTTTTCACAAAAATAGAGAAATATATATAATAATGCCGAACCATATGCAATAATCTTGATTTTCTCAATTCGAAAGCGTCTATAAAAATCCTCTTTGAAATTCATTTGTTTACGCACTTTTGCAGGGTGCAACAAACATATAACTAATGGTACATAATATAGAAAGAAAAGGCTAAACAATATAGTTATTTTCGTATTTGTACACCATTCTCTCGTCTGAAAATATGACAAACGGAGGCTAGCTAAGAATACTGGCACTATCCAGAAGAGAAATATAAAATTCAAAGGATGAAAGAGTTTTCCTTTATATACAGCAATTAAAAAAATTATAAAAGATAGCAAGAGGGTTATAGTTAGCAAAAATTGAAACATAAACTTACCCTCTAATCTCCTTTTTTATCATAAAATAGAAACGCATCCACATAAGCCTTAACAACTGCCCTTAATCCTACCCAGTTACCCCTTCTGATTCTGTTGAAAATTTTTCCAGCAAAACTAATGAAAACGCCAACTATCCAACATTTTTTATAATACCGTCTTAAAAAGACTACGCCATTCCTTGAACCGTAATAATCTTGTATGAAGCTTTTTGCCTTTACGCTTGAGCTTCCCTTATGCCAAACTTTGCTTTCCCAAGAATACGCCAACTTCCATCCTCTTCTTTTTATTCTCTCACACCAATCCGTTTCCTCCCAAAACAAAAAATAGCTATCATCCATTAAACCTACACAATCTATCACGTTAGATCTTATAAAAAAGCTTGCCCCGGAAACATAATCAATAGCAATTTCCCTATTCCACAGTCCTTTATCCTCTTCATTCTCACCAATCCCCTTTTCAATTCCAATACAGGGTAATAGTTTGCCTCCCCCAGCTGTTTGTATGATGGTTGGTTTATAATACTGTAATACCTTCGAACCTACTACTCCCACACGATTATAATTTCTGCATTTCTTCAGCAAAAAACTTAATGCAGCTTTATCAATTACCATATCATTATTCAAAAGCCAAATATATCCAAAATCATTCTTGGCTAAAGTATATCTCATCCCCACATTATTTCCACCTGCAAATCCCAAATTATCACCTGTTTGTATTAAAACCATTGGATGAGGAATACTATCAGGTAATTTTTCGTACAATGATTTCTCTTTCTTGGGAAGTCCTCCTGCTTCTGCAGTTTTCCTATCATATTCAATATATGGTATGGACTTTTGAACTGGTGGATGAGATAAATAATATAAAGGATGCGTTGATTCAGGGGTTAAAACCTCCTGCTTTCCTTTTGCCCAGGCTTTTATTCTCTCAACAGAATCATTTGTTGGACCATTATCGACAACTACTACTTGATAATTAGGATATGAATTTCTAAAAACGCTCTCTAAGCATTCGATAGTGTCTTTCCAGCCGTTCCAATTGAGGACGATAATCGCCACCTTGGGCCATTCTTTAAACTCTTCAACCTCTATCTCTTTATTTTGCCAAGTTCTCATAACTATTTCCCCTTCCAGATAGAATAAAAATCTTTTTTAAATCTTCTAAAAACTTTTTCGGTTCCTCTCTTATCACTTGTCTAAAGTAATCGAAATCCTTATATCTTTCTTCAAAATTTTCAAGACAATCTCTAATTCTTTCCACTATGGTAGGTATACTCTCTTCTTTATCTTCAAATTTATACTGCTCAGGAATAGGCACATCTTCAAAATATCTTGCAGAACCTCTCTTTCCTGTAATTACACAACATCCAAGGATTGCAGATTCTCTTGGCAATCTATCTTTACCAGGATGGTTTCCAAAATCCATATATACTTTCGCTCTTTGCAAGGTTTCTATGACCTCTTTACGAGTCATATTTATTATTTTATCTATAAAGAATTCTCTTAGGTTTATCATTGTCAAAATCCCCTTTCAATCCATCAATATAAGCATTTATTATAAAAATAATACACTTTACTTTATTGTCATCAAATATTAACACACCTAATATATTTTTAATCAAGTTCTTAATCATATCTAAATAAAATCTTAATTTGTTTGTGGAATATTTTTTTCCTAACCAAACTAAATTTCTCTGCCCATAATAAGTTAGCCAAAACTCCTCAAACGGAAATCTTAAAGAGTTCCTGCCCAAAAAGTTCTTTAACATTCCCGATTTCAACATTTTTTCTTTATGAAAAATTATACTATTGGGAATTAACAAAATTTTTCCAACTTTCCTTAATCTAATACAATATTCTACATCGTCATAGTGAATAAAGAACTCTTTCTTAGGAAGTCCAATTTCACTTATAACACAACTCTTAATCAAAATCCCAACAAAGGAAGCATGATCTATCTCCAAATAGCAGTTTTTCAACATTTTCTTTTCATCAAAAGGAATAACAATACCCTTGTAGACATTTTTAAAGTTAAAATATCCTCGCTGCGGATGTATTACCTTATTATTCAAATCAACCTCTAAACTAGCTAAAGCAACTAAATTTTTTTCATATAAAAATTTAAGAAGATTTTCCAAAGCGTCTTCTTTTGCCTCAGCATCATCATCCATTAACCATAACCAATCGTATCCTTTTTCATAAGCCCTTTTAACTCCCTCATGAAAGCCTCCAGACCCTCCTGTATCTTCGTGCATTCTGACATAATAAAATATCAATTTGTCATTATTTGGCATAAAAATTTTTTCAATAGGTTCGTTAGATTTATTACTCACTATTTCAGCAATCCATCCATCTTTCATCAATAATTCTTGAGTGCCATCTGTTGAAGCATTATCAATAAGATAAATGCCATCAAGAGAGTGTGTTTGATTCCTTAAAGCGTTCAAGCATTCAAGTAACAAATCTTTTCTATTGTAAGTGACAACAACGGCACATATTTTTTCTTTCATAAATCCTCCAAATTATTTAAGTCTCTTTTGGCACCGAAAATCCTTTACCATTCAAAAATCTCTTGAACTTCCAAGCGATTATGACTAACTTTGTAGGTACAATTAACAATAAGAATCTATAATAAAAACATACTATTTTAGAAGGTACTATTTTAGGAGAAATATCTTCATAATTTACTTTCCCATCTTTAGCTTTCAAAATCAATAATGATTTAAAACTTAAAAATTCTTTTCTTATACCAGAGTATATATACCTTTCCGTCGACTTTTTTACTTTGAATTTACTGAACACATGTTCAAATGCATCCGGCAGTAACTTCAAAAAAGTAATCTTATTGAATCTTACTTTCCCCGTTCTTTCTGCAACACAATATTTAGACGTAATAAATCCATTTTTATTAGACAAAGCCTGAGCGACCATTTCAATCTGAGACCATTTACTTAATTTATTTACTTCCTTTTTTATAATTTGCAAATCGAGAGAATTTTTTCTAAAAATATTTGAAGATATGAAAGTAAACCAAATATTTCTCAGGTTTAAAAGTTTTTCAAAGTCAATGTTATTAATGTTTTTGGAAATTTTATTCATATATTTTGAATGAAACTTATTTTTTATTATCGCTTTTTCACCGCTACTTTCCATCCACCAATAAACATTTGTCGATATATAATCAGGCTTGTACTCATCTATTATAGATAATATCTTTTTCAAGGCTCCATCTAACAAGATATCGTCATCACCAAAAATCCACGCATATTCTCCAGCTGATTTTTCAATTGCAGATATTAAATTGAGATCAAAGCTAAGATTTTTCATTTCTTAAATATCTAATAAATTTATATTTCCTGGAATATTCTTCCAAAATCTTTGGTGTTTCATCCGTTGAGGCATTGTCCGATATGAATATTTCTACATTCCTATTCATTTCTATTATTTGTTTAATCATGCTATCCAAACATGCTTGAATTTCTTTAGATATGTTCCATGTTGGAATAGCAAATGAAAGTGTAGACTTTTATCAATCATGATTTTTTCACCCTTTATCAACAGTAAATGGTTGAATTTGATCTTCGCATATCTTGCTAACATCTTCTATTTGATATTTTTTATACCATCCCACAGTCATTTTAATTGCCTCATTCACAGTTAACATTGGCTTCCATCCAAGCAAGAACCTTGCTTTGCTTGTATAGAGATTAAGTAATTTTGCCTCATGCACTTCGTTAAGATTTGAAGTGTCTTTCCAACTCCCTTTTCCGTAATATTTTATCACTTTTTCAACGACTTCTTTGACTGTTATTATAGATTCAGGATCAGGTCCAAAGTTCCATGCTCCAGAATATTTTACAGGGTCTTCAAGCATTTTAGAAGCCAGAAGCAGGTATCCGTTCAATGGCTCAAGCACATGTTGCCACGGCCTAACAGATTGCGGGTTTCTCACTTCAATCGGTCTATCTTCCTCCAGCGCTCTTATGCAATCGGGAATTATTCTATCTTTCGCCCAATCTCCTCCACCTATCACATTACCAGCCCTTACAGTTGCTATAACTTTCCCATGCCTTTTGAAATCTTCGGGATTGAAAAATGATCTCATATACGCAGATGAGATCATTTCTGCCGCTCCTTTACTTGCACTGTAAGGATCATAACCACCAACCGGATCATTTTCTCTGTATCCCCATATCCATTCTTTGTTCTCATAACATTTATCCGATGTTATGACTACAAATATCTTCGCACTTTTTGATCTTCTAAAAGCCTCAAGCACATTTGTTGTTCCCATAACATTTGTTTCTATCGTTTCTCTCGGTATGTCATAGGATAATCTTACTATTGGCTGAGCTGCAAGATGAAAGATTATTTCTGGCTTGTATTCATCAACAACAGAATTAAATTTTTCAAAGTCTCTTATATCTCCACGTATATCTACCATTTCATGAGAGAGATCTGTGACAACAAAGTTATCTTTTGGGGTATATGGGTCCATTGCATAACCAATAACATTGGCCCCAAGATGTAAAAGCCAAATTGAAAGCCATGAACCTTTAAAGCCTGTATGGCCTGTGACTAAAATTTTTTTATTTTCATAGAAATTGTTGAACATCTAACCCTCCTAACTTTTAGATGCATCTATATCCTTTAAAATTTCTTTAGCCAGTTCTTTACCTTGAAGTATGACCTGATGACTCCACAAATAAG
>Ga0315279_10008076_pt1 | contig 12819 bp, 14 predicted proteins | sample YL17G06_20_MG_FD_203694 | JGI IMG/M metagenome (GOLD analysis project Ga0315279, IMG submission 203694) | Sediment microbial communities from Yellowstone Lake, YNP, Wyoming, USA - YL17G06_20 | ecosystem: Environmental > Aquatic > Freshwater > Lake > Sediment | place: USA: Wyoming | collected... | reverse complement strand
AACTCGACCTTAAGGGGGCCTTTGCCCAGGACCACGTTGTCGTTAATGGTCATGGAGATGGCCGAAGGGTTGATGAGGTTTTTCGAATCATAGACGATCGAATATAGGACCCTGTCGGTGACCGATACGGTTACTTCGATCCTCTTGTCCGGAGAATACAGGGTGTAGACCTTAGCCTGAAGCAGGCTTCCCGTGAGAACGATGAAGGCCATGCCCAGGACAACGATGAGCGAATACTTTCTGATCATCTCTGCCTCCTTGCCGGACGCGGCATCAGTTAGAGAACCGGATGGACCAGCCGATCTCCCGGTTCTCCCTGGACTTCAGGGTGAGTTTGATGAGAACGCCGGTCCGTTCAGTCCCCAGGACATCCGCGCCATCGCAGATGAATTTATCGAGCCTGAAACTTTCAGGCACAGCCAGATAGATCTCGTAAGCGTCTCCCCCGACGACCCGGCTCCGGCCGGTCAATGCACTATTTTCCCAGCTCGCGTCGACTAAATCCACCCCTCCGCAGGAGACGTGCCGGTTCGTCGCGACGATCTGGGGGCGGTCCAGCCTCTCCCGGACGGCGAAGGCCTGGCACCGGAATTTAGGGTCGATTGGTCCCGGGATAAAGGCGCCTGTGAAACTCCCCAAGAGCTTCTTCGTCCAAAACTCGAAAACGAAGTATTCTTTGGCCGGATCGAGCCCGAGGTCGGCGAACCGGAGCTCTGCGGCGCTCACCCCTGTCCGGCCGAGAACGGCCCAATTCTCGAATGGCCGGTCGATTTCGAGCAAAAAAAGATCGCAGTTGGTCGAGGCGCCTGCGTCGAAAGCCCTGGGCCCGGAGCCGCTGACTTCGCTATCGACCCGCCAGAGCTCGGCTGAGCGGGAAGGGTCGACGTCAAAGATCTGCCCGGGAAGGGTCCAGAGGACGGGCACGGCTCGTTTGGCGGGTTCCACGGCCTCCGTTCTATAGACGGCGGGTTTGTCGGTCAGGAGGAGGAGCGAACCGGTAAGCGAGGTCACGGTCAGCGACTTGTAAGCGTCCGCGTTGAGCTCGATATGGTCCGGGTCGTTCCGCCAAACGACGTTGTTGAATGAATTGTATTGGGCCAGCCCGGCGTAGGAGAAGCCGTCGTTCCCGATCCTGCAGCCGTCGATGAGGCCTGTAAGTTCCGGCCGGATCCCCCAGCAGCCGAGCATGAAGTGGTCGCGTCCGATCTCTTCCCGGATCGTCCTGACATAGTCCCGGTAAGCCGTCACGAGGTCTTTCTTGTTGCGGGCGAAATGCTCCGCGCCCGCGTTATAGCCCTCGTATCGAAGGTGGCGAAGGGCATCCACCTTGTAATACTCCCAGCCCTGGTCATGGAGCCCCCGATAGATCGGCTTGACCACGGCGTCCAAGGCCGCTGCGACCGAACCGTCAAGCGATAATCCGATCCAGTTACCTTTGTGGAGGGTTCCCCGGCCATCCGTCATGAACCAGGCCTTGTGGGCTTCGGCGAAATCCGCCTGGTTGAAAGCGGCGTTCGTCCAGAGCCCGGGCTTTAGCCCTTTGCTCTTGATGTAGCCGGCCAGGAAACCGAGGCCCCGCGGGAACTTGTCGTTGGCGTTGAGCCAGAGTTCGGGGCGCCCCTGCCCTTTCTGGTAACCATCGTCGATCTGGAGGTATTCGCAGCCGAACGGCAAGAGGACCTCGGAGAGGACGTTGGCCGTCTCGACGATGTCCCTTTCCGTGACCTTGTCGAAGAAGGCGAACCAGGATACCCAGCCGGCGACCGAGCCCGGCCAGATCTTATAGCTCCAGGGCTCGAAGTACGGCAACCCCCGGTGCTTCTGGTAGAAGCGCGGCCGAAAACGAAGGACGATCTCGCCACCTTCAGCCGTCAGGCTGAAGGTCCGGCTGCCGTCCTTTTCTTCAAGAGGCGAAACGACGACGGCCGGGTTGGCATCCACGGACAGGACCCAGTCGCCCCGCCTGTCATACACGGCACGATTGAGGAGACTGCGACTCGTTCCGGATGAATAGCGGACGATGAGGGGGCCTTTGGCCCGCCTGTCGGCTTCCACCGGGAAGGATTCCGCGCTCCCGAAGACTGTTCCGGAGATCCTGAGCTTCAGACCCTCGTTCCCGGAAGTAAGGAGGATCACCTGGCTCACGCGGTCTCGGGGCCTGAAAACGTTGACCAGGGGCCGGACGTTCTCTTTTTTCCCCTCGACGACGACCTCGCCCTTGAAGATCGTTTGACCCGCGTAGTCTATCCGGAGCTTGCCGTCGCGGACGCCGATCTTCGCCGGCTCGTTCGGCGGCCCGGGAGTCCCGGCACTTTTCCGGGAACAGGCGGGCATGGTCAACATAAGACCTGAGAGGACAAAAAAACAGACTGCGGCATGGAATACCGGGGCTCTATTCTTCATGGCTATGCGCTCTCGCTCTTCTCGAAGAAATAAGCGCCCAGAAAGACCATGACCAGGGAGATCGCGGTCATGAGGAGGAGGTCAAAACCTATAGGGAACGTGGAGACGCCGATCAGGGCGCCCCTGAGGCCGTCCAGGCCATAGGTCAACGGATCGACGTAGGTCAGAACGCGGATATAGACCGGAAGGTTCCCGAGCGGATAAAGAGCGCCCGATAGGAAGAATATGGGGAAGATGACGAAGTTCATGACGATGCCGAAGCCCTGCATGTCCTTCATCCTGGAGGCGAAAATGAGTCCGAGGCCGAGGAAGGCCGTGGAGATAAGGACCATGAAGGCGAAGGCCAGGATGAGGGGGACGATCCCCCTGGGCCTGAAACCCCCAACCATAGAGATGCAGAGGATCGACACCCCCTGGCCGAGGGCTGTCGTCGTCCCGCCCGCGATCCGGCCCAGGACGATTGAGACACGGGAGACGGGCGCGACCATGATCTCCTTGAGGAACCCGAACTCCTTGTCCCAGAGGACGGAAAGGCCCCCCATGGTGGAAGAAAAGAGCAACGACATCCCGATGATGCCCGGGATCAGGAACCGGATGTATTGGACGCCGCCGGACATGCCGGGAACGGCCATCCGGTTGAACCCGAGGCCGAGGAACACCAGAAAGAAGAGCGGCATGGCCAGGGCCCCGACGATACGCGATTTCGCCCGCATGGTCCGTTTCATTTCCCGGAGCCAGAGGACGTAGATCGCGGTCGTGCTGATTGCCATGGTCATCTCCCGCCGTGTCCCCTCATGGGAGTCCCGGATCGTCCATTCTGGCCCACGTTCTCCTCCCGGATCGTCCTCCCGGTGAAATGGAGGAAAACGTCTTCGAGGCTCGGTTTCCGGAGGTGGACGCAGTTCACCGTGATGCCGAGCCCCTGGGCCATCTGGATGAGCTCGGGGATGCGCCTCTCCCCTCTTTCCATGGTCAGGCTGAAGACGTCCTCATGGAGCTTGATCTTCTTGATCCAGTCCACCCCCCGGAGCGCCTCCTCGAGGGCGGCCGCGTTCCCTTCGATTTCGAGGGAGACGACATCGCCGCCGAGCAGATCCTTGAGTTTTGCGGGCGTGTCCAGGGCGACGAACTTGCCATGGTCCATGATAGCCACCCGCCCGCAAAGATAATCGGCCTCTTCCATGTAATGGGTCGTGAGGATGATCGTAACGGCGGCCTCGCGGTTGAGCTTCCGGATGTAGTCCCAGATGTGACGGCGGGTCTGGGCGTCGAGGCCTAGGGTCGGCTCGTCCAGGAACAGGACCTTGGGCCTGTGAACGAGGCCTCGGGCGATCTCGAGGCGCCTCTTCATGCCGCCCGAGTACTTTTCGACGAGTGTCGAGGCCTTCTCCTCTAGATCAACCAGGCGGAGGACCTCTTCGATTCGCGCCCGGCGCTCGGCCTTGCCCATGCCGTACATCATGGCGTGGAACTCGAGGTTCTCCCGGCCGGTAAGCTTGCCGTCCAGGGCGGGTTCCTGGAAGACGACACCGATGCTCTTGCGGACGCTATCACGGGCCTTCGCGACGTCGTAGCCGGCGACCCGGGCCGATCCGGAAGTCATCTTGAGGAGAGTCGACAGCAGGTTTATGGTCGTAGTCTTGCCCGCGCCGTTAGGCCCAAGGAGGCCGAAAAGTTCTCCGGTCCCGACATCGAAGGACAGCTCGTCCACAGCCGTGAACCCGTTGAACTTCTTCGTCAGCTTGTCGACCTTGATCGCGTCCATCGTGCGCTCTTTCGGGTATTGTACAAGCACAACAGCCGTTTGACAACATCAACCTGGACTCCGCCGTGTTATTTACACAGCCGTTTCAAGCTGATATGATGAGGGGCGCGCGATCCTATGGTCAACTATATTCTGCTCTATAAGATACGGAAGGCCGTCAAGAAGATCCTCAAGGATAAGATCGAGGACGACGAGCTGGCCACCACCCCAAAATCCTGCCTCGGCTGCTTGGCCGATGACATCAGCTGGGAGATCTATTATCTGATCAAAGACAAAGACAATGAATAGCGACCGGTCTTCGATCCGGAACAGGGCCATGATCTCGAATCGCGTTTGACGGCCGGCGGGTGACGATTCAGCCCTTCCGGCTTCTGATCTTTTCTTTGAGCGCTTCCCACCACTCGATGCGCTTGCGGACCTCCTTCTCGAAACCCAGGGTCCCGGGCTCGTAATACTTTCGGCCCTTGAGTCTCTCAGGGAACGTCTCCATGTCCGTGGTCGAGGAAGCGCTGTCGTGGGCGTATTGATAATCCTTGCCGTAGCCGATCTCCTTCATGAGGGGCGTCACGGCGTTCCTGATGTGGAGGGGCACGGGCTCGTGCGGACTCATCTCCACGTCCTTCGTCACCGCCTGGAAAGCGGCATAGACCCGGTTGCTCTTCGGAGCGGAAGCGAGGTAGACGACCGCTTCGGCCAGGGCCAGCTCGCCCTCGGGAGTTCCCAGGAAATCGTAAGCTTCCTTGGCGTGAAGGGTGATGGCCAGGGCCTGGGGGTCGGCCAGCCCGACGTCCTCGGAAGCGAAACGGACCAGCCTTCTGGCGATGTACAGGGGCTCCTCTCCAGAGGCCAGCATGCGAATGAGCCAGTAGAGTGACGCGTCCACGTCGCTGTTGCGGAGGCTCTTGTGGAGGGCCGAAATCAGGTTGAAGTGCTCCTCCCCTGTCTTGTCGTAGAGGAGAACGCGCTTCTGGAGGGCCTCCTGGATGTTTTCGGCGGTGATGACGCCGTTCTTGGCCAGGTTCGAGACGATCTCCAGACTGTTCAGGGCGCGGCGGGCGTCGCCGTTGGCGTAATTGATGATCATCTCGAGGGCCCCGTCGTCGATCCGGAGCTTCATCTTTCCCAATCCCAAGGCTTCATCCGCGAGTGCGTCGTTAACGATCTTCGTCAAGGCTTCCGCGGTCAGCGGCTTCAGGAGCAGGACCTTCGTCCGCGACAGCAGGGGCGCGATGACCTCGAAGGACGGGTTCTCCGTGGTCGAGCCGAAAAGAATGACGTCGCCCTTCTCCACGTAAGGCAGGAACGCCCCCTGTTGGGCCTTGTTGAAGCGGTGGATCTCGTCCACGAAGAGGACGATGGGCTTGCCGAACATCTTTTTCTGCTTCTCGGCCTTGGCCATGACTTCCTTGACATCTTTGATGCCCGAAAGGACGGCGCTGAAGAAGACCCAGGGCAGGCCGAATCGTTTGGCGAGCATGTAGGCGAGGGTCGTCTTGCCGGAGCCGGGAGGCCCCCAAAAGATGATGGAGACGATGTGGTTCGATTCGATGAGCTCAGTGAGGATCTTCCCTTTCCCCAGAAGGTGCTCCTGGCCGTAGAGCCGCTCCAGCTCTTGCGGCCGCATCCGCTCGGCGAGCGGGGCGAGGATTTCATTATCAGGCGCCATGCGCGTGAATTATAACACGTTAAAGAAAGAATCCTATCGGCGATTTTTGGAGGGAATCCCCCCCGGCCAAGATCACGCGAGCAAGATGCGATTGGGGCGCTAGACCGGATGGCCCGCGCGAAGGCCTGCTCCCGAAATTTCTTGACGCCCGTCGTAAACAAATGCTATGGTTAGGCTTATCAAAAATGACCGCGAAAAACGAATCCGTCCAGCCGAAGCTCTTCAAGAACGGCGGCGCTCCGCCCAAGATGGCCTACAAGATCGAGGAGGTCAGCCGCCTGACCAAGGTCGACATAAAAACCATCGACGCCTGGGAGCAGGAGTTCCCCTTCCTCCGGGCCGGCAAGACCGGCTCGGGCCAGAGGTTTTTCCGCCCCAAGGACATTGAGATCATCAAGAGGGTCCGGGAACTCCTGGACGAGAAGACCCTGACCATGGCCGGGATCAAACGCCGCATTGAGGAGGAGTTTGAGCTCCGCCCGTCCTCCCCGGTCCACCCGGACAAGCTTAAGAAGGCACTCTACGATGTCCGCGACGAGCTCCAGGACATCGTCTCTTCCATAAAAAAAGAAACAAAAAAGGCTTAAGGAATACCCCGTTTTCTGCTATAATCAGGTCTCGTGTTCGGGACGTGGCGCAGCCTGGTAGCGCACACGCTTGGGGTGCGTGGGGTCGGCGGTTCAAATCCGCCCGTCCCGACCATATCTTTACCCTCGGAACCCTTTCATGGCGCGGGAGATCGATCACGGAACACCGTCGCGAGGTGGATCCATGAAAAAGATCGCGTATGATAAAACGGGAATAGGAATTGAAGAACGCAGGAGGAAAGGCATGACCCCGATCACCAAACAGAAAGCAATGGAAGGTAGGGCCGGGCGGGTTTTCCGGATGGGCGAGCTCGTCAATTACCAGACGGGGGCCATCGTCAGCCGCGAAGTCATCAGCCAGAAGACGGGGACGGTAACGGTTTTCGCTTTTGATGAAGGCCAGAAGCTCAGCGAGCACACGGCCCCGTTCGACGCCATGGTCGTCGGTCTCGACGGCGAGGCCGAGGTGTTTATAGGGGGCGAGCCGAACCGGGTCAAGTCCGGCGACACGATCATCATGCCGGCAAACATTCCCCACGCCCTTCAGGCCGTTGGCCGGTTCAAAATGCTCCTTATCATGATCAAGAAATGAGCGGCCACTCCCTCAGGCCCCTCGTCCTCCTGACCAACGACGACGGGCACTTCTCCCCGGGTATCCTGACGCTCGCCGCCCGCGTCAGGCGCTTCGCGGACGCCTGGATCGTGGCCCCGGACAGGGAGCGGAGCGCCAACTCCCTCTCCCTCACCCTGCGCCACCCCCTGAGGATCCAAAAGGTCCGGCCGCGCGTCTATGCCGTTGACGGGACCCCCGCCGACTGCGTCTACCTCGCCCTGAAAAAGCTCCTGCCGCGAAAGCCCGATCTCATCCTTTCGGGAATGAACCTCGGCTGTAATCTCGGACAGCAGGACATCTCCTACTCGGGCACCGTGGCCGCGGCGATCCAGGGGACCTTCCTGGATATCCCTTCCGCCGCGGTTTCTCTTATCCCGGATGGGAAATGGAATTTTGATTTCGAAACGGCCGCCCGCTTTGTCGAGGAAACGGCCCGGCTCCTGCTCAGGCATGGTCTGCCCGCCGGAGTCACCCTCAACATCAACATCCCTCCCCCGCCGGTCAGAGGGATCAAGGTCGCCAAGATGGGGCAGAAGAGGTATGACCCCGAGATCATTGAGAAGAAGGACCCGCGGGGCGAAAGATATTACTGGATCGGACCGGGCAACCCTCAGGCTTCCGGCGACTGTGATGCCGATGTCCGGGCGGCCGGGCGCGGTTTCATCACGATCACGCCACTCCACACCGACCTGACGGATTATCGAAGAATGCGGCTCCCGGTCTTTGGAAAGCTCCGTGCGTCTTTCACCCCTATTTTTTGCGCATCCGGCGCTGTCTCAGAAACTCGACGCCGCCGGGCACCATCGAGATAAGGATGATGACGAAGATGACGACGCTGAAGTTACGCTTGACCAGAGGGATGTTGCCGAAGAAGTAGCCTCCGAAGACGAACAAGGCCACCCAGCTGACTCCCCCGATGACGTTGTAGCTGATGAACTTTCCATAGCTCATCTTGCCGATCCCGGCCACGAACGGGGCAAACGTCCGGATGATGGGGACGAACCGGGCGATGATAATGGTTTTCCCGCCGTGCTTCTCGTAGAAGGCATGGGTCTGATCGAGGTACTCCTTCTTGAAGAACCGGCTGTTCTCCTTTTGAAACACCTTCGGGCCGACGGTATGGCCGATCCAGTAGTTGATGGTATCGCCCAGGACGGCCGCAACGGCCAGGATGATGAACAGCCAGCCAACCTTGAAGAACTTGAATGTGCCGATGGAAGCCAGCGATCCGCAGGCGAACAGGAGGGAATCTCCCGGGAGGAACGGCATGATCACCAGACCGGTTTCGCAGAAGATGATGAGGAACAGAAGAAGGTAGGTCCAGATCTCATATTTTCCGATAAGGACATACAGATGCGTATCCAGGTGAAGGATGAAATCGATGAATTTCATGATCAGCGTCATGCCGGCTCCTTAAGGCCTTCAATATATCTTCGCGTTATTAATATTGCAAATCCTTTTGGGATCGCCTCTCAAGGACTCGGGGACATCCCTCAGAAAGACGTGAATTTGCCCCAGCGAGTCAAATTCACTCCGGCTCCGGGCCTCGCTCTCTCCTCCAAGAGTCGGGGAACCGTGCCCGCTCGGCCCTTCAACGGCTTTCTTCGGGATATCCCCTTCGTCCTTCAAGATGATCCCATCGGACTTCATTAACTTCACCCTTTATTTATTCTCAATAAAATAATCTGTTAGAATATCCTGTAAAGGCCCGCATGGCGAACGAAGATAAGATTCGACGGATCGATCGGGCGCTGGAAGCATTGTCCGGACGGGAATCCGACTGCACGCTGTGCCCGCGAAGGTGCAGGGTGGACAGGCGGAAGAATGAGACGGGAGTCTGTCAGACCGGTGTTCAGGCGCGCGTTTCGCATGCCCTGCTCCACTTCGGCGAAGAGCCGATCCTAAGCGGCTGCGCGGCTTCGTCGCGGGCCGGGAGCATGGCCGCGCAGCGTTCGGGGGGCTCGGGGACGATCTTCTTCTCCGGCTGCAACCTGAAGTGCCTTTTCTGCCAGAACTACCAGCTGAGCTGGCTCAACAAAGGGAACCCGGTCAGCGACCTGGAGCTGGCAGGTATGATGCTCGACCTCCAGGGGCAGGGCGCCCTGAACATCAACCTCGTCTCGCCGACCCACGTCGTCCTGCCCATCCTGAGGGCCCTCCGGATCGCTTGCGCCCGGGGGCTCTCCATTCCACTCGTCTACAACTCGAACGGCTACGATAGCCTGGCCGTCATCGGCCGCCTCGACGGGATCATCGATGTTTATCTCCCGGACATCAAATATCTCTCTCCGGATATTTCAAAAAAGTATTCGGGCGCGGCGGATTATTTCGAGAACGCCGGACCGGCCGTCCGGGAGATGTCCCTCCAGAAGCCGGTCCTCGAGCTCGACGGGAACGGAGTCGCCCGAAAGGGGCTCATCATCCGTCACCTGGTCTTGCCGGGCTGCATCGAGGATTCGCTCTCTGTCCTCCGCTGGATCAAAACCAGCCTCTCCCCCTTCATCGGCCTCAGCCTCATGAGTCAGTATCATCCCTGCTACAAAGCGCCCGGGGAGATCCGGCGCCCCCTGGCCGAAGTGGAATATCGCGAGGTGACAAGTTTGGCACTTGAGCTCGGCTTCGAGAACCTGTTCATCCAGCCGGAGCCCTTCGCTCCCGGCGACCACCTCGTTCCGGATTTCGATAAAAAAGAGCCGTTCCGCTGGAAATAAAACCGAAGCCGCGGCCTGAAGTCCGCGGCTGCAAGACGTCATCACCCGTGCCGGATTATTCGGGAGCATGGAACCGTGTCTTCGGCAGCCGGTACTCCGGAATGCCGCAGGCGACGGCCAATTCCCTCAGCTTCGTCTGGATGATCTGCACGTTGTCCGGCCCCATCCGCAGGAACTGCTTCTGGGCCTGGCTCAATCCCTCGAGCGTCTCGTCAACATAGGCGTAGCTCGCAACCTTCTTTTCGAGCAAGACCCGCCCCTCGACGACCGGTGTCGTCAGCAGCTCGGCGACCGCTTGGGTCAGAGTGTCGTGAAAGTCCGCGTCAGGGTACCCCAGCTCTGTGTAAGCCTGCTGGAGGATCGGTTTCAGCGCGTTGTACAACCGGGCGGAGGCCCTGGCGTCGAGGGAAATGATGACGTCGGCCACTGGGTTGTAACGGTCATAGCTCGTCTGGACGATGACCAATCCTCCGTCCCTCTTGACGGCCTTGAAATCCCCTTTCGGAGCGAAGAAATCGACTTGGGCCTTGGGGCTCAGCCCGTTGGCGACATTGTCCACGGCCGCAACGAATCTCCGGATGAGCTCCCGTGTCTTCATCCACTGGGAAAGCCCGGGATGCGACGAAATGTCCTGGGCCAGACGGCGGAGGATGTCATCGCTCTTGTCAAGCTCCAGCGAGGGCAGGTTCAAGGCTTCCAGGGACGTTGTGGGGGCCGTGCTTTCCGTGACTGGAGGGGCGGATACTTGAAGCGGTTTTTCCTCGACGGGCTTGCCCGGCTTGCGGGTAACAAAATAATAAACACCGGCAATCGCCGCCAGCAGCAGGATGATGCCGATACCGATCCGGATGACCTTTCTGGTGTCGTCCATCGCTCACTCCTTTTCAACCGAAACGTCCCGTGATGTAATCCTCCGTCCGCGGGTCCGATGGGTTGGTGAAGATGCGGTCGGTTTCATCGAACTCCACGAGCTCCCCCAGTAGGAAGTAGCCCGTGAAGCCCGAGACCCTGGCCGCCTGTTGCATGTTATGCGTGACAATAACGATCGTATAATTCTTTTCGAGCTCATACATAAGCTCCTCGATCCTCGCGGTCGCAATCGGATCGAGGGCTGAACATGGCTCGTCCATGAGGAGGATCTCGGGCTCTCCGGCGACCACCCGGGCGACGCATAGCCTCTGCTGCTGCTCGCCGGAAAGCGCCAGGGCGTTGGTCCAGAGTTTGTCCTTGAGCTCGGTCCAGAGGTGGACCGCCTCGAGGCTCCTCTCCAGCCTGGCCTGGACGACGGACTTGTCCGTTATCCCGTGGACCTTAAGCCCGTAGGTAACGTTATCGTAAATGCTCAGGGGGAAGGGGTTCGGCCGCTGGAAGACCATGCCGACCTTCTTGCGGAGAGCCAGAAGGTCCGTTCCCGGCCGGTAGATGTCCTCCCCATCGATGATGACCTTTCCGGAGGTCCTGACGCCTTCGATGAGGTCGTTCATCCGGTCGAGCGTCCTGAGGAACGTCGACTTCCCGCACCCGGAGGGTCCGATGAGGGCCGTGATCCGCCTCGCTTCGATGTTCAGATGGATGCTTTTAAGGGCCTGGAACTCCCCGTAGAAGAGAGACAGGTCGCGAACCTCGATGATGTTCATGGCCGTCTTACCCGAACCTCCCTCGAAGGTAATCATCCGTCCTCCGGTCGTCGGGGGCGGTGAAGATTTTATCCGTCGGCCCGACCTCGATGAGCTCCCCGTTGAGGAAGAAAGCGGTCCGGTCGGCGACCCTCGCGGCCTGCTTCGTGTTATTCGTAACGAGGATGATCGTGTAGTCTTCCTTGAGCCGCCGAAGGGAATCCTCGATTTTCGCCGTCGAAATGGGGTCGAGGCCCGAGCATGGTTCATCAAGGAGGATGAACTCGGGCCTTAGGGCCAGGACCCTGGCAATGCAGAGCCTCTGCTGCTGGCCCCCCGAGAGCTTGAGCGCGGAAGCGTCCAGCCGGTCCTTGACCTCCTCCCAGAGGGTCGTCCTCTCCAGGCAATCCTGAACGAGCTCGACCAGGCTGGCCCGGCCCCTGGACCCGGCCAGCCGCGTCCCGAAAACGACGTTCTCGAAGATCGAACGCGGCAGGGGGACGGGCGTCGCAAAGACCATGCCCAGCTTCCGCCTGAGCTCGGCCACATTGACGTCAGGGTCATAAATGTTCTTTCCATCGATCTCGATCGCGCCCTCCGTCCGCGACCCGCGGACGAGGTCGTTCATCCGGTTGAGGGCTCCGAGGAAGGTCGATTTCCCGCTGCCGGCCGGACCGATGACTCCCAGGATCTCGTTCCGGAGGACATCGAGGTCGATCCCCTTCAGGGTCTGCGCGCTTCCAAAGAAGTGGCTGAACCCCTTGACCCGGATGGCGGTCATCATGAGTATTTCCTAATGAACCTTTCCATAAGATAATATGTGAGGAGGTTGATGATCAGGATGGAGATGACCAGGACCGCCGCCGTGCCGTAGGCGTTGGACATGGAGATCCCTTCCCTGGCCAGGATGTAGAAATGGACCGCCATCGTCCTGGAGGACGAAAATATGGACGTCGGGAGGTGAAGCGCGCTGCCGGCCGTGAAAATGACCGCGGCCGTCTCACCGATGCTCCGGCCTATGCTCAGAATGATGCCGGTGACGATACCCGGCAGGGCCGCCGGCAGGACGACGCGCGCGACCATCTGCCACCGCGTGCTTCCAAGGGAAAAGCTCACCTGGCGGTAAGAGACCGGGACGCTCTTGATGGCCTCTTCGCTCGTCCGGATGATCGTCGGCAGGATCATGAAAGCCAGGGTTAGGCCGCCGCTCAGGATGGACCAGCCGAACCTGAGCTTGGTCACGAAGAGGATGAACCCGAAAAGGCCGAAAATGATGGACGGGATCCCGGCCAGGCAATCAGCCCCGAAGCGGATAATCCGGGTGACCCTGTTCTCCCAGGTGTATTCCGTGAGGAAAATGGCCGTGCCCACTCCAAGGGGGGCCGCGATGAGGACCGCGACGAGGGTCAGGACGAGTGTCCCGACGATTGTGGAAAAGATACCCCCTCCCCGTCCCAT
>Ga0315279_10008075_pt1 | contig 12821 bp, 13 predicted proteins | sample YL17G06_20_MG_FD_203694 | JGI IMG/M metagenome (GOLD analysis project Ga0315279, IMG submission 203694) | Sediment microbial communities from Yellowstone Lake, YNP, Wyoming, USA - YL17G06_20 | ecosystem: Environmental > Aquatic > Freshwater > Lake > Sediment | place: USA: Wyoming | collected... | reverse complement strand
GGACACAGCTATTCTCACGAAGTATCCAGCGGACTTCAACCAACAGTTCGTGGACAGCTCACATAAGGAGAATGAGCGGGCATGGACGTAAACAAGCCGTCTTCATCCAACGATTTTCACGGGAAACAAATGGCTAACCAACACGAATGTCATTTCCTATCTTCAGGCAGCAAACAATGTCGGCCAGTCCAAGACAGTGGAGGGCAAAATCGTTCGCACATATGCTTCAAGCAAGGGAACCGTGTTTTTGGACTTCCACGACCCCTACCAAGGATACTTCCAAGTCACGATTTTCTCAAGCGATGTCAAGAACTTTCCGTTCTCACCTGTATCATTCTATCTGAACAAGGAGGTTCGAGTCACAGGAACGATCGAACTCTATCAAGGAGCCCCCGAGATCATAGTGCATTCGCCGTCACAGATTGAAGTCGCATACATGGGATTCAACTACCCATGAGACTCGATCTGAAGGAGAGACTCGCTTGAGAGAGGTTTCTGGATTATGAGCGCAAATATCGGTGAAGACGCGAGCCCGTAGAGCGAAGCAGAGATAGTCAGGCTCTAAACATCCGGTGAGGCCCCTGAAATGTGTCCTATGCAGGTGAGGACGGCCCGAGATTTCGTTGCATGGTTGACCACGATCTTTCTCTGGTTTGGCGGATTCTTTCTATTGGTGGGTGCCTTCGCGGCACGTCGCCCAATGATAGGCCTCATGGCCATCGGAGCGGTCATGATAGCTTGTGGTGTGTTGGTGTACTCGGTCGGTGTAAGACTGACAAGCGGGACGGAAAGACGGTGCGTCAGGTGTGGCAGAATGTTTAGACCGATAAGGTCGTATCACAGACTGTGTAGTTCATGCTACTGGAAAAGAGGAACCTAGTGTCAGGCGCCGGAAATAGAAATCGTGGACGACCGTCAGAGACTCGAAAGCGGACAACTTAGGATCATACGGCAATGGGCCATCCTATTCTTGCGCGATCTTGGTTGGCATAACAATAGACACGACAGACTTTCCCTGACTCTCATCGTGCCTAATCGTCCTTCGGTACCAGACTAGCGCGATGAGGGCCGCGACCATCACGGTCAAGGCCACGACGGTGGGGGGCGGAATTGTGATGCTTGGCGAAGGGGTACCGACCCTGAGTGTCACGGTTGCAGATCTGAATCCTTCCTTCCACGCTGTGAAGACGAAATTGGCGTTGTACGTTCCTGACGGCACGACGATTACGTATTCGCCGACAGGAGGCACAACGTTTGCCACCTGTCCTCGGAAGGTTGATCCGTCAACACTCAAGGACACGTCGGCTCGCGTCTTCACTCCAAGCGAATCAATCACATGAAGTCTGATGACGCCGTAGCTTGTGCTATTCAGAGCGATGCTCTCAATAACGATCGACAGTCCGTTGACTTTTGGTAGTTCTGGTGGTGTGGAATTGGATCTTACCATTGCCGTGTACCAGACTCTGGCCGTCGCGATTATTGCCGCGTTGGTCCTGTTCTCGACAATGTTGGTGAGTTCAGGGCTCCACTGTAGATCCTCGTTGATGAGGGTTTGATTGATGGATGACAGGAAGGAGTGGCTTTGGACAGCTGTCTCTATGACAAGAGTGGTAACATTGCTGATCGGTGTGATCGGTCCCACGTCAGCGGAGCCCACCATTCTAATCTCCGATAGATGGGCCAGAGCTGTCGACTCAAACAGTTGATGCACTCCAACACCATTGCTGGTTTGAGGATCGTAGTTCACTGTAGTGTGGTAGGGTTGAGTAACATCGGCCACATAATGGCTGAGTCGACCGGCATCAATGAACATGCTGTTCCAATCCTTCGCTCGCATTGCAGACTCCATTTCTCCAGTGAACTCTTCGACTGCTTGTGGAAGTGTGCCAGTTGACGTATCATTTGGATTCCAGATTTCCAGATCTATGAAGTGTCTCGGCGATTCGTTCGGATCGCTCTCACGATAATAGATGTCAGGGTAAGTTGCAGTTTCAGCAAGCAACCCTGCGTAGTATGCAAAGAATTGTCTCCACGGGTTTGGAAGCAAACCTGTCGCGGCGTTCGCAATTGCTGAGTGAGCGTCAACTGACCATGCAGCAGCAGGGTATGGTAGGATCCCGACTTGTAGGATGCAGAAGAGCGCGAGCACAAATCTCGCCTTTGATTCAGCGATTCTGATTAAGCGGATCACAATACACCGACTATCCAAATGAGTGGCTGGCAGTTGCACGGAACGTACCTTGCGGTTGGGCTACCTATAGCTTCGTGGAGCATTCGCTGCAATACTCGGACAAGCCTCGCTACGCTCGTCTAGGGGGATCGCTTGGAATAAAGGCACCAAGAACGATAGAAAAGGCTCCACAACCAAAGAGCGCTCCTCCAACTATGAGGAAGCCATCGAGTGGCGCGACTATACCTATTGGCGTTCTGTAAATACCCACCATTAGAAACGGCACACTCAACAGGATCAAGGCCACACCAAAAAAAATGGCTTTCTCGTGGAGCATCAACGTCTTCCTCAGCTCAGGATGGGGATGCGTTGCGAAACCTATTTCACGTTTTGGTGCGTCGGCAATTCTACGGCGTCACGTTTCTAGCGGAAAGCTACGGGTCTAAGGAGGGCTAGCCATATAGACATACGTTCAAGAAGACAACAAATGGCCAACGCTGATTCAAAACAGAAGTCGAAAGCCAGTCAATCGCTGATACCGATCTTGAAGATTGGCTAGGTCATTCTCAGCTTGTTTCTCCATATCCATAAGATCAACAGAGATCACTTCATGCCTCATGGCAGGCATTTCCATCTCCCCTTGCGGAGTCTTGACGGTCGGGAATTTGTCCTGATCTCGATAGCGTACGCGTATGAGTTCAAAGAACTTGTCCTGCCTCTGTAGGCCATACCATTTGCTCTTCAGCGCATCAGACAAGAGGTAGGATTTCTTTTCGAAGATTTCTTCGAACTTCCAGATGTCTGCGCTCTCAAGAAGGTGTGGCTGGGCAGGTTTCGACCCCTCTTCTATCTGCCGCATAGCTTTCTCTCTACAAGCTTTGAGTATAGAAATGAGCCACCAGTGAAGCCCTATCGCTTTTTCGACCACTCTAATCTGGTACCTTTTCAACCATTTTCGCGGCTCAATGAAGAACTTGTCCAAACCCAGAACGGCGAACGCGACAAGGGCAGAGACGACTGCAGCGAGAAGAGTTGGATCGACTGGAGGCGCGGGTTCACTCATGAGAACCGCTAGTCAGTGTCGCTCGATTGCGATTTAAGACAATGCTTCTTGTGATCGTGACAAGTCAAGAAAGGAGACGTAAGGAGCTTCGTGGATCAACAAGATCAAATCCTCTCTTCGGTGAGCGAATCCCCAACAACCAGAGCGAACCGAGGTCACGCTTGACCGAAGGCGCGCGCCACGAATCCAGACACTCCCGAATTGCAGAAGGTTTCATGGTCGGTTTTAACTAGTTATGACAGTCGTTTCTACCAAGACAAAGTGGGAGATCAGGCAGATGAAACTGTGGAAGAGTTGGTTCAACAAGGGTTTCAATTTGGCTTTAGTAGCGACACTAAGCGCTGAACTTGCGACTCAAATCGACCGCACGAATTGGATGCATCTTCCGATACTTGACTGGGGAACATATGTCACTCTAGAGGAAATCCTCTCGAACGCCTTTGTCGTGACAATGTTCGTGTCCCTTCTTGTGGGAGGCGTCGCAGCGCTAGTGGGGGCTTCCATCGAATCCAGCGGGCCCCATCCATCGTGAGAGAGACTTGTCTGCGACCGGATCCTTGAATGTCCTCATAACCGTCTCTAGCATCTACGGCATAGTCAAGGATTCGTAGATACTCTCAAGAACTTCGAAGATCAAAGATTGCGTTGGCCTTTCGACGATGAGACGCAACCAGTCATCCGAGGTCGATCAGGGCGGTGCAACTACTCAGCAGCAGACAATGAGGGGTCAAAAACGAGGCGGCCCCAGCACGAGGGTTGTCCTTGCGTCGATCGTTTTGATTCTCTTGGTCCTAGGTGGTCTGACAATCACATTCACGTCCTACCCCATGCTGCAAGTGATGAATGTCAGCTTGTCAGGCCAAGAGCGCGGTTCTCTTATCGGAACTATGACTGTTCGGATTAGCGGGGGCGGCACCTTCCACCTGCAACATGTCGAAGTGACGGCGGGACCTTTGTCGACTTGCAGTGTGCAGGTGTTATTCGAGCCTGTTCACGAGATGACCTTCGGGCTACCTATGCAAATGAACTGGGTCACTAAGTGTATCGTCATACCTTCCTTACTCAATCTACCCCTCGTGGTTTCCATCGACGGGACGTGGACCCCCGCCGATGGCCTGACAATACCTGTTCACCTTTCAGCAGAGAAAGCTCTCCAAAGGCAAGAGATTCAACGCTCTTGAATTATCTTTTCGAGCCCACGTAGAGATAACAAGTCTAAAAGCTGGGCAGAGCACTTTCTCTGACGAGTTCTGATGGCCAGACCTTTCCTGTTGATCTGTGGCATTGTTGCTATCGGCATATGGTACTTTGTCGGGTCGCTAGCGTTCTGCGTGTGGCCATCTTGTGTCTGTTTCACCGATCCGATACCCTGCTGGGAAGCAGGGATGCAAGAGGCACAACTGTTTCCAGTGTTCTATCGAGGCAGTCAGTTCTGGACGTATCTAGGCTGGATCATAACGGGTGCTTTGCCCGTGGGCTTGATCTGGGAAGGAGTGAGGGGCAAGGGCGAGAGATTGAGGAAGACGTCCTCAATATCATGCGTGAATTGTGGAAAAGCGATGCGGTACAGTTTCAGTAAGAGCCAGTGGGTATGTGACAAGTGTCAAACTTCCGAAGATGGGCCAGTACCCATCCAATCGGATGCCGATGATGAAGGAACGACATGGACTTACCATCCCCCACCAGAAAGGAAACCAGAAACAGGCGTGGGAAGCGAAGCTTGGGCAGCAAACCGAGCCCGTGAAATCAGGGAACTCAGAGAGGAAGAGCGGAAGAAAGCCGCGGAATGGCGCAAGAGTCATGCAGACGCTTGATGTGTGCTATGCCGCCGATCGAGGTGAGTGAGAACGAAACCAAAAACAGGCCGCCTTATGGCTGGGGCATCTAGGTGAAACGAACCGAAGCCGCAGATCTCACCTTGCTGGCAGGGCTGTTACTGATAGCTTTCGTTAGCGGCGTTGCCGTTATGCCGCTTGGTGTGTTCCTGTACTACGTTGGGGACGTTGATCTTCGTGTATGGGACTACCTGATGTCACCTGCTGAGTGGCTATGCGGAATGGATGTGGGGGCTGGCGCGGTGTACGGTCTTCTGAATGCCGGATATTGGATCGGGATAGTGCTTGTGGGGGTAGGAACCTACGTTCGCCTCAAGTCCCTTCCGCTAGGTGAGGTTAAGCCTCCGAATTGGGTTCTCTGGATCATTCCGTTGGCGATGGCGATTCTGCTGCCTATCGTCGTACAGATGTGGACTGTCATATGGTGGGAAGCGTTCCCGTGATTAAGGATTCTCTTGTGGCCGCCTAAGCTGATTACACGCTCGACGCCAGAAGTGGATTCGAAGGGCGAACCCGTGCGTCGGACAGCGCCGACCAGTAGTCAACCAAGGCAAACTGCCGCCGGTCAAACTCCCGAGTCCTCGCAGCAGGTTTCGGCTGTGAACTAGGTCTTTTGCTGCTACTGCTCAAACAAGATCCCGGAAGATGCACGTTTCTGTCGAAAATGCGGCAGGGAGCAATCTGTGCCCGGGTGGTCAGGCAGCATTTGCTGATTCTTTTCGGGCTATCCTTTCCGAATGACGGTCTTCCTCACGTAAGCACCGTAGTTCAAATCAGGATGCCCACACCAGCGACCACGCACAACAAGAGGACACAACAGGGATTCGATTGGCTAGTCGAACTTGGTTCCACAATTGTCGCAGAACTTCTGACCAAACCTTGCCTCTTTGCCACACTTCATACATAGCCGCAGTGGTTTCAGGTCAAACCCGCAATTGGGACAGAATCTCGTTGATGTTTCCGTTGCGGTTCCGCAATTCGGGCACGTTCTCGAGCGATCCTTGGCCACCAACAAGTAGAGAACCAATCCGACGATCCCCAGAACAAGCGTGACCAGTGTCCAGAGCATCCTACGTGAGTCGGGCATTCGCCTGTGAGTTGCGCTACGATAAACTAGCACCGCACACACGATGTTGACAACCAAAATAAGAACCCACTCTAGCCCTACGATTGCCATGCTTCTCCACTGGCAAAAGTTAGCAAGTAGCCAGTACTTATGATCTAGTGTTCCTTGGCGAGACGTGTGTGGATCGGCTCGTGCCGGCGTCGAGGCTTGGACACTCGAGGACGACACACGACATGCATGGGATCACTCTCTGATAGGCGCAACAGGATGAGGCACATGAACGGTGGAGTGCTTGGTCACGTGTGAGGCCCACACGGGGAGAACAGGAGCAAGGCAAGACTGATGACCACCTAGCTGACTTGCCAGGACGCGAAGCGCTACGCGCTCGTCAATTGGGACAGCCTCAACTACGCAACGAACACACCGTTCGCCAGGCAGAATGACTTCGACCTTTTCCTATCAGGCATGCTGATCCCTCGTGCCGCAGCTTGCGGCGTGAACTTCAACGAGGAGGCCGTGGTCTAGCCTCATGGCGCAGCAGAGTGACACGGTCGGGGAGAGCGTCAACAACTCCCTTCCCTGTCCGAGATGCTCTAGCGTATCGCCTTGCAGGGCTCTGTTGGCTTGTGTGGATGAGCTGCCTGACTGATCTGACATCAAGATGTAGCAGTGCAGGAAAGCGCTCAATTGCGCGTCGCTGGTGCCGACGTTGATGGAAAAGGAATCGCCCGACTTCGTGCCGACCCTATACACGTCCCACTGGTTGATGAAGCGACAATTGCCAACATTGTAGTCGCCCTCCCATCGGACCACGACATCGGTGTTCTCTTCAACTTCTACATAGGGCCCCGGGTAGTCCTCGACAGTTGTCAGCACCGTCGTCATGACCGCTATATGAGCCCCAGCAATCTTCTGTACATCTTCAATCACAAATGGTTCCTGTAGGTAGTAATCAGAGATGGCATACGCGTAAACTCTGACTTTTCTAGGTGGATTGGACGTGACGTCAATCCCTACGTGCGGTTGAGAATCCACCCATCCCGTGTCTGTTGTGATAGGCGAGATGGCCGTGAATCTGATCTGAACATAGTATTTGTGACTCTCGGTTATGGTTGTGACGCAGACATTGTCAAGGTGCCGAACTAGCTCCTCCATCTGAGTCTTGTCCGCGACCGTGACTTTGTTGTCCTCAGTTCGCCACACATCGTAAAGCCATATGTTGTAGGGGAACTGACTGCTCACGGATCGCTCGTACCTCGTAGTCCCGCCGATCTGCATGTTGCACCAGGGACAGGTGAACCATTCCCACCACTTTCTTTCTCTCATCAGTTTGATCTCGAACGCAAAGGAGTAACTCCACATGCCAAAGAGAAAAGAGACAGGGGGTCCCCCGCCGACATAGGCGCTGACCCTTACGCATTGACCCTTAGACAGAATTGTCGGACTTGTGATCCGCACATAATTGAATACGTAGGGGTCAAGCTGACTCGAAGCCGTGTCTATAGAAGCGAATGGAACGGAGACGGTTAGCAGCAGGACGATTACGACCAGTTGCCTGTTGAGCAGGCGCGACAACGCTCTCTGACATGCGTCTTGGGTATGAATCTTATATTGCTGACGTTAGCTGTGAATTGCCAACTCGGATTATTCTCGTTTGGCTCAGTTTCGCTTGCTCCGCGTAGACAAGTGAGGCTGTGTGTTGTCTACTTGGCGGTCCTCCGGGCCCTGGCACTTGTCCTCTGGGTGATACTATGGTTTCTAGAGAGGATTGTTGAGCTGTGACCTTTTTGTGTTAGAGCAACAATAGACCGCGCTGGATACGAAAGTGACGGGTAGTCAAGGATAGCATGGGGTAATTGGGATAAGTCATGACCTATGACATAGTGCAATTTGCACGGAAAAACACGACCAAAGGGCTGAATTGCTAGCTGCGGCGTTTCTTTAGGCGACTGAGAGACTAACCACCTATGCCGTGGGTGAATCCGAACATCTGACCTGGGCTACCCGCCGGTGCCAAACTCTAGACGATGAACCTTCGTCGTTACCTCATGTAGATCTTTCTGCAGCTGGCCGATGAGGTCATATAGAGTGCCAATCTTTTGCCAGATGCGGCCGAGTGCTTCGTCTACTTCGAATAGATTCACGCCGGATGGATCGAGTATGTTGAGATCGCTTGACCTCATCTTTCGATCTCTTGTCTGCATGACGTCAACACTCTCGACAGTCTAGCGCATCCGCGGCATGAGTAAGCATCGTGTGACCTTCTTCGCCAAACATGCGTGACAGGAGAAGGCTGGAAGTCGCAAGGTCGCGTGTACACCCAACCCTGAAATCCTCACACCCGAACGCTCTCTTCAGGCCCAGCGAGAACACAGAAACGCATGAGTGGCCAGAATGAGGTCCATTTCCAGGGGTTTCCTGAGCTGATGGATGACGCGCCTCCCCCGCCCGACGCGTACGTCGACGCGCCCACGACGACGCGACGTGACAAGGACACCCGTATGGTTTCCTTGTATCCTTCCGCGGCAGGTCCTGTATGCATAATGTGTCTAGGTGGAGCTCGCCTTGGTGGCTCGATTACCGTCTCGACTTGCTCTTACTCGGAGCTGCGCCCTCAGTATGAAGGGCCTTCTCACGAACGCCAACGTTCCTCCTGAACATCTTGAGAACAATGGGGCCATCCTGAAAGTCGCAGACGTATTCGTACCCTTGCTCAAGTAATCCCTTGATTATCTCAAGGTTCCCCTCTACCCGAACATCATACTCCTTTTCCGACATAACCCACGTCACCTTACAATCAGGCAAGCCAGACCGACATAAGAAACTGTCTTTCGACGCAAGAATCACTTGTTTCAGTCGTTAGCCGCTAAAGGCTTGAGTGGCCTGCAAGTCAAGCGCAGCAGGTTTTTCCGAGATATTTTGCCATGCGAGAGTAGGCTGGATCTTGCGTCTTTTCAGAAGCAGGTAAGCAGCGGTGACAACCACGTGGAGAGCGAACGACGAGACCAGGTACACAGAGCCTCGGGGCTGCTTGAATGACTTAGGCTGGATCGATTGTCCAGACATGTCCACAGGCATCGCATCGGATCACGGCAGGTAGCTCTTCATGAACATCGTCTGAATCACATTCGGGGCAGTGCTTTTTGAAGTGGACAATGTTCAGGGACAAGATGCGACACACGCCCAAATACGGTTCAGAGTCAGCACGGAATAAACCGTCCGTGACACTATCCAGTCATTGCATGGCAAATGTGGAAAAGATCAGGAATGTTCCGCATTTCTTGCCTAGTTGTGTAGGATGAAGACTTGCGAAGCGGCCAGGCGAAGCTGAAGGATCCCTCGCAGATAGTCGTAAGATGGCGTCTTTCCATATCTCTCAAGGGGAAGGCGGAAACCGAATTGAGGAAGATTTCAGCGTGGACGAGAAGAAGCAGGGCGGATCTTCCACCGCATGAATGCAATCAGTTTCGGCTACTGCAACGGTGCAAGACAAAGTAGGAGATAGAAGTGGCAGCGCCTGGCTGTCCGTCGTGTGGGGGAGCGCTTGTTCCAGTTGGTCTCTTGGCCGGTCACATCATGGTCTACAGTTGCCCCGGCTGCAAGTCTTGGTTTGACTCATCGCTGCGAGCGATAGCGTGACCCTTATAGCAGACCACAAACGCTCATCCTTCTCCTGTCCTCGTGGTCGACCCAGTTGTCACAGGATTCTCTTTCTCAGCTAGATCTCGCCGCCCTATTCCATGCTATCGTTTTCGGCTATCAGAAGGTCCTGAGGGACGCTGTCGGAGAGTTGCCCACTGCCACCGTCACATCACTTTGCATACCCGTCGTCACGCAGATCCTCGAGAGGACCTCTCCTCAACTGCTAAGCTCCACAGGAGTCGACCTCGCGCTTCAGCGGTTTGGCAACCTGCTCACCGCTTCCCAGTTCGCCAAAGAGTCCGGCGTCGAGAGTCGCGGCGACAAGTACGTGATCACGGTGGAGGGATGCGCCTTTGCGACGCACGTGCACGACATGTTGCATCCGACAGATGTCACATGTCCGTACGGCATAGTCGTGGCTGCGATTGTGCAGAAGGTGGGTGGCCGAAGAATGAAGCCCTCCCTCTCCCAGTTCACCCCGACTGGATCAAGAACAGAAATATCCCCGCAAGAAGCCGTGTGACACGTCGCGCACCACACATAATTCGACTCTCCTATCCTCATTCTTGCGTCGTGTGAGCGTGTCGCGGAGCGCTAAGCCTGAACGAGAGTGAAGGCTGATTCTCAGCGAACCCTTGTGAGCGGGTAGAAAGCGCGGAGCAACCTCCCCAAACGTGGGGAGAGCGAACAACTTTGAGGCCTGAAAAGCAGTAGGGTTCTCACTTACTGTTGCGCAAGTCACATCAGGAAGTCAGGGGCGTTTCGTCTGTTCACGGGTCACCTCGAAGGACGCGCATCGAGCGTGTGAACATCATGCCTCATCTGGATGGAATCGAAGTTCGCGAGTATCAACAGGCAATAGCGAAGTCCGCGTTGGAATCGAACACGCTGGTTGTCCTTCCGACTGGACTTGGGAAGACCGCCGTTGCGTTGCTGGTTGCGGTTGAGCGGCTCGGCATGTTTCCTGGTGAGAAGGTGCTGGTTCTGGCTCCGACGAGACCGCTTGTGCTGCAGCATGCCCGATTCTTCAAGGAGCATCTCGCAGGCGATAACATCTCTACCGTGACGCTGACCGGGGAAAGCTCACCCGAACTGAGACGAGCACTCTTTCAGGAGTCGAGACTGGTCTTTGCTACGCCTGAGGTGATACGGAACGACGTTCATGAACACCGCTACACGCTCGCGACCGTCTGCCTAGTCGTCTTCGACGAGGCTCACCGCTGCGTGAAAGAATACGCGTACTCTGAGGTTGCTGAAGCGTACAAGCGTGAAGCATCGAATCCGCTGATCCTGGGTTTAACGGCGTCTCCGAGCGCACGCAAAGACAGAGTCCTAGAGATCTGCGGGAAACTTGCCATCGAGAACATTGAAGCACGCAGTGAGGTTGACGACGATGTGGCAGGATATGTGAAGCCAGTCTTCCTCAGCTGGGAACGAATCGCATTACCCGAAGGCTACAGGGACGTCAGCCGGATCCTCCACGAAGTCCTGGGTGAGAAGGTTGAGAAACTGCGTAGGATGCATCTGCTACCGCGCGACGTGACCGTCACGAAACGAATGCTCCTTGACCTCGGCGAGACATTGCATCGAAGACTCGCAAAACGTAGAGCAGGTTACCTCTTCGGAGCGATGCTCCTCGAGTCACAGGCCATCTCGCTCCAACACGCGATCGAGCTTGTTGAAACGCAGGGAATCTCCAGTCTGACGAAGTATCTTTCACGGCTGCCTGAAAGCAAGAACAGGTCCTCTCGCGCACTCGCGAACGATCCGCGAATTATCGACGCGCTGGAACGGTCTGAGTCTCTTGTGGAGGTGGAGCATCCGAAGCAGGCGCGACTGCGAGAATTAGTCACCCAGCAACTCGGGGCCAACGCTGACTCGAAGCTGATCGTCTTCACACAATTCAGGGACACAGTCGAAAGAATCGTTGAGAACCTCAACCGGGCTAGCCGGGTCTCGGCTGTCCGTTTCGTGGGTCAGGCCACACGCGACCTCGAGGATGCGGGATTGAAGCAGAGCGAGCAGGTAAGGATACTGGAGGAGTTCCGTTCGGGACGCTACAATGTCCTCGTGACCACGAGCATCGGAGAGGAGGGCCTCCACGTGCCCGACGTAGACCACGTCATCTTCTACGAGGCAGTACCATCCGAGATACGTTCCATACAGCGTCGAGGCAGGACCGGCAGGACAAGCGTTGGAAAGGTCACCGTGCTGATGGCTGAAGGCACAGTCGACGAGGCATACTACTACAGCAGCAGACGCAAAGAGCAACAGATGCATCGCCTTCTCGAGACCGTGAAGCGGAGAGGCCTCAAAAGCCCTAGAAAACGGAAAACCACCCTGCTCGACTACATCGAGCCGTAGAGTCACTCTGGCAACGGAGTGATCACGTGGCCTAGAAAAACCGAGAATGGCCTGGCTCTTCAATGCGAAACGGTCAGGGGAAAATGTTGCCTTCATCCGGGATATTGCCGGTCGTTCTCTGTTCCTGAGTCTCTCTTGGAGGCTGACGTTCGGGGAGCTGAGAATAGTTGCCATCACCCGTTCTATACAAGGCCAGTCTGCCGGTGGTTTCCCAGCTGTTGCCCGTAGAATGTCGAATCTGAATGGTCAGTACTTCAGCTGTTGAATCTTTCTTTCCGGCCCATACAGCGAGAGTGAGGTAATCTCCGCTTGGAAGACGGCTGGAGAACCGAGCTTTCGGTTGTGACCCGCTCATTTGTCCTCAGACTCCACTGCACTGCGTCAGCCTAGTCACTAACTACCTTATGAAGGGGACTCGAACTCTTCTGAGATTAAGGTCCTCCCTCTACGTTTCCCAGTTTCTACGTAGTGCACAGTCAGTTCCTCGGCCTTGGGGTGTTTCTTGAATATCCGTCGCGCCCGTTCGGTCAGGGATGTGAAAGGCCTCTCGTTCTTCTTAGAACCTATCCGGAAAGTGAATCTGTCGAGATAGTTTTGGTCGTTTTGACATGTCTGTGAATTGAATACTTCTCTGGTCGAATGGATGCAACCAAGTGTGGGTTATGATAAGTGATGGTATGG
>Ga0315279_10008073_pt1 | contig 12823 bp, 10 predicted proteins | sample YL17G06_20_MG_FD_203694 | JGI IMG/M metagenome (GOLD analysis project Ga0315279, IMG submission 203694) | Sediment microbial communities from Yellowstone Lake, YNP, Wyoming, USA - YL17G06_20 | ecosystem: Environmental > Aquatic > Freshwater > Lake > Sediment | place: USA: Wyoming | collected... | reverse complement strand
CATTTCGACAAAGAACCGCCGCGCCTTTAACTGAGGGTCGCTGACGAGGTCTTTTACATTCAGAGATGCCCCGGCCGCCACTCCCGCTTTTTGCAGCATTTCCATGACCTCATACTGATGATGTTTTCGGGTCCACTCTTCCACTAATCTATCGAGCTCATCCTGGTTTTGCCGGCGACTCTGCTCATCGCGGAACTCTTCTTCCCCGGCCCAATCGGGATTGCCGATGGCTTTGACGAAAGTTTTCCATTCCGCCTGACTGCCCACGGCAATAGCCACCCATTCGTCATATCCCTTACAGCGATAACAGCCATGTGGTACCATAGCTCTGTCGCGGTTACCGAGACGCTCACCTATAACTCCATTCATGGTATACCCCATGACTATCTCACCTAGGAAATTCACGCTTCCCTCAATCATAGACGCGTCGATATATTGCCCCTCCGCGGTACGGTCGCGGTGATACAGCGCCGCCATAATCGCGAAGGCCCCGTGCAGCGCCTGGGTGGCATCCGTCCAGGGGGACACGCCTACCGTGGCCGGTTCGCCGCCGGGGTAGCCATTTAAATACGTCGAGCCATCGTAGGCCTCGACTATTTCCGCATAAGAGGGACGTGTGCGATGAGGTCCACTCCGTCCGTATCCCGAACCGGCGTAATAAATAATATCCGGCTTAATCTTTTTCAACTCCTCATATCCCAGCCCCCAGCGTTCAAGAATCGGCCCGCCGAAATTCTCCGTGACAGCGTCGCTTATTTTTACCAGGTTTTTGGCAAGCTCTACCGCCTTCGGCTGGTTCATGTTCAACGTAATACTTTTTTTACCGTAGTTCAGAGAAGCAAAGGCTGTCCCCGCGTTGAAATTATTTCTCTCCAACCCCGGCGGAATGCCAATCGTCCTCATGAAATCTATCCTCAGGTGAGTCTCCACTTTAATAACTTCCGTCCCCATCACCGCCAGCCACTGCGACAGGTGAGGGCCGGCCCACATCTGTCCAAAATCGATAATCCTGATTCCAGCAAGGGGTAAACTCTGCATTTTTATCTCCCTCTTCTCTCTAATGTCATTGCGAACCTTCCTGCTGAATGGCGTGGCAATCCCCTTGATACACTTAATCCAATGATAGAGATTGCCACGTCGCTACGCTCCTCACAATGACGAAGTGTTTTTAAACCCTATCTATATTATCCCTGCCTTTCTCATCCTAACCAGGTCCTGCCGACTGTATCCCAGCATCTGGCGGTAAATCTCTTCATTGTGCTCTCCCAGTAGCGGGGCGCGACGCCTTATCTCCCATGGTGTGGCCGATAGCTTGTAAGGTGCCCCGGGGTATTTGAGTTTCCCCGCCAGCGGGTGGTCTATCTCTACAAAAAAGCCGCGGTACGCTAGTTGCTCATCAGCAACAAGTTCTTTCACCGTACGCACGGGCGATAAAGGCACATCGTGAGTGATGCCTAGCTGGTCAATTTCCGCCATGGTGTGTTCCCGGGTCCATAGCTCTATCAATCTATTACAGTCCTCCATGTGCTCGGCGCGCGAGACCGGATTCTGGAATATATCTGCCAGAGCCCAGTCCGGGTTTCCCATCATCGTCACAAGTTTCTGCCAGTGCGGGCCAATCCAAATACATACATAGCCGTCCTTACACGGGTATAATATACCGCCGCGTCGCTTTCTGCCTATTTGACGGGTGGGATAAAGACCCTCACACATGCAGAAGGCAAGTTCCTGGCGTGTCACCGAGGCCAGCGCTTCCTGGGCAGATACATCTATGTGCCTGCCAGGTTTGTTTATCTGCCTCGATACCACGGCAGACATGGTACAAACCGCCGCCGTCAATCCGGTCATAAAATCGGCGGCATGCATTGGACCCCGCAACGGGCTATATCGCTCCATATCAGTCACGCCTTCTGCCGGGTTTCCGAATGCCTCACCGCTGGTGTGGGAGCTTATAAGGTCAGACCCTTTATAGTCTTTATAGTGTCCGGTCTGTCCAAACGGGCTAATGGAGGTCATGATTAATGAGGGGTTCAGCTTCTTCAAGCTCCGGTAGTCGAATCCCAATCTCGCCATTTTCCGGCGTGGATTATTTTCAATAAGGACGTCGCTCCAATCCACGAGCCGCCGGAATATTCCCTGCGCCTGCCTGATTTCAACATTTAAAGTAATCCCAGATTTGTTCGTGTTTAAAAAGAGAAAAAGACCGCTCTTTTCCGAATGTGGTATATCTCCCGGAAAAGGTCCCCAGCCCCTGGCCCGGTCACCGATACCGGGTTTTTCTATCTTGATGACATCGGCACCGAGGTCAGCCATTAGTTTCCCACAATAAGGTCCTGAAATGAACTCGCTGAACTCTAGGACTTTCAAGCCATTAAGTGCTCCCATGTTCATTTGCGTGACCTCTTCCAATTTGTTTTCTTACTTCTGCCGCCTGGTAAGTGCTGTGCCTGACAACAATATTAAAATTAACGAGTCTTTTACGCAAGTATAGAGACCACTTTGGAGCAATTTTTATATAGCATGTATACCCAATGTCACTTTCTAGCGGATTGGTCACCGCGTAAAAAGGTTACTAGATGAGGTTATAAAAAGGTTCGTTCAATTCCACGCCTGAAGGCTAGGCGTGGAATGGTTAGGGGAAAAAGGAACGATTATACACCCGACCAGCGGTGCCCTTTAATCAGGCCACGCACATAAGCAGCCTGACCTACGTGCTCCAAGTCGCTGAGGGTAAGGCGCTTATGCACTTCTCTTGTTGCTCCGGAATATAATAAGGATGAGTGGTGCCTATCGAGTTCTTCCTCTGATAGACCAGCGAGATAGCGGAGGAGCGGCTCCATCACGGCATTGTGGTAGCCTAATAATGTCTGTACGTCAGGTATTATTAGGCTATCGACCTGTGCATCGGTATGACCAAACCCGGTATCGTTGGCATCAGGTGGGCGGTTGAATTTCGTGTGCCAGCCTTCTTTAATCCAGAGCTGTTCGCCTAGAACGATATCTCCCAGTATTCTATCCATGCTGCGAGTCACATGCCAGGCCAGCCAGCCGATGGGATTGGCACCCTTAGCCGGTCTCTTTTGTAAGTCCTCCACGGTGAGCCCAGTAAGTACCTGCACGAGCTGTTGTGACATACGCTGGTACATATCTACTAGTAACTGTTGCCACCTCATGGTTACCTCCAGACGTCGTTATTGACTTAATAATACAGTCTTAGCATATTTATTGAAAGGGACCTTTCTCTTCCTCTTCTGTCTATCCTCTGATCGGGGAGGTCTCCCGAGTTTCTTGCCCTGCGCCACAACTCTCGCTAGTCCAGCCTTAGTCCGTTCTGAGCGGCGCTGCGACTCCATTCTGGCCACCCATCCGGCGATGGCATACAGGAACTCCCCAAGCCCACCAGGGACCTCTAGCAAAGTTAATTGAACCTTACGGAAATAAGCTGGGCTTAAGCCCAAAGGACCATTGAATGGCGCTTGGTGTCCACTATTGACATCCGACCTCAGTACCTTCTGGTGTGTAAAGAAGACTAAGCGTAATTTAAGATGCGGGGTTCCGTGCGACTCTTAATTAATAACCTTCCTCTTTCCATTTGGACCAATCTACGGATTTTCTTTCCTCTTCTGTTAATATCTGCGGAAACAGTTTTTCAGTATGAACGGGCCCTTGATTCACTTCTATAAATATCCACGGTCTATCTATTCTTTTTATAATGTACGGACAGTGTATGAGATTCGGGGGGATATAGACCACCGTAGACTTAGTTATTGTATGTTTTTCCCTTTCCGAACCCATTTGTAATTCTACCTCCGCCCCCAGATCAGTCGGGTCATCTGGGTTTGTGCCAATAAGCATCAGGATTTCGGCATCCTTGTGTATATGTGGCGGATGTCCTACGCCGGAAGTATCAGCAGAGCGGCCAGCAGCCCGAGGAAGATTCCAGTGAACCCAGTAGAAGTTACATCCTTCAAAGGCATTGTGATCCACACGTGCAATACCGGTACGCCCACGTTCTACCTCCTCTGGCTTTGCCTCATATGTTTTAAAGTACTTCCCATATTTTGTGTCAGTCATTTTTTTAACTCCTTTTTGCCAGTGTTTATTATCTGAAGAAAATTTTAGAGAACTATGATTTCACCTGCGATGTCGGTCTTGGGTGATACTATGCCCTCAATATATCCTTATGTCTTAAGGCCCGCTCCAGCGAGGGCTGCATCTTCATCTCTCTGAATTCTTTGATAGCGAAGTCCAGGTCCTCAAGAGCCTCTTTTTTCTCCTCCGGGTAGTGCTCTAATAAAAGCTCAGCAAGCGGAAGCCGTCGCCAATCTCTACCGTAAGTATGGGATGAGCGACATCTTTGTCGTAACGTCAGGTATTGTTGCCGGACGTCTCTGTACTTTGGCTATACCCCTTGGTTGTTGAGACCTCCAGGAATACGAAGGGTTTGGTGATTTTTTTTACTACCAAGGGACAGTGCTTTAAGCCTGGCGGGATAGAGACAACCGTAGCGCTCGTTATTATATGTTCTTCTAATTCATCTCCTAGGCAGATGCTGATTTCCGCCCCCAAGTCATTTATGTTCTCCGGATTCCCGCCGATGAAGCAAAGCAATTCGTGAAAATCATGGGAATGAGTTATTGGCACCTCATAGTTTGTGTTAATGCAGTGGTAACCCAGAGTGGTACCTGACCCGTACTCATCGTGGTGAGCAAATATCGACGTGCCGGTCATTCCTGGTTCTGTTTCTTTATAAAAAGGCCCTCGAATCACATGCCTCCAGTATTTCTTCTTCTCCATTTACACTATCCTCCTCTTGAGTCTATGAAAACTATATTTGAATAAAAAATGTTGCCGATTTATATACCACCATCAAATTTCCTGTCAAATTGTTTAAGATGGATTAAAAGGTGAATATATTGCGACTGCTACGCCTTCAGGATATCCTTATGCCTCAATGCCCGCTCCAATGAAGGTTGCATCTTCATCTCGCGGAACTCCTTGATGGCGAAGTCCAGATACGCCAGTAGCACCCCAAGAACTAAATAGTATCCTCACCTCCTGGAAAAGGGCACTAAATCTTGCTCACGCCGGCCAGAAACTTTTTGATGTGCGGCAACGCCAGATCGCTCCGAGAAGCAGCTGTCAAGACCGGGCAGAGAGACAAACCTCGCTTGTGGTATATGGTTGACGCTCTCCTTTGCCCCGGTGTGAAATGGGTCAAGGTCGCCGCAAAAGACCAAACAGGGCAGAGAAATGCTGGCTAAATCGTGGTCATTCAATGTTTGCCAGTCGAGGGAGGATGTGAGAAGTGGAATAAGCACCTCTGCATCTTCCGCGAGGAGCAAGTTCCTCTCTTCGGGTGTAAGAGAACGCCCCAACTTGCGCTCTTGTCGCTGCAGGTAAGCTTCCGGGTTAGTAAGCTTCAACTCCAGTCCTTCTATAATCTCCTTGAATATCCTGACCGTAGCCTCAGGAACGCTGTATGGACTCATGCCTCCAAGAATGAAGCTATGGAATCGTTCGGCATGGTGGGCCGCAAGTAGCCATCCTGTCATGGCCCCCCCAGAGTACCCGAAGTAATGAGCCTTGGCTATTCCCAGGTTGTCGAGAATAGCCAGCACGTCATTGTCCATCAGTTTACGGTCGAAAGCAGATGCTTTACGAGGCTTGTCACTCCGCCCGCACCCTCGGAAGTCAAATAATATCAGTTGGAAATCGCTCTTCAAAGCCTCTACATACCCGGCCTCCCTCCATCCGCTCAAACTCTCCGTACCTCCGTGTGCCAGCACCAGCGGCGGTCCTTGCCCTTCCACCTCGTAGTAGATACGGACTCCCTGGTTATTAGCGTACGGCATGTCTTACCTCCTGCAGTGCCCAGAAGCATCATGCTTTCAATATATCCTTATGCCTCAATGCCCGCTCCAATGAAGGTTGCATCTTCATCTCGCGGAACTCCTTGATGGCGAAGTCCAGGTGCTCCAAGGCTTCTTTTTTCTCCGCCGGGTAATGCTCCAATAAAAGCTCGGCAAGCTGGAGCCGCGTGAGGGCCAGCTCCGGTCGGAACGGCATCTCCGTGCAGACCTTGATTGCTTCCTGATAATATTTACGGGCTTCATCATGTCTTTCCAGGAGGGCCGCCGCTCCGCCCAGGTGACGGAGGATACAGGTAGGAAAGCTATAACCGGTTGTATAAAGTCCTGCGCTGCTCAAACGGTTCAGCAACAGTTCGGCGGCCTTGCGAGAACCTATCATCACCGCTGACTCCAGGTACATGGTATCTATCCAATAACTAGTCTCATCTTCAATAGTGCCGATGCCGGGTCGTTTTATGACATATTCATCGAGAATTTGTGAAACCTCTTCCTTCCGCCCAAGGTGAGCTTGTTCTAAGCAAAGTTCTGGTACATATAGAAGAACTCCACGAGGAATCTCACGCTCGAGGGCTTCCAGAGCCGTACCCAGATAGATCCGGGCTCTAACACTAGGGTGAGTGGCCAATATACCAGCGGCTCCTACCGCGCCAGTTTCTTCGCCACGAGTCCGTATACGTTCAGCCAAGCCCAAAGTATCGTTTAGACGGCCATCCATTAACGCCAGAACCGCGTCCATCCCTGCCGACAAGAACATGTGGTATATCTCCCCAGTGTGCTCAGCTCTTACCCGTAACTCGCTGAAAACCTCCTCAGCACGTTGTCGCTGCCCTGAACTGAGGAAGACACCACCTGTATACATAAATGTTGATGCCGCCGTTCGGGTTTTTACTCCAGCCCGTGATTTCGCCCAGAATTCTTCAGCGAGTCGTATCCTTTCCTCGGTATGTTGTGGCGCTGCGCAAAAGTGGACAAACATTATAACTGCTTGTAGTAGAGTATCACTATCGCCAATGCGGCGTGCTAAGTCAATAGCCTGGGTAAGGAGTCTTTTTCCTGACCGCAAATCACCTGCCGTACACTTTATGAGTCCGAGATACACATCAACAAGTGCTCGCTCGGCAGTATCAGGCCTGGCGTATCGGTCTGCCCGTCTTGCCCACTCAGCACTTTGAGGAGTTAGCCATCCGACGGTAGCTTGTTCTGTGGAAGTAGCCCATAATGCCATGATGCATGCCTGGACTGCTCGTGACGCATCGCCAATATTCTCGGCCAAAGAAAAAGCCGTGGGTGCCTCTGTGTCAAGAATACGTCTGGCATCTGGTGCAGAGAGCAGGGCATCACATAAAGCAAGATGCAGGTCACATATCTTTCCTTTATCATCAGGGTCAAGGATTTCCTGCACCTTGAGCGCCTGCTCCAATAACCTTACAACTTCACCATAGGCATAGACGGACGTGGCACGTTTGGCTGCCATCTCACCGTAGCTCACGGCTTTCTCTAGGTCGGCTGCATCGGACGAATGAGAGAAATGCTCGGCCAACTCGGCGGCGTGCTCCTCAAGCCGGCTGGCGTATATCTCCTCCAGCGCCCGAGCCAACTGCTGGTGTAGTCGTATGCGGCGGGGGGCAATGGTCTCCTCATACAGCGTCTGGCGGAAAAAGGCATGGGCAAACCGGTAAGTTACCGCTGCACCCATTCCGGAACGCTCCTCTACGATTGCCGCCTTCTTGGCTTCCTCAAGGGCGCTAAATAGCTCCTCGTCGGAAAGCCCTGATACCTTCTTCAAGACCTCCAGGCGGAAATCGCGTCCGATGACCGAGGCTACTGAAAGAAGCTGGTTACATGTCTTACTGATTAACGATAGACGCTTACCGATGACGTCCCGCAACCCTTCGGGTATATTCATCTCCAGCGGGGTGTCCTTGGTGGGACGCCAGCGACCTTCTTTCTGCGTTATCAGTCCTTCCTCGGCGAGGTAGCGGACCACCTCCTGCACGAAGAGGGGATTTCCCTCCGTCTGGCGGTGCACCGCCTCAGCCAGTCCCCAGGGAACGCTTTCCCGGGTGATGCTCTCCAGCATGCGCCTGACCTCGTCCGCGTTCAGGCCGCGTAGAATAACGCGACCGTAGCTGGACACTCTTCTGAGCTCGGCCAAGGCCGCCGATAGGGGATGGCTTCGGTCGACCTCTACATCGCGGTATGTCCCGACAATCAAAAGCCTGGCCCCGGCTAAATGGCGTGAGACGTGGGTCAGCATATCTAATGTACCTTTGTCGGCATCGTGCAGGTCTTCCAGCAAGACGAACAAAGGCTGGACGCAGGCAGCGTTGGTAAGGAAGCTGGTAACTGCCTGCAATAGACGATAACGTTCTTCCTCAGGGTCTTTCTGGGGTCGGAGTTTTACCTTGAGGCGCTCCCTTATCTCGGAGACGATGCGAGCTACATCAGCAGCGCCGGTGCCCAGCTCCTCCCGCAGGTCTTTAATCTCACGGCTGAGAACGTAAGAGCGCATGGCCTCGACGAAGGCTAAATAGGGAAGTGATAGCGAGCCTTCTTCATAGCAATGGCCCATGAGTGTCCGACCGCCGCGTAAAGTAACATAAGTCGATAGTTGCTCACAGAGGTGGGTCTTACCGATGCCCGGCTCGCCCATGACCATCATCAGGGCACCCTGCCCCGACATGGCTCCGTCAAAAGCACCCTGGAGCTGTTTGAGCTCCGGCTCCCTGCCCACGAAAACTCTTCGGTAAAGGGGATTTTCACTAGGGGCTTCCCGTGATGGCTCTTTCCTAAGCTTACCTGACTCGATTGCTTCCAGTGCCTGGAGGACAACCGCCGCCGATTCAGGGCGTTTCTCGGGGTCTTTCTCCAGTAACTGCATGATAAGTGTTTCCAGCGCCGGGGGCAGGTCGGCTCTATGCCAGGCGGGTGATATCGGTGGGGTGTTGATGTGCTGCCCGATAATGGATACCGAGTCGTCCCCCACAAAGGGCGGCCTTCCCGTCACCATCTCGTAGAGCATGGCGCCCAGTGAGTACAAGTCGGCCTTGGTGGTCACCTTGCCGCCCATGGCCTGCTCCGGCGGCATGTAGGCCACCGTGCCCACCATCATCCCTGACTGGGTCAGTCTTGAAAGGTCAACCGCCACCGCCAGGCCGAAGTCAACTATCTTGGCGGTGCCGTCCTCGGTCAGCATGACGTTGCCGGGCTTCAGGTCCCTGTGGACGATGCCCTTGGAATGGGAAAACGCGAGGCCTTTGCAGAGGGCCTTGGCTATGTCCAACACCCTGTCCAAGGGTAGCCGGTGGTCCGGCGCCTTCTTGATGAGGTCTTCGACATCACCCCCGCTGATATAAGGCTGCACGATAAACGGCTGGCCCTCGTGGTCGCCGATATCATAGACTGTGCCGATGTGTGGATGGTCGCCGAGTTTCCCCATGGCCTGTACTTCACGGGTGATGCGCGTACGGGCTACCTCATCCAGCTTTTCGGTCTTTATCAGGGCGAAGGCGACATCCCGGTCTAATGTGGTGTCATGGGCCAGGTAGACCTTCTTTTTACCACCCTCGCCGAGGAATTTCTTGACCTTATAGCGGCCACCGGCAAAGGAGGTAGGTCCGGGTGAGGGCGGAGTTAATGGTTTAGGTGCTGGAGCTTGCTCGACTAGAGCGTGGCCGCACTTTTCGCAGAAGCTGTTACCTGAAGGGTTTGTGTGGCCGCATTGCGAGCACGTATGTTCAAGCCTGAGTGGTTGGCCGCATTTACCGCAGAATTCCGCCCCCTCACTACTCTCATGTCCACACTTTGGGCACTTCATGAAAAGCACCTCCCACCAAATGCTGTTTTAGTGTATAACCACAGATTACATAAGTCAAGGGCTCAGCGCATTGTATTTCCGAGAGTCTGTTAGGTAACTTTTTGGTATGTTGTGACTTCTATTCTCCAGACATTATCTGAAATGGACTTCAAGGTGATTACTGGTGACTTTATAAAAAATCGATAGACTATAATGCCATTCGGATGATTGATGTATAATAGTGCTATCTGAATAGTTGGAGGTATAATAGATGTCAAAGGTATTAATTATCTACCATAGCCAGAGTGGAAACACTGAAAAAATGGCAAAAGCAGTTGCTGAAGGAGCGGCTTCGGCAGGAGCCACTATTGTCCTGAAAAAGGCATTTGATGCCACCGCTGATGACCTTATCGATTGCGATGCGGTTGTTTTCGGCACACCTAATTACTTCAACTATATTGCCGGAGCGGTTAAGGACTTCTTCGACCGTACCCTTTTTACTGTGAGAGGTAAAGTCAGTGGTAAACCGTACGCTACATTCGGCAGCTACGGAGGAGGAAAGGAAGCCGCGATAAATGTCTTGAATAGTATGTGCGAAGGGCCTCTCGGGTTAGTGAAGGGTGCAGAAAGTGTAGGGGCACAGAGAGAACCATCCTCTGAAGCTCTAGAGCAATGCAAGGCGCTTGGCACAAAAATGGCTCTTTTATAACGCAGGCCAGGTAAATTTAGTAAAAGGAGACCGTAATTACGTCGAAGCAAAGCATGGAGGATAGCTGCCAAGTGACTATCAAGGACGATATCAATTTCTCTCCATTTCACTCTCTATTGTTAATAGCCATAGAAAGTAAGTTCATAGATAACATTCGCTTGGAATGTTCAACTGTCAACTACATGACCAAGCTGAAAGTGAGTTCGAAAGTTCTGCTTATTAAACCCTCAGCTCCAGCTAAGGGGATTCGAAATATGATTTTCGTTTAAATGTGTTTTAACATAAGTACCGGATTAACAAAATGGCCAAAATATTTAAATGCAAACGGGTACTAATTTAGATCTCGAAAGATTTCGTCTTTAAAGCCTTTTTTATCTGCGCTGCGGTTTCTCCCAAGTTGGTTAGCTGGTCAAGTAATCGGACCAACAGGCCGGGGAGGTTACAACCCTCAGACGGGGAGTTCAACTCTCGAGCCTGTCTAAGAAGTAAGATGGTTAGCTTTGGAACCAAAAATGGTTTAGCTTTGTCACGAGTCATTTTTTGACATTTTGAGACAGGCTCTCTCCCCCGTCTCCACCAACAAGTTCCCGCCCCGCCTCCGGGGCGGTTTCTTTTTGCCTGATGAGGCGAAACGGGGAGTAGTGCTCCAGAGCCTCGACAAGCTGGCTCATGGGGCATTTGATGTAGCGATCACTCTGGCCGGGGATTTTATCCCGCAACACCCGCATCGCTCTCACAGTTACCCACTTGTTTGGTTTCCCGGCGGAGCCGTATTTGACCCACATTTTATGATTATGGTCAACCCACTCTAACGGCCACCGGCCATTCTCATCCTGTTTTCCACGTATTAAGTCCAGCGTGTTTGCCAGACGGGGGTCGCCGCCATATCCCAGCGCGGTTAGCGCCTCCGCAATTTGAAGGATATCCGCCCCCCAAAAACTGGGGAATCTGAACTGCCACCACCTTTTGTCCGGTACACCTGATTTGTGGCCGGGAAAACCGGCTGTCGAGGGGTCGACGCTGAAGAAAAAATCTACCCCGGCCTCGATAGCCCGCTTAATCAGGCCGGACCGGCGCGCAACGGGCAGGCGGGAAAAGGCCATCATTACCTTCACTCCTGCCCAGGCGCAGGGCAGATTCCCATTTATATGGCAGGCAAATTGGGGACCGGTAATATGGTGTATATAACGGAATGGGCCCGAACCGCCCTCGGTAGAGGTCAAACCATCGCGGTCTATTTTACGGGGCAAACCCTCGAAGGTTACTGTCCGGGCCATCCACTCGAAAGCGATGTCCAGCCGGTTGTCCTGGCAGCCTAAATCCAGCAGAGAGGTCAACATATTACCTTGCAGGCAATCAGCTGTACCCATAGGATTCCCATTACCCGAAAACTGGCCTCCCTTCGCCAGGGCGTGGTCCAGCAGGTAGGAGCAGGCAGTACCGATACGTTTATCCTCCTCGATAGACCCACCCAGTTCTGCCAGTGAGATAATAGACCACACCGTGCCCTGGCATTTAGGGGAATAGCCCGGGCCCGGTTTCACCCAGTAGCCTTCCGGGGCCATATTATCCAGTATTAGGGCAATCGGTCCCTCCCGGTGGGCTCTTCGCCTGGCAGCTTTTACTTCATTTTCATCAGCTTCAACTATGTCGCGCAAGGCCAGGTACCTTACCCCGGGGTCATCCGGCTCCAGCAGCCAATCGGTCGGGTCTGCCTTCAATACCTTCTTCCAGTCCTGTCGTTTTTCCATCGCATCCTCTCCGTAACCAAGAAGCCACGACCGATTTACCAGTCAGGCGGGCCTACCTGTTTCTGTTTGTCATAAATGGGATTATATATTATCGTCCCGAAATTCTTCATGATTTCCCAGCGTTTTTCATTTCGCGGTTCATCAGGGATAGCCCGGATAATAGCGTCGTGACGCGCGATATAGCCATCCCGGAACTCGGGATGGGTGTGGATGAAGAGGTCGTTATTCCTGATAGCCCGGAGCACGCGCTCGCCGGTCTCTACTGGGTCCATCATTACAACCCTGAAGTCCCCGAGCGGGCGCCGGGGCTGACCGTCTTTCGGGGGTGGCGGCATTTTAGGCGGCCAGGTCTCCCCCTCGTTCCTGAGATGTTCGGGGCGGTTCACAAAAGAGGACAAGCCGAGGTTGCCCATCGTCGGCCCAGGATATAGCACGGAAACCCCTATGTTCCTGTCCTGAAGCTCCGTGGCCAGACATTCCATCATACCGGTTACAGCGAACTTGGTCGTGCAGTAGATTGTGAAGTTGCTCGAGCCCATGAGGCCGCACGTCGAGGATGTGGCGACGACGTGGCCGCCCTCCCCATGTTTTAAGATGCGCGGCACAATCGTCATGATGCTGTTAATACAACCACCAACGTTGACGCCCATGCTGTAGTCCCAGTCTTTATAAGTCAATTTCTCTACCGGGCCGC
>Ga0315279_10008071_pt1 | contig 12826 bp, 12 predicted proteins | sample YL17G06_20_MG_FD_203694 | JGI IMG/M metagenome (GOLD analysis project Ga0315279, IMG submission 203694) | Sediment microbial communities from Yellowstone Lake, YNP, Wyoming, USA - YL17G06_20 | ecosystem: Environmental > Aquatic > Freshwater > Lake > Sediment | place: USA: Wyoming | collected... | reverse complement strand
TTCTACGAGATGTTCCGCACGTTCTACCACAAGGTGTTCTACGACGAGAAGCGCCAGAAGTGGATCCAGGAGTGCCGCGACAACATCCTCCAGATACAGAACGAGCTCAAGGAGTTCTTCAACCTCGTAACCAAGGCCAGATACTGAGCTTGCCCCGCCTCGCATCGAAGCTGATTTTTAATCAAGCAAAGCGAAATTATTATTGGTAGTATGCCCGCAACCTCGTTCAGCATAATCGACGACGTCCTGGCGCCGAACGACAAGATTATCATAGAGTACAAGGGGCCGAACCCCTTCAGGGTCTACGGCCGGATATCCGGCCTCATGCAGGTGATATTCCACGGCCGCGGGAAGAACGTGTTCGAGGACAAGTTCAAGTGGGACATAACGGGCGACCCAAGGGAGTTTTACTTCATTTTCCGCTGGGACGACGACAGGTTTGACAGGTTCAGCCGGCCGTGGGTTCAATTGATAGGCATAGGAAAGCAGCCCACCGACCCTAACAACCCGAACGGCGCACTGTACATGGAATTGAAAGGGAAGCTCATAACCGAGTACAGATACAGGAGAATGAATCCGGTTTTGGGCGCAATCGAAAGGGCCATCACACCCACGTTCGTATGGTTCTACCACCGCCTCATATACAGCGCAGTGCGCCGCCGCTACCTGCAGATAATGAAGGAGCGGATTTACAAGTTCGCGGCCGAGATACGCAAGGAGCTCGGGGTCACGTTGGAGATGCCCGAGCTCAGCGGAGCGGACGTGCGCGTGTCCAAGCTGCCGATCTAGCCGGCGCAGCGCAGTTTTTATCCTTGAAACCACAACTTCGAATTCGGTCCGGTTAGCATGCAGAAGATAGTTCTGAAAGTAGGCGGCTCCGTGATAAGCGAGAAGAACCTGGACAGGCTCGCGGACTTCCCGCTCACGATTGCCGAAATCAAGCGCCGCGGGGAGGAGTACATGCGGCTCGACGAAATCGCGCGCGTCGGCCGCGAGATAAAGGAAGCGATGGACGAAGGCGGGTTCCAGCTGATTCTCGTGAACGGCGCCGGGCCGTTCGGGCACCTGCTCGTCAAGAAAAAGCGTCCGGACGAAGAAGTGCGCGCATCGGTAAGATTCCAGAACGAAAGGTTTGTATCCGAATTGCGCGCCTGCGGGCTGGACGTCGTGCCCATCCCGCCGTCGGAGAGCTGCGTTTTCGCGGACGAAAGATTCGACATAGATTATTTGTGGGAAATCGCACAGATGCTGCTCGAGGAAGGCAAGACGCCTTCGACGTACGGCGACATGCTTGCGGACGGGAAGATAATTTCCGGCGACGATCTTGTCGCGCTGCTTGCAAAAAAATGGCGCGCGGACAGGATTATCGTTGCCACCGACGTCGACGGCGTTTACACGAAGGATCCGAATGCGAAAGCTGAAGCGAGCTTCGTAAAGCAGCTGCGCGTGGCCGACAGCGGCGCGAAGCTAGAGTACACGCTGAACAGCATCGACATCACCGGCGGGATGCAGTCGAAGGTCGAGAAGCTGAAAGGGGCGGCCGCGGCAGGAATCGAGTGCAGGATAATAAACGGGATGAAACCAGGAAACATAAAAGCCGCGCTGCTCGGCGACGAGGGCTTCGGCACTTCAATCGTCGCGTGATTTCTTAGACTTGACGAACCTGACTATCTTATCGACAGTCTGCTTCAGCGTCAGGTTCGACGAATCCACAACGAGGTCTGCGATCTTCCGCTGGTAGAAATAATCGAAGCCGTATATCCGCTTCCACTCGCGGCGCTCGATGCGCTCCCGCTCGGAGATTTCTTTGAAGGTCTCCTTCACGTCCGTGCCGTCGCGCTGCGCGGCGCGTTTCGCGCGCACGGCCAGCGGAGCAGCAAGCCAGACCTTGTAGGGTGTGATGTCTTTCAAAAAGTGTATCGCAAGCTTGCTGCATATAACAACATCGCCTTTCTTCGCGCGCTCGACCTGCATCATGTCGCGCTCCGTGTGCGTCCGTTTGCTCGAGCCGTACTTCGTGCGCCACGACAGCAACGCGGCCCTGCTCTCGTTCTTCGTCCTGACTATCCTCTTCTGGAGCTTCCCGACAACGAGCAGAGGCAGCCCCAGCCGCTTCGCCACAGCTTTCGCCACGGACGTGCTGCCTACCGCGGGCGGCCCCGATATCGCGACGACGACCTTTTCCTCTGCGCGCGCCTTCCGCATAGATTTAATTTGGTCTGCTACGCAATTTATACTATGGGATTTTTCGACTGGCTTTTCAGGCGCAAGAAGTCTGCCGCGCTCGACGAGCCCGTGCTGCCGGCCGGGCCTGCCAGGGATTTCGCGCCCGAGTACGGGCTGAACCAGGCGCAGGCCGGCGCATTGCCGCAGCGCATACCGTTCGAGCCCCAGGCTGCAGCGACTGCCGGCCTCAAAGCGGAGATGGACCTCATACTTTCGCAGCTGGAGAACGTGCGCATGCAGTACGAGGCCATAAGCGCGCGGCTGCAGAACATCGAGCGGCTGGTAAGCGAGATACGGAGATTCTGGAAGTAAGGCTTCACATGAAGTAGTTGTTTGCTTCCTTCTGCTCGCGGTCGAGCTGCGAGCCGAACTTGTTCGCGCGCGGGCGTCCTGTCTGCGGATCCTGCCTGAATGTGATCCCGACTTCCTTAAGGAACTTGTTCAGCGCGTCCTTCAGCTCGTCCACGCGCTCGACCTCGCCGCGCACGGCCGGTTCGCCGGTGAAAACCATTCCGCGGTGCCCGACCCGGCTGAGGAAAAGCAAGTCATGATCGATTACGAGCGCGGCCTTCTCGCTCGCTTCGGCGATCCGGTTTATCAGTTTCGCCGTTGCCAAACGTTGCTCGACGTCTAGGAACGCGGACGGCTCGTCCAGCAGATACAGATCCGCGTCCTTCGCGAGGCATATCGCAATCGCAACGCGTTGTATTTCCCCGCCGGACAAATCGGAGACGTTCTTCTCGAACAGCCTTTCCAGCCCGAGCGGACGTGCTATCTCGGCCTTGAACGTGTCCGTGAGGCTGGCGCTCTTCTGCAGCAGCTCCTGCACGTTTCCTTCGGACTCGGTCTCGATGTACTGCGGCTTGTAGGATACGCGCACCTCGGCGCTCACGTCGCCCGCGTCCGCTTTCAGCTCGCCCGCGAGGATCTTTGCGAACGTCGTCTTCCCGAGCGCGTTCGCGCCCAGCACAGCCAGCACTTCCTTCTCGTGCAGGCTGCCGTCCTTCACGTCCAGCGCGAACCCGCCCTTTCCGCCGAACTTCTTCTTCACGCCCGAAAACGAAACCACGACTTTCTGCGAGACCTGCCTGCCGATGGTTCTCTCGTTCAAGAAGCTTATCGGCTCGTCGCGGAAGCGGACGTTGTCCTCCTTGATGTAGCCGTCCAGAAAAGTGTTAATCCCGACGCGCACGCCGTACGGCTTGCTGACGATTCCATAAACGCCCGGCACTCCATAAAATATGTGCACGCGGTCCGCCAGGAAGTCGAGCGTAGCGAGGTCGTGATCGACAATCATGACGCTGCGGCCCTCGCAGTATTTGCGTATGAGCTTCGCTATGCGCAGCCGCTGGAAAACGTCAAGGAAGCTCGTCGGCTCGTCCATATAATAAATGTCGGCGTCGCGCGCGAGGCATGCGACGATTGCAACGCGCTGCAGCTCGCCGCCCGAAAGTTTGGAAACTTCTCGATCCATTATTTCCTCGAGTCCGAAATCCTTTATCATCTCGTTCGCGATCTTCCGCTCGTCCGCGGTCTCGAGGAGCTTCGTTATGTTGCCCTTGAAAATTATCGGTATCTGGTCAACGCGCTGCGGCTTGATCGATGTCCTTGTTTTCTTGTCCGCGAGATTTTCCATGTATGCCTGCAGCTCGGTGCCGCGGAACATGTCGGCCGCCTTCGGATTCTCCGCGTCAAAACTCCCAAAGTTCGGTTTGATTTCGCCGGAGAGTATTCGCAACGCAGTCGTTTTGCCTACGCCGTTCGGTCCGACGATGCCGACGATTTCTTTCGTGCTCGGGAAGGGCAGTCTGTAGAGCGCGAACTCGTTCGGGCCGAACCTGTGTGCGGGCGATTCTTTCAATTCTGCAGGAAGATTTACAACCGACAAAGCGCCGAACGGGCAGCGCTTCACGCAGATTCCACAGCCGATGCACAACGACTCATCGACAGCGAGTCTCTGCTTCCCGTCCGCGTCCGTAACATATGCGATGCACTCCTCGCCGCCGCGCACAACCGGGCATGCCTGCCTGCACGCGAGCTGGCACTTCTTCGGCTTGCACAGGTCGCGGTCGACGACTGCTATCCTCGTCGGCTTTTTGGATTCCTTGTCCGCCATTCCGTCCACTTAATCTAAATTGTATTTCATCATATTAACGGAAAGGTTAAATTTCTTTTCGTGCCTTATTGAATTGGTCGTTATGCCGAAGTTCAAGCAGTTCGTCAAGGACCTTCCGCACGCCCTGAAAGACGAGCTTTTCAACGTCAACAAAGCGAGGAAGGGCAGGGTCGCGCCCGTTTTGGACTTTGCCACCGGATGGGGGTCCGTGGTAGTTTCCGCCGGATCCTACTTGGCCGGGAACACGAGGCTCGCCGCAGATTCGATAATGATGCTGCCTAGCCTGCTGATTGCCCAGCCTTCTGAAGATGAGCATGGGATAAACGCGAAGGGAATCCTTTACAACTTCGCGCTCGCAGGCGGGATGGCTCTTGCCAGCCGCGTCTTCGGCTCGCCGGAGTATCAGAACAATGACTACTATGCGCTGGTCTACGGGACGGAAGCGATCGTCTACGGCGCCAAAGGAGCCGCGCACCTCGTGGAATCCTACTTGAAATACAAGCACAGCCCTGAACGACGGCCGCAATGAGATAACACTTTATATTTCAATCCACAACTTCTTCTTGAGGCGTTTGCTCATGATGGTAGGGATAGTTGGCAAGCCCAATTCGGGCAAGTCGAGCATGTTCAAGGCCATGACAATGATAGACGTGAAGATATCGAGCGTGCCTTTCACCACGATCCAGCCGAACGTCGGCGTCGCGCATGTCATCGCGGACTGCGTGTGCCGCGAGTTTGGCGTGAAATGCAAACCGAACCACGGGATGTGCAAGAATGGGAAACGTTTCATTCCTGTCAAACTGATGGACGTGGCTGGGCTCGTGCCGGACGCGCACCTCGGAAAAGGATTGGGAACCACGTTCCTCGACGACCTGAGGCAGGCGGCGGCATTCATACACGTGTTGGACGCGACAGGCGAGACGGATGCCGAAGGCAAGCCCACGGAAGGCCGTAATCCAGAAGAGGACATACAATTTTTGGAGAAGGAAATCGACTACTGGTTCGCGAGCATAATCGAGCGCGCGCTGAGGAAGTTCGAGCGCGAGATAGCGAAGGCGGGCGAGGCCGATTTGGTTGAGATTCTGTTCGCGCAGCTGACCGGGCTGGAGATAACGAAGCAGAACATCGAGCAGGCTCTCGCCGAGTGCAAAATAGAAAGCATGGACATGAAGGACAGCGCGAAAACGCTCGAGTTCGCGACCGCGCTGCGAAAGATAGCAAAACCTTTCATAATCGCCGCAAACAAGATCGACCTCTCGAAGGCGCAGGAGAACTACGGACGCATGAAGGACAGGTACCCGAACATGGTGCCGTGCAGCGCGGAAGCGGAGATAGCGCTGAAGCGCGCGGCCGAGAAGGAAATAATCGATTATCTGCCTGGCAACGGCTTCACCACGAGCGAAATTGCGGACGAGCAGCAGAAGAAAGCCTTGGAATTCATCAAGATGCGCATACTCGCGAACTACGGCACAACGGGCGTGCAGAAATGCTTGGACCACGCGGTGTTCAAGCTGCTGGACAACATCGTTGTATATCCCGTGGCGAACGCGAACAAGCTGAGCGACGGCAGCGGAAACGTGCTTCCGGACGCGATGCTCGTGCCGCGCGGCACCACGGTGCGCGAGCTCGCATTCAGGATTCACACGGACATCGGCAACAAGTTCGTGTGCGGCGTGGACGTGCGCACGAGGCGCAGGCTCGCGTCCGACTACCAGCTGAAGGACAGGGACGTCATCGAGATAATGACGTCCAAGTAGCCTGCGAAAGGCTTAACTCTTTGAAGGGATTATTTACTATGTTGTTATGTCCACGAACTTCGTGTTCGTGACCGGCGGCGTGCTGTCCGGCCTGGGAAAAGGCATAACCACCGCCTCCGTCGGACTAATCCTGAAATCCAAAGGCTTCAAAGTAACCGCGATGAAGATCGATCCTTATGTCAATTATGACGCGGGCACGCTCAGGCCCACGGAGCACGGCGAGGTCTGGGTGACGGACGACGGCGGGGAGATAGACCAGGACCTCGGACATTACGAGCGCTTCCTCAACCAGGACATAGGCAAGGATCACAACATAACCACAGGCCAGGTCTACGGCGAGGTCATCCGCCGCGAGCGCGCAGGCGAGTACCTCGGGCAGACGGTGCAACCGATACCGCACATAACCGACGAGATAAAGCGACGCATACACGCGGTTGCTGAAAGGACGGGTACTGATATTGTGATGATCGAGATTGGCGGCACGGTGGGCGATTACGAGAACATACTCTTCCTCGAGGCGGCAAGGCAGATGAAGCTCGCGGGCGAGCCGGTGCTCTTCGTGCATGTCGTGTACATGCCCGTGCTCCGCAGCGTGGGCGAGGCGAAGACGAAGCCGATACAGCACAGCGTGCGCGAGCTGAACGGATACGGGATACAGCCAGACTTCATAGTCGTCCGTAGCGAGCAGCCTATAGACCAGCCGCGGCGGAACAAGATAGCGCTTTTCTGCAACGTGAAGGACGACGAAATAATAGACAACCACGACGTGCGCAGCGTCTACGAGGTGCCGCTCGTGCTCGAGTCGCAGGGCGTGGGCGATAAGCTGCTGGCGAAGCTAGGGCTCGAAGCCAGACAGAGTGACCTGAGCGAGTGGCGCGCGTTCATTGACAGGATGTACAACGCGCCGAGGTCCGTGCGCATCGGCATCGTGGGAAAGTACTTCGACGTCGGAGACTACAAGCTGCCCGACGCGTACGTTTCGGTTATCGAGGCGATCAAGCACGCGGCGGTCGCGAACGACGCGAAGGCCGAAATCGTCTGGCTGGACTCGAAGGACTATGAGAGGAATCCAGAAGCAGTGAAGAACTTGGCCGAGTACGACGGCATAATCGTGCCAGGCGGGTTCGGCAGCTCGGGCGTCGAGGGCAAGATCAACGCGATAAAATTTGTGCGGGAAAATAAAATCCCGTACCTTGGACTGTGCTACGGCCTGCAGCTCGCTGTCGTGGAATTCGCGCGGAACGTCTGCGGCCTAGCCGGCGCGCACACCACCGAGTGCGACCCGAACACGAAGGAGCCCGTCATCGACTTCCTCCCATGGCAGAAGGAGCTCATCGCGAGGAAGGAGTACGGCGGCACCATGCGCCTGGGTGGGCAGACGACCATCGTGAAGCCGGGCACGCTAGCGCACGACGTTTATGGCAAGGACCGCATACGCGAGCGATTCCGCCACAGGTACGAAATCAACCCGCGCTACATCGAGCGGCTGACGGCCGCGGGCTTCGTGTTCTCCGGCTACGCTGATGCCAGGCACACGCACGGCGAGCCTGTCATGCAGATAGGCGAGCTTCCGCGCGACGTGCATCCTTTCTTCTGCGGATCGCAATTCCATCCCGAATTATGCTCGAGGCCGCTGAGGCCGAACCCGCTGTACGTAGGGTTCATCGCTGCGTCCGCGGAGCGCGCGAACGGAAAACCGGGCGAACGCCGCTCTGCCCAGGAAGAATTTTATCCTAGGCCGTAGATAGTATAGTTTAATGGCTGTTCTTGGACCGAAGGGATTCGACACGCGCAAGTACCTCGACGCGCAGATAAAGCGCATACTCGAGCGCGTGGCGCTTTTCGACAAGCTCTACCTCGAGTTCGGCGGCAAGCTGCGCTACGACTACCACGCCAGCCGCGTGCTCCCGGGCTACGACCCGTCCGCGAAGATACAGATGCTGCAGCGGCTCGGCAAGGACGTGGAAATCATCCACTGCATAAGCGCGAAGGACATCGAGCGCAGGAAGGTGCGGCACGATTTCGGGCTGACGTACGACGACCAGATAATAAAGGACATCGAGGATCTGCGCGAGCTCGGGCTGGACGTGAGCGCCGTGGTGATCAACCGCTTCTCCGGCGAGAAGAGCGCGCTGAAGTTCAAGCAGCGGCTGGAGAACCGGGGCACGCGGGTGTACATCGGCTACGAGCTGCCGAACTACCTGGAGGACGTCGAAACCACGGTCGGCGAGCACGGCTACGGCAAGCAGGATTTCGTGCCTACGACGAAGCGCATCATCGTCGTCACTGCGCCGGGCCCGGGCAGCGGCAAGATGTCGTTCTGCATGTCGCAGATCTACCACGAGCGCAAGCACGGGGTTAAAGCGGGATTCGCAAAGTTCGAGACTTTCCCGATCTGGAACCTTCCGCTGAACCACCCGGTGAACGTGGCGTACGAAGCCGCTACAGCGGACATAGGCGACTACAACGTGGTCGACAAGTTCCACCGCGCGGCCTACAAGGTAACGGCAGTCAACTACAACCGCGACGTGGAGAACTTCGCGATAATGAAGGAGATGATCGGCAAGCTCGCGGGCAAGGACGACCCGTTCGGCCGGTACCGCTCTCCCACGGACATGGGCATCAGCATGGCAAAGGAGGGCATAACGGACGACGCCGTCTGCCGCGAAGCAGCGAGGCAGGAGATAATCCGGCGCTGGTTCCGCTACCACAAGGAGTTCGTCGAAGGCGCGACCACTGCGGACACGCTCGAGCGCATGGAGAAGATAATGAAGAAGGTCGGCGTCAAGCCGGAGGACCGCGCGGTCGTGACGCCGGCGCGCGAGGCCGCGGAGGGCGCGAGACGCAGGGAGAAGGAAGGAAAGGGCTATCGCGGCATCTTCTGCGGGGCTGCTATCGAAATTTTCACAGCGTCCGGCAAGACGAAGGTCGTAACCGGCAAGAACTCGCCGCTGCTGCACGCCGAGTCGGCTGCCGTGCTGAACGCCGCGAAGGAGATCGCGGCCATACCGGACGGCACCGACGTCATTTCTGCGAGCGTTATCGACAGCATGGGCTCGCTGAAGGCCGCGATGGGCCTGAGCAGCACGTCGCTGGACGTGAAGGAGGTCTTGGACGCGCTAGCCGCGAGCGCAGTGAAGGACACGAAGGCGAAAAAGTGCATGTCCGCGCTCGGCGCGCTCCGCGGATGCGAGATGCACGCCACGCACCTGATGGACGTCGGTGATGAACGGCCGCTGGCCGCGCTCGGATTGAACGTCACGACCGACGCGAGGCTTCCGTTTGTCAATCATAACAGCAAGTAGCGTGCCTTTTTTCGGCGTGTTACCATCGTTCAGTGGCACAAGGCCGGAAAAATGCATCCCATTTTAGAACAAGGGGTGTCATAGATAAAATAGTGGTTGCTTGTATTCTCCTGAAATCGAAGTCCAGCTGAAGAAGAAGGGCGTCCAGGTCGGCGGGCGCGTGCGCATAACGAAGGGCAGGCACGCGTACGAAGGCATACTCATGCCTCGCATAGGACTGGGCGACCGCAACTGCATCGTGCTCAAGCTCGAGAACGGCTACAACCTCAGCATCCGTTACGCGAAGGGCGTCGAGCTGAAGAAGCTGGCGGGCGGGGCGCGCATACGCCACAGGCCCGCGGAAGTCACGGAGGCGAAGGACCCGGACAAGCCGACCGTTGCAGTGCTCGGCTGCGGCGGGACCATAGCCAGCCGTGTTGATTATACGACGGGCGCCGTTTTCCCATCCTTCTCGCCGGGCGACATGCTCGCGAGCTTCCCCGAACTGAAAGAAATCGCAAACATCAAAGGCCGCAAGCTCTTCGACCTTTTCTCCGAGGACATGCACCCGAACCACTGGCAGGCCATAGCTGCGGAGGTTGCAAAGGAGATCAAAGCGAAGTCGGACGGCGTCGTGCTCATGCACGGAACGGACACCATGCACTACACAGCGGCCGCACTGAGCTTCATGCTGCAGAATCCTCCTGTCCCGATTGTTATGGTCGGATCGCAGCGCAGCTCCGACCGAGGCAGCAGCGACAACGCGATGAACCTGGCGTGCGGCACGCTGGTGGCGGCGAAGTCGGACATCGCAGAGGTGGGCATTTGCATGCACGGCACTACGGCTGACGACTACTGCCTGTTCCATCAGGGCACGAAGGTGCGCAAGCTCCACACGAGCCGCCGCGACGCGTTCCGCAGCGTGAACGCGAAGCCGTTCGCGAAAATCTGGTACGAGAACCGCAACATCGAAATTTTGCGAGACGATTACAGGAAGCGCGGGCACGGCGGCAGGCTCGCGCTGGACGACAAGCTCAACCCGCGCGTCGGATTTTTGTACGCGCATCCGGGCACTGAGCCGAAATACGTGGAAAGCCTCGCGAACTTCTTCGACGGCGTGGTCGTCGCAGCCACTGGCCTCGGCCACGTCTCGACGAACCCGAAGGGCGACGCGGTCGCGCGAAGCATCGTGCCTGCGCTGAAGAGCCTGATCACCTCGGGCATCCCGGTCGTGTTCGTGCCGCAGACGATCTACGGACGCATCAACCTGAATGTGTACGAGGCGGGCCGCATACTCGAAGGCATCGGAGTCATAGGCAACGGTTGCGACTGGACTCCGGAAGCTGCTTTGGTAAAACTTATGTGGGTTCTCGGGCACACGAAGGATCCGAAGAAGGTGCGCGAGCTGATGCTGCAGAACGTGGCGGGCGAGCTCACGGAACGCACGGAGCCGGACACGTTTTTGATTTGAGCATGGGTGTTTGTTATGGCCGAATCTGAAAAAATCGATTACAGGAAGGCGAGGATGAAGGCGGGCATAGAGATACACCAGCAGCTCGACAGCCGGTGCAAGCTCTTCTGCGGCTGCAGCGCGGCGATGCAGGAGAAGGAACCGGCAGCAGTCATTGTCAGGAAGCAGCATCCGGTCGCAAGCGAGCTCGGCGCCGTCGATGCGGCCGCGCAGTACGAGTACCTGCGAAACCGCAGCTTCCACTACCAGATTTTCAAAGGCGAGGACTGCCTGGTGGAGACGGACGAGGAGCCGCCGCACGCGTTGAACGCCGAGGCGCTGCAGATTGCATTGGAGATCGCGATGCTTCTCAACTGCGAGATTCCGGCGGAGATAAACGTGATGCGCAAGACGATCACGGACGGCAGCAACACCGGCGCTTTCCAGCGGACGATGGTAATCGGCACGGACGGCTGGATGAAGTACGGCGGGAAGAAGATACAGATAAAACAGGTTTGTTTGGAGGAAGACTCGGCGGCGATCGTGCGCGACGAGAACGGCAACGGGAAGGAACCGGCTGAAACGGAAAACGGAAAAGCCACGTACAGGCTGAACAGGCTCGGCGTGCCGCTCGTCGAAATAACAACAGGCATACTCGAAAGGTTCGCTCCGGAGCAGCTGCAGGAAATCGCATTCATGATAGGCATCACTTGCAGGAGCACGGAAAAAGTCAAGCACGGGATCGGCAGCATACGGCAGGATATGAACGTGAGCGTGCGCAACGGCCCGCGCGTGGAGATAAAGGGCGTGCAGGAGCTGGGCATGCTCGCGAAGGTCGTCGAAAAGGAAGCCGCGAGGCAGTTGGAACTTTTGAAAAGCGGCAAGAAGGTCGAGCACGAGACGCGTGGGGCCAACCTCGACGGAAGCACGCGCTTCATGCGTCCGATGCCCGGAGCAGCGCGCATGTATCCTGAAACGGATGTTCCGCCCGTTGTACCCGATGAGAAATGGTTGAAGGAACTGGAGAAAAAGCTGCCGGAGCCGTGGACGGACAAGCTCGAGCGCTTCAAGCGCAAGCTCAAGCTGCCGAGCGACCTCGCGGTGCAGGTCGTGGGTTCAGAGTACCTCGACCTGTTCGAACGCATAATGAAGAAGCACTGGAAGATCAACGCGACCGTTGTCGCGGTCGTGTTCACTTCGACGCTGAAGGACATAGCGCGCAAAAAGATCGACGTGAAGAAGCTTGACGAGAAGCACTTCTTCGCGATTTTTGCCGGGCTCGAGAGGAAGAAGCTCGTGAAGGAGGCGATACCCGACCTGCTCGTCAATTTCGTGAGCGCGCCCGACGAGACGATTGCCGAGAGCCTGAGGAAGCTGAACCTCACGATGATGAGGCCGAAGGAGCTGAAGGCCACGATAGCGCAGCTGGTGAAGGACAGCCCGGGCATGGCCAGGGAGAAGCTCTACGGCATAGCCATGGGCCGCGTGCGCGGACGGGCGGACCCGCAGGACGTGCTGAAGCTCGTGAAGAGGATGAAGAAGTGAGCGACCGGGCCGAAGGTTAAATCCTTTCTCATCCTACAATTTCTCTGATGCGACATGCCTGACAAAAGAATGGAGGTCAACTTCGTCCTGTCCAAAATAGCTTACGATAGCAGGATGGCCAACCTCAGGAGGAACGACCCGAAGCGGTACGACGCGCTGGACGACGAACTGCGCTGGTACGCGGGCAGGTTCGCGGACAATTTTTCCAAACGCTACAAGGTACCGAGCACGGCGGAGGACTTTTTCTTCAGAGTGTTGTACGAGCAGATAAGATGGGCGGCATACAAGAAGCAACGCCTTCAGCCCAAGAAGTTCGTAGAACTTCTGTTCGATGAGTATGCGAACGGCGAGCATGCGGACGTGGAGAGTTTCATGCTCATGCTGCAGGGATATAAACCGAAATCCGCCAAATCCGCTTAACCCGGTATCTAGCGCTTCTGCTTCGGGT
>Ga0315279_10008069_pt1 | contig 12827 bp, 11 predicted proteins | sample YL17G06_20_MG_FD_203694 | JGI IMG/M metagenome (GOLD analysis project Ga0315279, IMG submission 203694) | Sediment microbial communities from Yellowstone Lake, YNP, Wyoming, USA - YL17G06_20 | ecosystem: Environmental > Aquatic > Freshwater > Lake > Sediment | place: USA: Wyoming | collected... | reverse complement strand
TTCTAATGTCCAATCCGCTTGCGCCAAACGTGGGGATTAAATTGAGTGTGGCTTCGGCGGTGAAGGTTGCTGATGCCACTATTTTTATCGAGTTCAGATTCACGTATTTGTTTGTCGTGTCATCTGAAACGGTGCATCCCGCGCCCGCAGTCCACCACGTTTTAGCGTATCCGTTTTCAGTGAATCTGTCGCTGTCTGGGTAGTTGATGGGCGAACCGCCGTAAACGCAGATGTGATTGTAGATTTCATCCACACTTTTCGAGAAGCGTCTTTCTATTACTTGGTTGCCGAGATTATCTATCTCTTGTCCGATGGTTATGGCGGGATTTGTGACTTGCCAACCGTAGGGATAAAGGTTCAGGTTTATTGCCGATCCGACGATTTCTTCGTAGCCCGTGTATCCAACATATTCACATATTTTCTTTATTGCGTCGAGCAACGTTTCCCTGTCGAAATTATGTTTAGCCTTTACGGTTGTTATGTCGCCCGAATCGGTTACGAGGGTTATTCCGCTTGTTTCTCCAGTGTCCGTGTTGACGAGAAGGTCTTCAATTACTTGCTTCATTGTTTTGTCGTATTTGCCTTCGTTTTGTTCTTTTAAATATTCGTGGGTGATGGAATCGTTAAGCAGTTTTTGTGTCATTCCTCTGCACGTTACGGTTAGGAATTCGGATTTCTGCTTCTCGTTTTTAGTGTCTGGGTTTGCGATTCTTCCGTAAAAGAGGGTGTCGATGGTTCCGCGCACGTCCGCCCTTATCCGCACTATTTTGTTTAGTGCCAGCGTTAAACTTCCGTTTCCCGTGTACCTTCCGCTGGTGTTCTTGAGGATCAATGTGGCTTCGGGGGTTTTGAGTGTTCCGCTGTTTTTCACGTTGAAACTTACGGCGTAGGTTTTCAGGTCTTCCCAGTTGGTCGGCGGGAACGCTTCGGCGCTGTATTCGATGTAGATATTGGGGTTGTTTTCATCTGTCACTTAAGAAAACTCTCCTTACGTGTCGATTATTATGCTGGATGATTTTCAATAGATATTCTTTTTTCATTCTTTCACTTAGTTGGTGCATTTATGATTCCTCATACTCTATTAACTTCTCTTTGACTTCCTTCTTCACGGCTTCCACATCGAAAGTCTCAACCGTAAACTCGTTTTCGGTGGCTGAAACTATGACGGCGGCGTCTAGTTTCGGTGGCGCGACCTTCTTTCTGAATTTGAGAACGGTAGGAATTTTGAGATTCAGGAGAACCTCTTCGGCGAGTTCGGTTGCGGTGTCTTCGTAGAAAACTTTGAGAATTCTCTCCTGAGAATTCCATTCCGCGCCTAAGATTTCTGGGTGTTGCTTGTGCAGGTAGGAGTAGAACTGTTGGAAATGTTCGATGTTCATATTTTTGTGTTCTGCTGTTTTCATTATGTTGTGCCTCCTTGGTAGAAGCCTTTTATGATTGTGAGCCGTCGGTCGTAGGCTCTCGCGGTGGAACCTCCTATGTTAGCGATCATTTGCATTGTTAGGGTGTGGCTTCCCTTGGGAACAACCGCGACCGTGTGCATACTGTAGTGTCCGTGTAGAGCTTCATTTACCGTAAATTCGACTTTTCCGATCCATCCGAAAGTTCCGCTCATGTAGTTTCCATCCAGAAGCAACCTGTATTCCGCGTTCGCCTCTGCGGTTCCAGCGTCTTTTTTGATTGATCCTCTAGCATCAATAAGTATGATGCAGAGCATTGTGGATTCGCATTCGAATCCTAAGCTTAAGATGTCTGTCCAGTCTTGTGAACTCCATGCCAATTCGCTTGATGCCATTGTTTCTATTTTTTCTGGCATCCAATTAAGTGAATATCCTGTGAAGTTGTGTGGATATATCCATTGGAATCCTTTTTCGTTTAACACGGCAATTTGCGGTGTTCCACCCGCTAGACCGTTATAGAGTTTGGTTGTTTCTTTGAAAAACTCGTTTACGATTGCAATTTTTTCTTGAGTGTTGGCCAAATAGAAGACCATGAACGGGAATCGCTTTTTCATTTCGGGTGCGAAGGAGTCGAAGGTTATGTCTTCTTTGTTGTGTTCGTTTGTGGTGATTTTTCCGCTTTCGTAGACTATTGAAGTGAGTTCCACTTTTCCTTCTCTAACTCTTCCTATGTGGCAAGACCAAAAAGCGTCAAGTTTTCCTTTTTGCTCTAGTCTTTCTAAGATTTGTTTCTTTATGCTTCTGCGTGGGTTCAGATTCTCGATCACGCTTTGAAAGCGTCCATCTCCACCCGCAATTAATCCTGTAGATTTTCCGAGTTTGTGGATTTTTGGTGCGTTTGTTTCGTAACTTTCGATGTGTTCTTTCAAATTGTCATGGGTGATTTCGAGGGTGTGATTCAAAACGCGTTCTGTGGTGTCTTCTTTGAGGAAATAGCGGAACGTGTCACTTGCGAAGAGGATTTCTTTCGGAGTAAACGAAACAATCATTATTGTCATGTGTTGTTTTCACTTCCTTAAAATGTCGTATCCGACTCTAACACGTTCCAGAATCTTCTCATTTCGATTTTTCCCGTTCATCTCATCGACTTTGACTAGGAATTTGCTTGGAATGCTCACCGATATTTCTATAGTTGAGGATGACATCGGAATCTCTCCACGATTTCTTTTGTTTCTTTGTGATGATCCAACAACATTCTTTGAAGCAACGTCGAAACTAACTCTTTGACGGGAATGTTTTGCTGGACGCATATTTGGCTAAGTTTCTTGGCGACGGATTCGGAAATTTCGATGGAAGAAGGGAGGGCGGGGAAGATACGTTCTCCCCTCTCAATCTGCTGGCTTTTTTGGTTCAAGTTCCACCCGCTCCCATCCAAGCGTTAAGCGTTCCACCAGTGTTCGTCGTGATGTACGGACGATAATATGGATACCACACTTCTTTCGTACCGTCAAAGTTCGTCAGAATTCCATCAGTCGTGAGAGCGGAACCAATGTCCACCCAATCGCTATTATTCATACTACCCTGAAGCTTTACACTGTGGGCGGAACCACCAGTACGTTTGACGCAGAGCGTAACTTTCGGATACCATTGTGCATTGAAAGTTTTTCCTGCCTTAGTTTCGCCAGTCTCATCGACTAATACTTTCACTATCGGAAGCATTTCCGTTTTTCCCCCAAATCAACCCCAAAGGCATTTTTCAGGTTTAGGCGATGCCGTTCACGAAGGCGTGCGCGAGTGCCCATTGAGTCCGCGACCAGTCAACCTTTAGAGACATGGGCTTAACCTTGTTGTCGGGACTCATTCGGTTCCCTTTCCTGCGCCGTCCAACATTGCCTTAAACCCCATTCCGCGCCTAACGTGCGATTTTTCGTCCAATGTGTCGTGAGTTTTCTTTGGAGACATAGCTTCAAGCATGGCGGCAAGGCCGCACGGAATTGGTTTCTCGTCATCTCGTGTTTCGTCTCCTTCAAAGGTTCCCGTCTGAGATGCTTTCAACATATTTCCGAATCCCATCCCCCGCCTTGTTGGTCGTCTATATTCCGCTTCGTCTTGTTCGATTTCATCTAAAGCTCGCTGAACGGCGTCCTCGCTGGATGCGTTTTTGCTTGCTTCAAACATTCTCAAAAATCCGCTGTTTGAACGCGGTTTTGCTGGCTCTGCACGCTCTAAAGTCGGTGTGCTTGAACCTCCGCGTGAGGCCGCGAACATGTTCGCGAATCCCGTTTCCCGCATCGTCGGTTCGGACGATTGTCGCCCTTTAGTTGTTTCAACTATGTGTTTTGCGTCTCGTAGAAAGGTGGTGCAAACGTCTGATGAGGATTGTTTTTTTGTCGTTCTGGCGATATTTTTGAGGTACTCTCTGTCATTCGGTTCTAGGTTTTCACGGAGAACCCCACATCGTTCAAGTGCTTGATCCAACATTGACGCAAATCGGTAATTTCCGCGAGCACGCGCATCAACGGAAATGTTTTCGACTGTGGGTAATTCTTCCGCACAGAAACCGCATTTCTCGCAACTCATGTTTGTTTCGCCTCATTCCCGTAGATTTTCTCAAGGGCTTCGACCGCCAAGGTATTCGCTTTCTTTTTCTGATCGAGTGCGAGTTTGCGAATTTTTCTCCATAGATCGTAGGGAACGTATAACGTAGTTCGTTGAGTTGTTTTCTCGTCCATCTGAAAGACCTCGTTGACAGTATGAAGGCACAACGCTTTTATATACCTTTTTCTATATCATTTTTGATATATATGCCTCGCGAATCTGTGAAGGGTAGCCCCGTCAAAAAATGGAATGCTTCGTCTCCGACTATTCAACATAGTCTTCTTGCTTTCTTACTCCAAGAGGATGGTAGACCTAAAGGGTTCAATGAAATTCGTAAGTATATGTCTGAAAACAAAATCTGTAGCGGGATAACTTTGTCGATTTACTTGAAAGACTTGGAGAAATATCGGATTGTCAAGAGAGTTAAGGTTAAAGTTGGTAAGAAGCTTAAGGAGTGTAAACATGAAAAGTACGTCGTTCGTGGTACGCGCCCTAGAGGGACTAAGAAGATTGAAAGAAAGGCGCTTCTTGATCTGAAATTGCTCCGAAGAGAAACGGACAGAATGATAAGAGAAACAGAAAAGAGAACTCTGCCTAAAGAAGAAGCGTGCGAACGTATAGAATATGAATTGATGTCGTTTGAACGTCTGGAATTTCAGATTTTCGACATGTTTCTGAAAAGTGGTATTCCAGTAGAGGAATTCTTAAGTTCAAAAATGTGGCACATTTTTGTTACAACCGCGTTTGATTTGGAAATTCAGTTGATTTCTGCTTTTCATAAGAAGTATCCAGAACAAACCCTGAAAGTGCTTGAAAAGTTGCGAACTAAGTCCGAGGGATAACGGGCTTGGACAAACAAGTCGCAAATTGAGCAACTCAGAGATTGAGTATCTTTAAAGTTAAGATTCCCAACGGCGTTGGCAATTTCTTTCATTATTCATTTTTGAGTTTTCGGGTCGTGTATTCTTCCGATTTCGCGTTTGGTTGTACTTTTATGTTTAGTCGTGGAAGAATTTCGGACGCCGTCCGAATTAGGAATGTCAATGTTTAACATGAGTAATCTCTTTCGAACGTAACTTTCATCTTTTCCGATTTTCGTTGCTAACCGCGTTACGTCTCCCCATTTCTTGTTTTTGAGATAGTATGCAAATGCTTTTGCTTCTTCTTCTGGGGTCAAGTTTTCTCGTTGGATGTTCTCAATCAGTGAAATTTCGAAGGCTTTGTCATCGTTTATGGCGCGCAGGATTTCTACGGGGACGGTTTCAAGTCCGAGATTCTTGGCGGCGCTCCATCTTCTTTCTCCGCAGATTATTTCGCTAAGCGAATATCCCGTCGTATTTAAAGGTTCTTTACGGAAAACAACTATGAAAAAACGACTGTTCGGAAGAAGGAACGTAAAACCGCGAAGATTTATAAGCCTTTCCGCGTCCGTCTATAATGGACGCATGTGAAAATGGTTAGACGTAAAACAGTTCTTCTAATCACCGCCGACGAAAAAGTCAGCATTCCAAGATGCCTAATCGACGCTCTCAAACCGTTCGGTGCGAGATTCATCAAAGTATGCGCTCCGATAGTTGGAGACGCGAAATCTGGCAAAAAAGCAGTTGAAAATGGATGGCTAGAAAGACGATACGAAGCCGACGACATTGAACTGACTACGTGGCTGGAGAACGGCGGAAACTACGGCGTCGTCTGCGGCGAAGGGTTGCACGCTATAGACTTGGACGATAAAACGTTACAAGAAAAGTTTGAGCAGTTCGTAGAAACTCTCACTGTCAAGACAGGAAGGACGCCAGAAGGACGACATTATTTTCTTAGAACGGATTGCACGGAAAACGGAATGATATTCAGCGACGGAGAAAGAAAGAACCTTGGCAACATACAAGTCAGAAACAAATACGTCGTAGGCGCGGGCTGTTTTCACTACAGCGGAAAGAAATACGAGGTAGCAAAGGACGTCCCTATCGCATGGATAACCAAAAAACAACTTCAAGAAATCTTTGGCGAACATCTCGCTTGGAGCAAACAACATATTTCAGAGGAACAAGCCCAAGTCGAAATGGACAGAATGAAAGACCTCGGATTCGATGTCCCGATTGCCGACGTAATCGACTTGACAATGCTGAGACAAATCGGGCAAGATGAGTTTCAAGGTGCCCATCCTATACACGACTCGACAACTGGAAACAACTTCACCGTGAACACGAGAAAAAATTGTTGGCATTGTTTCCGATGCAACAGCGGCGGAGGCGCATTAAGTTGGTTGGCCGTGAAACACAAGATAATCGAGTGCCACGAAGCGCAAAAGGGCAATCTGAAAGGGGAATTATTCAAGAAGGTTCTTGTCGTTGCAAAGAAAGCGGGTTTCGAAATAGACCTCGGAAACGACGACGAAGAACTGAGTCCAGAAGTCGCGAAATATTTTGAAAAGAGGAAGTTCATGGCTGCGTATCTGGCAGCAGAACTTATGGGAAACTTCCATTATGTAACAAGAAAAACTGATGAAATGATATTCGTGTATCATCCAAAACACGGCACGTACACGCCAGACGGTAAAGCACACCTGAAAACTCACACAAGAAAGGCGTTAGGAAAGCACCTCACGAGAAATCGACTCAACGAAGTGATAAACTTCATAATATGTTCAACACTGAAAGACACGGACACCACGCCGCCACATTTGATCCTCGTGAAAAACGGCATTCTAAATGTCAAAACTGGAAAACTGGAAGATTTCAGTCCCGACTATTTCATATTGAACGTCGTTCCAGTCAGGTACGATCCGAACGCAAAGATTAATGCGATAGAGAACTTCGTGAAGGAAATCGTGCATCCAGACGATGTTTCCGTGTTACAGGAAAGCGCTGGATACTGCCTCTGGCGAGAATATCCGATACACGTTGCAATCATGCTCATAGGAGAAGGGGCAAATGGAAAAAGCACTTGGCTCGAATTGCTGAGAGCTTTTCTGGGCAACGAAAACGTCTCAACAGAACCCTTGCAATCTTTCGAAGCGAACCGATTCTCCCTCGGATGCTTGTTCGGGAAATTGGCCAATGTGTATGCCGACCTGAGCGACAGAGCGTTGGTCAAAACGGGAAACTTCAAAATGCTCACGGGCGGAGACACGATTTCCGCAGAGTACAAGTTCCGAGATCGTTTCAACTTCAAAAACTATGCCAAACTGATTTTCAGCGCAAACAAGATACCCGAATCAAAAGACGACACGACCGCATTCTTCCGACGCTGGATCATCATAAACTTCCCAAAGCAGTTCCTACCAGACAACCCGAAGACCGACCCACAACTGTTGAAGAAACTCACGACCGAAGCGGAACTGTCTGGATTCCTGAACTGGTGCTTAGAAGGATTAAGACGCCTAATCGAAAACAACAAGTTCAGCAAGTCACGTTCCATTGAAGAAACACGAGAGCAATATCTTCGCTCCAGCGATCCCGTCAAGGCATTCGCAATGGACAGACTGGAATACAAAGCTGGAAGTGTGATACCGAAAACCGAGGTCTACACGGCGTTCATCGGATACTGTCAGGAGATGAAGTTACCCACGGTTTCACAAGTCACGTTTGCGTCGAAACTCGTCGAGTGTATGCCCAACACGAAATCAATCCGCAAAAGAATTGGAGGCGCGCAAACCTACTGTTGGGAAGATTTGGCAATGGGGGTGTGTGTTGAGTGTGCTAACCAAACGGGAGTTTCTACTAAGGATAACGAAATAGGATTAAAGAAGTATATAGAAAGTGGGGGTAAGAGAGAAAAGGGGTATTCGGATAGCACACCTCTCTCACGGGAGACGTTTCAAGAGGCTCTTAAAGGGGCATAGTGCCCTCGAAGGCACCGTGGTGCAGCGGTGGGCACTCCTGTCGAATCCGCGTGATGTGGTGATGAAAAATTGTCGGACAGAATAATCATCAAGCAGATAGAGCAAGACGAAATGATACGAACACTTCTGTTAGGAGAAGACCGAGACAGACTACGGAAAGTCTTTGCATCAGACCATCCGCTGAAGTGGAACATCTACAATCAGTTCCTTATGAACCGCGTTAGAGGGCTATGCGAAAACTGTTCAAAATGTTGCGAAGTTTCCGACATAGACCTAAGTTCGCACGATATCGAGAGAATGGCAAACTACTTGAAAATCTCTCAGCCAGAAACCGTTTCAAGATATTGCATTGACCATCCTCGGTGGCCGTTTTTCTTTTATCGTTTCAAACACAAACCCTGCGTCTTCCTCAAAGACAAGAGGTGCGTGATTTATCCCGCGCGTCCTAACATGTGCATGTTTTTCCCATTCATTACAGGCTTACAGAAAGACGCATGGGAAGTGTTTAGAAGAACCAAAGGCAAGCAGAAAGCAATCGTAATACCGTTATGGTGTGCTTCCGCGCTCAAGATAAAAGACCTTACGGAAAAGACGTTCAAAATGCTTCAGCAGATGCCGCCAGAAGCTTTGAAGTAATTACAATATCGACAACGAACACGGCGAGGAGTCCTACACAGAGAACCACAAAGTGTATTACCTATACGAAAAGAGGGGTGTAGGTACTGCACAATTCGGGGAAAAACGAGTGTATGGGGGGTATCAATTGACAATTGCGTCATAATGCCGCCTTGTTTGGTTGATCGTGTGTTATATGTTGTCTTTCGAATACTATTATTATGATTATGATATGAACGTTATGGTATTTTCACATCATTAATTTATAATAACGCTATGAACGCTATGATTACTCATAATGGTGAGTTAAACTATGTATTGCACATAGATATAAGACGAGAGGGCTATGTCTCAATTCGGACATATCGCACTCCGATATATCGCACTGCTATACATCATGTGCGTGTCCGTGTGCCGTGTGTCATCTGTTGCAGTATGAGACGTAAGCCTTAATACATATTGCTCAAAAACAGGATCATAAAAAAAAGGGAAGGATCGCAATAGCGATCTTAGAGCTTATTCTTTAAATCCGCAATTCGGGCAGGAATCCGTCAGCTTGCTTACGCATGATGCATGAAACGTCGCGCCGCAATTTGCACACACTATGTTGCTTACTTGCGTTATGGGTTTTCCGCAGTGGCCACATAAGCGACTCGGCAAGTAACCTGCATAGATGCACTTAATCAGTTTCTCTTCTATGGTGTGGCCTTTGATCTCTTGGTGAATCTTGTTTAGCAAAGTTTCAGGGATCGCTATTGTGAGTCTGACGGTTTCGGTCTTGGTTTCCATATTTTGTTTTTCACCTCAAGATACCATTGTGGCTGAAAGTATTTAAACAGTATTGAAGTGAAATCTATGCAGAAATAACGTTTCGCTTCGTATTATGTGGCATCTGATAACTCCCTCCCCTTTATCCCTCGGCGACTTTTTTAAGATTTAAAGAGATGCGATTTGGTATGGACAATGGAAAATGCGGACGGATATTTCGTGGAATATTCCGCAACCATTTCTGCTTATTGGGGTAGAGTAATAGTTATAACTCTGGAAGTCGTCTTGTATTGTCCGTGAGTCGAAGACGTGGGGTGGAGTTAGGTCTTGGTTTCCATACCCATGTTTTCGGTTCATTTTGAATAGTATTCTAGTACCTTTTTGATTGAGAGTTCGTAGAACACAAAGAAATGAGGATGCGGAAGGGAATCGACTAACTAAAGCTCGGAAAACAATTTTTTCATATTCGTCGGATCTAAAGTTCCCATGTCTATCTTTTGCCCCGTATTAAGAACTATGGTATAAAGTGGGAACCTCCAATAACTGCCGATTTTATGTTCTTTTATTTCTTCTTTTGTAATTATAGTTGTAGCCAATTTTTCACATTGCTCTATTGAAAGATTTTCATCGCGTTTATCCTGTTCCCTCAGTTCTTTCCTGTACTTATAGGCTCCAATAATAGATGGATACGCTCGAAGATTTTTAATGAGATCAATACTTGGAAGGACAAAAAGTCTTCCCTTAGAAGATAAAGCTAGAACGCAACTTTCACCACTGACACGCCAGAACGATAACTTCTGATTAATACAACACCGCTCAACCTTTATTACAATAGTTTCTTTTTCTTCACTCATCTTCTAATCACCTCCCCACAGGTTCCAACACCACTTTTCCATTCTTAAACCCGTCCAACGCCGTGCTCTTGCACGTCAACATAACCTTCTCAAGTTCAGCATACTTCTCTGGCGAAATCGCATTCATACTCAACATCATACGAGCAGAATCCAGAAAACTCTGCTTCTTGCGTTCAACCTCGTCCAGCGGTTGCGGACTCAACGTGAGGCGCGGACGGGCTTGTTCAAGAGCGTTCGTGATTTCCGCCTCGTCGTACTCGTCGTAGGCGCGTTCGTACTTAACTTTATGACCCATCATAAAGTCCCTCAGTTCAGGATCGACGCCGCTCAGTCGCATCATCTTCTTAAAGTACCTGCGCCCGACATGCGCGTGAACCGCCTTCCGAACGCTCCGAATGCCTTTATTCTCGCTCTGGATGCCGATCTTGACGGCGGCAAACTTTATCATCTGGTTCACGTAGCACCGCTTGATCGGCTCGCTCCGACTATCGCGATAGTCCGTGCGGATGCGGTGGCCGACACTCTTCGTACGGAAAAGCCACGACTCGCCAGTGAAACTCTCGCCCGCCGCCTCGCGTTCCGCCAGATGAGCTTTAACAAAGCTCGCAACGTCGTCAAGCACGCCGAAACGGTACGGTGCCTTCCACTTGTTCACGTTGCGCCCGTGCATGTCAGGAACGAAAGGCGGAACGTCAAAGATAACAGTTTTCGCTTCGCGCCAGTTTGGAGTTGAAATATATTTCAACTTGAGGCACGAAGCCACTCCGTCACGCTGGCCGCCCTGAAAACACACGCCAGCGATGGCCTTGTCGCGAGCGTTCGGAATCGCGTAGATCAAATCAAACACCTGCTTCTGCGTAGGCGTGAAACGTGGCTCCAACTCGACCGTGGGGCGGAACTTGCTGTCGGCCTTGCCTAACCTAAGACCGTTATGCGCGAAGAAACTGCGGACAGTCGTGTACGCACCCGCACAACTATTGCTAGAGTAACCCATCGCCTTCAGTTTATCGAAGAATTGCGTAGCAAGATCATCGCCCTTCTGCCGATTCATGTTTATCAATTTAGATGGGTCTTCAATCTCGAACATCTTAACAAACTTAATCCACCACTTTTCGTAGACTTCCCAAGTTGATTCTCCCAACCTGCTTTTCCAACGAGCAACTGGATTGACAATCATTTTATCATACCTTGAAAAAGAAGTTTCAAAACTGATTACGATATAAGTTTGTGCCAACTACACGAAAAAAATACTACGAAATTAAGACGATTTCTTCCATTATTTTCCATCTCCTATTCGTTCGAAACTAGGAGTTTTCCAGATGGCAGCGTGGCCACGAAATGAAATCCTCGTTTAAGATGGTCTTCTAGCTGATCCTCTGAAATCATTAGTTGACAGTCTTCGTTTCCGAGTTTGAAAGCGTTAAGCTCCTCACGTTTTAATTGTTCTGGAATCTTTCTCACTTCTGTTGTGGATTTCGCTACTATCAGAAGTTCTTCAAGCCTAGCCATCTTTTCTTGTGTCCAGCCCAACATTGCACCCATGTTTCTCATCTGTTGTTTGTCTCGATCTACTTCGCTCGGTTTTTCGCTCAGGTCTAAGTACGGCAATGCGGTTCTGTAAGCGTCTCTTAACGCCTCTATTTTTGGTTGACTGTACGGGTTCTCTTCTCCACTTACCTTGTGTCTCAGAATCTTCTTGATCCAGTTCGGTTGAAGTCTAGCCGTTTCTAGTGCGGTTTGGGTGAATCTTCTGAGATCATGTGGACTGAACTTTATGCCGATCGCTTTGCTGTGTCTGCCGAAGATGGCTCCTAGTTCGGAAAGTGTGATAACTCTGTATGGTTGTGCTAACGTAGTGAACAGATAGTCTTCTGGTGTTAATGTTCTGCCTTCTTTTGTTTCACGCCATTTTCTGTATGTTAGAAGCATTCTTTTTGCGTGTGGCGTTAGAAATGTGTGCTGTTCTACGCTTTCGTATTTGCCGCGTCCTTGTCCTTTGATCTCCGCGCTTGTTAGGGCAATGTGTGGAATCTCCTTTTCGTTTATTTCCTGTACGTGCTTCCATCTTAGACGCGGAATCGATCCTTCTGCTATTCCAGTACATGCCATCAATGAGACGAGCGCTTTATCTCGAACCTGCATTCCTTCCATGAATTGCAACAGAGTTTCTTTGTCTGGAGTCCGATAAGCCTTGATCTTTATCCTGCTGATTTTTCCCGCACCACGGCTAAGATCGCAATAGTTCCACTTGTAGAAGCTTTTTACTGCCTTGGCAATGTTCCAGACTACGCTGTTTAATGCGTCGGCCTTTGTTGCTTCCTCAATGAACTCATCCAGCAAGTTTTCAATTTCGTGTTTTTTGCCATTCTCTTTCAGTTCTATGAGTTCCGAAGGCGTTTTTCCAGTGGCTTCACAATAACGGATCAGTTGTCGAACGTAGCCTTTGCGTGTGTAGTCGCTTTCAACCTTTCGTAGCCATTGCTTGACTTCTGCGTGTTTCTGTATGAAGGTGTCGCATTCGCTTTGAGATATTTCCCTTTTCAGGTTGTCCGTGTTCGTGTTTGTTCACCAGTTAGACCGTGTGCGTACTGGAATATAAAGGAATTGCTACTTGTAAGCTCCGATTCATATAAGACTTGACACGTCCACTTTCACGTGGTGCAACTTAGAAGACCGAAGTGTGACACTTGTTACATTTTTGCCAATGATTTTTCGTAGTTGGCAACGACATGTTTCTTGCCCTTTTGAACC